>Ga0070746_10000018_pt1 | contig 66928 bp, 82 predicted proteins | sample VirMetDEL_Mar_21_FD_77016 | JGI IMG/M metagenome (GOLD analysis project Ga0070746, IMG submission 77016) | Aqueous microbial communities from the Delaware River and Bay under freshwater to marine salinity gradient to study organic matter... | ecosystem: Environmental > Aquatic > Marine >...
ACCACGACGGTTACGAACAGCAATACGGTTAGCTTCGATAATCAAACGCTGATAGAAGTCACGGTTACGCTCAACGAGCCAGCGACCATCTGCAGAAGCAGGTGACCAGACCGAGAAACCTGGACCATAGCCAGCACCAAGTGCAGACTGAATCATGCGCATAAGCATCTCACGGTCGATTTCAGCTTGGATCTCGTAGCTCATTGCATTAGTGATCTCAGCGTCAATATCGATACCGTTCATGTTCTTCAAGTCTTGCTCAAGCTCGACTGACCAACGAGCACCAAGGCGGCGTGTACCGGCCTCAACTGCTGTCTTTTCGAACTTAACTTCAACCTGTGGAATATCACCTGTAACCTCGAACGCAGAAAGAATCTGTGCAACTCCCTGATCGTTACCGTTGAAATTCCAGTAACCAGTAGCACCGGAAAGCTGGTTATTACCAGATGCACCAGTGAAACGAGTATCAAGAAGCTGATAACCGAGCTCTGAGTTATTAAGACCTGCAGCGCCATTGTGTGGAACGCCTGCAGCAGCTGCAACAGCTGGTGTCTTACCATCAGTACCTGTACCAAGGGTATCAGACTGGTAAGCATAGCGGAGAGCAAATGCAAGACCAACTGGACCACTCATGGGCTGAACACCAACGATATCGTTAGTGATGAGCTCAGGGAATGTACGACGGATCATTGGGATGAGCACCTTTGGAAGGCGAGCATCTGCTGGAGCATAATTATCACCAGATCCAATTTGGGAAGCTGGGTTAAACTGTACTCCGCCTTGTGCAGCGCCACCAAGGGCACCGCCGCCTACAGAGGATCCCTCCTCAAGGCACCATTTCTCTTGGTTCTCCAAGAGAACAGCCGTGTTCAAACGGGTGTGAGCATCGTCGATTGCCTTAACGGAATCGGATGTATAATCAAGCACTGGAGCCCACTTTTCCAAGAGGGTGTTAGCGCGATCTTTATCAATAAATGATTGTGGTTTATTCATAATAATTAATTTGTTTTGTTTATTTTAAATGGGGTAACCCCAAGTGACTCAGGCACCGAATGCCTCAATGTTTATGAATCAAACTAAATTACTTCATCAAGTCCAACCCTTCAAGATAAGGGTTTGATGGTACCGATGGTTTAGTTTTCTCCTCAACAACTGTTTTCGGAGCATCAGCTTTCACAGTGCGATTGCTGATTGCTTCCTCACGAATAACTTCAAGTTGCTCTTTTTCCTTACGGTCAAAAAGACGTGCAGTGTATTCGAAATTCTCTTCGATAAATCTTGGAGACTTATCTGATAAAACTTTCTTAAGATATGCAGATTTTTTGCTACTAAACTTAGCGCATCGATTCTCAAGGAACGCAGCAGACTTAGCCTGATTGTAATTCTCATTAAGAGTTTCGTTAGTTTTCTTAAGTTCAGCAATTTCTGCTTTGAGCTCATCCATCTCTGTTTTACCTTCCACGATTGCAGTTTTTACAGACTCTGACATAAGAGACGAGTCAACAGCAAGTGTAGAGCGGAGATTATTGAGAACGGTCATAGCCGTATTGTTACGAGTTGCCTCTTCAATAGCTGCTGTTGGAACAGCTTCATCAATATATTCTTCTAGATAGTTGGAAATAGATTCAACGAGAGTCTCTTTAAATTGAGATGCTCCATCGTTAAGCTCTGCTTCATATTTTTTAATAACATTACCTAATTTGGTAGCATTATTTTTATCAACAGCTTCAACAATACTTTGCATCTTAGTTGTATGATCCTTATCAATTTGTGTAATAAGGGTCTCAAGCTTTTCAGCGTAAAGTTCGTCTTGGCTCGCGAGCGCAGCTTCAACAGAAAGCTCAACTTTCTCTTTAAGTGCTACCTCGATTGACTCTACTGAATCTTCAGTAAGGACATCTTGTAATTCGGTTGGTAGTGATTCTTTATTCATAGTAATTAAAAGATTGGTTTTTCTGCTGCTTGACGAATTCGAGCTTCGAGTTTGTCTTGAACAGCCGACTGTAAATATTTATTAGCAGCTGCATAGTTCTCACCAGAAATAGCATCAATAAACTTAACTATTTTGTCTTTTGTGTTGTTTTTGTTAGATTTCTCAGACATATTCTTATTTATTAAGGGTTGTAAGTTAATCAAATTTTGTTAATAAAGCTCATAATGCGTTCAAGCAAATATTTTTCTACTTCTTTTCGTGGTAACTTAGAAACACTTTTTTCAAACTGATCGTAAATTTCTTCATATTTACCGTCTTCGGCAAGAACCCATTGCTTAGATTCCAATATACCGTTGACAAATGCTTTAGGATAAGATGGATCTGCAACACAATCTATGGCTACTAGTTTCATATTACGCACTGTATTATACTCACTGCTCTCTTCTAAAGTACCAAGAGCGCGAGAGCTCATTCCTACTTTAACACCATCATTAACTAAGGATCGAACAATCTGACCACATGGGGTTGTAAGTACTTTTGATTTACCATAAAAAACATCACCATCTTGTGTAAGCTCTGTTACCATATGACACGCTCTCTCAAGATCAACATCCGCAGAAGAGGGGTGGTTTAATTCGCCCATTGCCCGACCTGGTTTTACAAAATTTTCGTTATAGGATGCAACTTCTCGCTCAAGCTCATTTCGTGGATAAAATCGTTTATTACGATTTACCCCTTCGGCCATCATATAAGGGCCTTTGATAAAAAGAGATTTAGCACTATCTTTATTGGTTTGCTCCTCGAAGACCTCGAATTGATCAACGATGTCTGGGTTTTCGCAAACAAGATTTAGTTTAACTGACATACATATATTTATGTCAAAAGCTTATGAAATCTCCTTTTCAGTTAAAATTAAAAATTTATAATTACGACCATCACAATATTTTTTAGCCGCAGCCCATTTAGCTTGATTAGTTACGTATTGCTTTTGCTCATATATGAGATGCTCTCTCTTTCTATATTTTGTAGTTGGAGGTTTCGTTTGTTTATATGGCTTTATTTCAACACAATACTTAGTAATTTTTTCACCTTCCTTTATAACAACATAATTATCTATATGATACCTATGTGTTCTTTTAGTTAGTGGATTATAATACGGTATCTTAATATTTTCTGATCCCCATCTTAAAACTTTTTCGTTATTATCGCAAAATCTAAAAAATTTTAATTCGAGACCAGATCTATAAACAGCACGATCTCCTATAAACTTGTTATGATTTACGGGGACAAATATTCCTTGACGGTATTTTTTATTTTTATTCATTAACCAATAATAAATCCAACCGGATCATTACTACCAAATCCAGAGGTTGCTCCTGTCATAAGCTCTTCTTCAAGCTCCGCCTTACGTTGCTGCCCTTCCTGTAATAAATCATAGTTAAGAGCGCCACCACCGAGTAGACTAACTTGACCAAATTTACCACGCACTCTACCGATTGTAATCATCGATAAAGCTAACGCGTATTCGTATACCCATTGCTCTTTAATAACATCTCGTATTGGTTTTTCTAAGTAAGCTGAAACTATCCCATAAAACCGTTCATGTAGTGGTTGCGGGTAAATTTTGAGGTATTGTGATCTTTCATCAAAAACAAGATCTCGTTTAAGGGCCAGCATTTTTTCACGAGTATCGATAAATTCTTTAAGAGTATACCAAGATACTAGATCAAATCCATAATTACCCATAGCATATGAGAAGTATGTTTGTTGTGCCATTGTCTGTTCCAAAGTAAACAATGTATTGATACCAGTATTTGAACCTTCTTCAAAATCTGTAACAGCTATAACCTTTCTGTAGTCCATTACATCATAATCATATACATTTTGATATGTTGTCATTTCACTAGCAGATCCTGCTCGCGATAGCGTACGTCTGACATTAGGTTTAAAAGTAGCTGAAAGAGAATTATTAAAAGCAGTAATTGTAGTTGTAAGTGTATGGTCAAATAATTCCCCTTCATTTATTCCATTGCCAAAATCCGCAGATAACGCTGATGAGCTTGCAAACACTGATGACAGTACATCTGCTTGGGAGGTATAAACTATATCTGGAGTTTCACCATAAAATTCTGAACTAGGGCCAAGTGGATTGGTACCAGCTATTTTTTTTGCTGTTGTGTCTAAATCGGTATTTGCTAATGTATATAATAAATCTAGTCTAATACCTTTATTTGTTTCATACAAATTTGAGTCAAAAATCATATATTCTCTCGAATATCCTGCAAATTTAGTAAAATATTCTACGGCTATCTGAATATTTTCATTTAACTGATCAGAATGTATTTCTAACGATACAACTGGGTAACCTAAAGCTCTTTTAATTCTATCACCTAGCCTACCATATGTTTCAATTCTATTATTAAGGTTGGTAGACAAAAAAGCTGAGAGGGGTGTTATTTCACATGCAGATGCCATACATTTATTTAATCAGTTGCGATGAAAAAGGTACCTAAAAATATGGTATCTAAGACATAAAGTATTAAATATTGATATGGCTTACCAAGTAACTATAGTTCCAGCAACAAGTGGGCAACCAGATGGTCGTTACACTGAAGCTTATCTCGCAGATTTTATCAATACTACCGTAGTACCTACTAGTGGTGCTGTACTCACTCAAATTTTAGAAAATCGTGGCTCTAACCTTATATTGGTTTGGGACGATAGCCTATAATAAATATTAACTAAACAAGGCCGCTCCTAAGGGAGCGGCTTTTTTACGTTTAAGTATCAGCCCCTGCGTCTGGACCTGGCTCAACCGCCGCATCAAATTCTTCTGCACCTGCGTCATCTGCAGCTTCTTCACCAGTATTAGCTGGACCTCCACCAAACTCAGGTATACCACCGTCTCCACCGGCGACTCCACCACCCTCACCACCTACTTCAGCCTCTGCTCCTGATGATGCAGCAAGCTGTTCTTTCCACATTGGACCGGCAGCTTGAATCTGTGCTAACTCCCACTGCATCTCTGCATCCTTACGTAAAAATTCACGGTTAGCTAAAATATCTCTATCTCTCCATCCTAAATATTTCTTCTGTGCATAAGTAACAGAAATAAATTCATTACCTGCTAGTGTGTTAAAGTTAGCAGCCTTGAGTTCGAGTTTTTGAGATTCACGCATCTCAAAATAATTTGATGGTGGGTTAAATATAATCTCAACATTAGTCTCACACAATTCCAATTCGTCCCATATACCTCGCAACTTAAGATGGGTAACAAAACCTCGTTTTACTGCTGTAGCTAGCCGTTGTTGCTGCCTAATAATAAATTTTGCAAACTTAAGCTCTTCGCGAAGGACTGTTGTACCATCAACTGTACGATCTTCTGGATCGATACGTGTAGCAGGTACTTTAAGTGATCGATATAGCTTCTTAATAAAGTACATTAAATCTGCTAACTCACCAAGATTTGCACCTCCAGGGAGCTGCTGAACCTGTGTACCGTCAGATCCTTGACGCTTAGCAAACCAGAATGCATCAAGCATTGATTGCGGATTAAACTTGTTAACAACGCTGCTTTGATCGTTATCAAAAGTCTTTTTAGACCAATAGTTTTGAATAAGTTTACGAAGATAAGCTTCTGCTTTTGGAGGAGCCATATTACCAACATCAACGTTAAATACCAAACGCTCTGGCGCTCGTACCAACCGATAAATAACAATCGCATCTTCAATTAATGATAATTGTCGATAAGGTCTACGTGCATTTTCGAGAAACGGTACTACAAAATCTTTCGTTTCATTATAAACACCTGAGTTAGCATAAATCAATTGATTTTGCTCCATTGGTATCATTTCTGTCTTTTCAATTTTATCTGGTTGTGTAGTACTAAAAATGGGCTTCTTATATATATAACCCTTTACAAGCATATTTTGAATATTGTTATAAACAGGATCCACGATCTCTGCTGGTATATTCATTAAACCTAAAACTCCTTCTCTGGTATAATTTTCATGAAGAATTAATTCAAAGAACACTTCACCCTCAACCAATAATTGACGAAAGTATTGCCACCCCTTCGATCTTAACTCAAAAAAGTCAATATATTTATCAAATTCTGAATCAAGTTTCTTTTTATCATCGACTGATAAATCTATATTTTCATAATGTATTTTCGCAGTACGTCCATTTTCATCAATATTAATACACTCATCACATATTTCATCCAATGCATCTGATACCTCAGAATATGCAGCCATAACCCGATAGTCTCTTAACCTACCACCTTTATCAGAATCTAGCGATGCATACATTACATCCTGGAAAGAACCATCTTTACCAAAATCTCCTATAGGAATATTATTATATGGATTAGATGATGTAACGGATGATTTTGCTAACGCTTCCGCTCGTTGAGTACCATGTTTTGCAAAATATTTATATTTGGTATTTAGAGAGTCATCTTGTTGACTTGCGTACGGTAATCTGTTCGAGATATAACTCACGAGATTTCTGCCAAAAGTAGCAGCTCTACCGTCATTTGTTGGAGAAGTATCAGCCATCTTTAGTTATTTATTCTGCGGTGAAGTAGAAGCCATCAATTTCTGCTGAAGTCTTCCATCCCGCTGGGTTTTTGACAATAACATCGAATCTACCAGAAGCGGTAAGTGCTGGTATCATGATGTTTAGGATTTGATTATTAAGTACATTCCACTGACTAGAGGGTAGAATATAACCGCTTACTTCACCTGTGTAAGTTGTATTTACTGCAGTGAAACCTGTTGTAATAGCGCTATTCGAACTAAGCATTACAAACTCTGTTCTATCATAGTTATTACCATATAAAGTATAACTTCTACCACCGGCTGAAGTATTAGTTACAATAGTTGTCGGATTATCTATAGGTAATAAAGATCCAGAAGTATTAAAATAGACATTTGTAATTTCAGGTACACCTGAAAGAGTAATCGTTTCAACGTCTCCTACTGTTGATGATACATTTTGAAAAAACGTCTCATAATCTAATGACGAAAGGCCTTGGTTAAAATTAAAATCAGGTCTTACATTTACAAAATTATTTTCAATAAAGTATATAGGAGAACTCTTTTCATTTTTATTTCTAAATAACCAACCTTTAATAGTAAATGTTGTATCAGCAACAATTCTAAATTTTTCACTGTAGGTTGTTTCGGTAGGAGTATTTAAACTAATATTCTGATCCCATAATACTTCTGATCTAATTTCTACAGTATTATTAATATCTGTTGACATTGGCTCTTTCCACGCTAGTATAATATATGGGTCAGAATATGGTAAAAAGTTAGAAATAATCTGTTCCATGTCCTGCATATATCTACAAAGTATGGACATATTAACTGTTAAGTTAACAGGTGTTGGAGTTCTAATAGCTGAAGAAGAATTAGCGTTAGCATAATTTTCAAAATTATCTAATTTATTGAAAACCCGCTCAGTATCATATGTAATACCAGCTAAATCGACTGCTACCACCGGCAGCTCTATGTTTTGCGCTTTATTAACTATATCATACATTATACGCTGCTTAGGTGCAAACACATATCTTACAGCTACCTCTTGCCGGGCATTATTATTTTTATCATAACGTTTAACAATGGTATCATCAAATGCTGCGACAAACTGAGTTAAGAGATCCTTAACTTCGAAATTGTAAGTATAATTTTTCAAAGCTATATATATTTAATACTTAAACAAATCTTTCGAGGAAGTATTTTGGTAACTTATGTTTAGATCGTAAAATACTATCAACAATTGTACCATCTAAAATATAAGTTATGCAAGTATCTTTCTTAGATCGTACACCACGACCACATGCTTGAATTAATGAACATAACATTTTATTTTGATACCAATCAAAGTCATTTTTCATCATTCGTTCAATCCTAACATCCTTCGTAGGTAGAAATGGTGCTTTAATTAGTATTTGAAACTTTGCTAGATCACCTTTTAGATCAACTCCATAAGACATCGATGGTGAAACGAGCACAGTCGGTTGCGTACTTGACATGTGCTTATCTAGAATATCTTCATTTTTAACTCCAGGTTCTCGGTATAAAAATCTATCACCATATAACATGGTACCAAGTTTAGCAGTTATACTATTATTTTGAGAATGAATGATACCTTTATCATTTGCATGGTGATTACATATCTCAGCAACCTGTTTAATGATACGTGGTAAATACTTATCCATAGTATGATAGTTTAACTTATACTTAGGATTACAGACAATAGGTGCTTTTTTAGGATCAAAACTTGATTCTGCTTCCACATATTTATAATCGGTAATACCTAATGACTTACAAAAATTATTTGGATCAATTATTGTAGCTGACATTAAAATAACCTTGTCTGCATAATCAAATAATCTATATGCCAACTTATCAACTTTTAGCGGCATAAATGTAATACCAGTTTCATCTTTCTCGTAAACATATTCAGACTCTTGCCACGAATCGGTTACTTGCTCAACCTTATTATGCAAGTTCATTAATCGCTGCATATTGGTAGTAAGATCTAAAATAGCTTTTTTGTTATTTGTCCTTTTTACAGATAAAATATCTTTTATATCATCAATTTTATCTGTAAGGTCGAGTTGCAACTCAGTCAACCATTTAACAGCAGACATACGTTTAGTTAACGGTCTAACACAAATATCCATCCTCGCAAGAAACTTATAATCAACTTTACAGGTAAACTCCTTAACAAGCTGATCCTCTAACTCGGATGCCTCATCACAAATTAAAAATTGTCTCTTTTTAAGATGGCTTGGTAAAGCAAAAAACATATTATAGTTTAATGTATTAAACTGCGATACTAACGCTTTGTTTCTAGCTTCATAATACGAGCACTTATTTTTTGCCCAGCAATCTGCTTTTAAATTAGCAGAATGTAAGCATGGCGCTACATCAACCGGATAACGCTCATCAATTGCGCATTGATAATTTGACTTACCTTTCACGACAGCTGTTTCATCAAAATGATCTTTATATTGATCTTGTAGAGCTTTTGTAATGGTTAATGCCGTACAACCAAACGGGGGTGCTTCCTCACATTCATCCTGATAGGTATAACCATTCTGCGTCCTTTTATATGCAGCGTATGACGTAACTAGCTGCCGAAACTCATCAGGGCTCTCATCAGCAACATTACCCAAAGATTTAGATATAAAACTCTTACCACTACCTGTAGGAGCATTGCAAATTACAAATTTACTCCCTGTATTGAAAGCTTCATCTATACTTTTAAGTAGTTTAACTTGAGATGGGTTAGGGTCGTAACCTTCTGGAAAATGCTGCAATAAATTATTAATCACCTACAATGATTATAGTCGCGAGCTGCTATAAATCAACTTCATCTAAAGGCATTATATACAAATTTTCATTATATATCTTGGACTTCTTAGATGAATCTAAAAATTTAACCTGTAATTGTAAGTCGCCTACATTTAAAAATTTATCCAACTTATAGCAAAGTATTGTTTTTGTACCCACTGTTGATATATCAAACGGGTAAGGTATTTCATATATACGTGTTCTTACTTCATCTTCTAAAGTTAGTTTAGCATAATGCTGTTTAATTTGAAAAATTCGTAATTTACCTTTCCTAATAACTTTACGGTCCGTACATATAGCAACCGTTTGAAGTAGATATGGTTTTATGCAATCGGAAAATTTTTCAAGTGATACGTTCATGAGTTCATAAAGTTATATTTTTGTTCCGGAGACATTGGGTATATATTCTCATTAAAATATTCCCAAAAATCATTAGTTGGAATTTGCTCAATAAGATCGCAAGAGTTCATACTTATAGTCCGATAACTTTGCATTAATATATCCCATACAACTAAAACATTTTCCGCTGCTTCATTAATTTTTACCGGTCCTTTAGGAGGGGCATAGTTTAATGTAGTTCTACCATTTACAGAATTTAATAAGTCATAAGACTTTGTACATAGCATTCTTCTTGTAGGGCCGTCCCCCGCTCTAGGTCGACGTCTTACAAATCTTATTTCACATACATTATTTAATAATAGTGAATCAAGAGCTGCTCTTTGTATTATCATTCTTCAATTTACAAATTCCAAATAAACGATCTTCATTAAGGAAGATTCCCTTCTTTACAGCCGAGCCATTTACATCAATGTTAGCTACGGTAACGCCTAGATTATTTGGAAAAATAACAATATCACCAGGTTTTGTATATTCAGCTTTTGGACCAGCTAAAATAACTCTGGCTTTACGCCAAGCTTTTGTCAAAGCGTTAGTTGGTACGAATATACCATTTCGTTCAATTTCACCTGTATCATTTTCATCAACGTATTCAACTAGTAGAATATCATCAAAAATCATTGTAAGTTCAAACTCATCTGTAAGACCAACATCTCCATCATTATTTGTCGAGAGGTCAATAAGATGCTTTTGAGGAGCTAGAGTATCAATACTTCTTTGTGCCATACTTATATTTACAACTAGTTGAAAATTAATCAAGCAGATTCTTGTATATCTCCAGCTCTCGAACAGACATATTTTTATTCTTCGCGATCATCTTAAGTTGATCAGCTTCATCTTGCTTATCTTTATCTTTTTTAGGCTTCTTAATATAACTAATACGTTTAAATTTGAGCCTAGGTATTAAATTAAAGTAAAACTTATACGTTTTTTGCTTATCAGTATCAAAAATACCACAATATTTATTAAGAGTCTCATTTACAAAGCCAACAGTTTCTTTACTGTACATTGTGAGCCATCTATTGAAGAGAAAAGGTACAAATGACTGCTCACCTTCTTGATCTAACGGATCCGGTTGCTTTTGCTTATTGGAGTAAAATAGTTTATTTTGTAACTGAAAGAAATTCATAACATGTATTCTCCATTATAATATTTGTAATATATTTAGCAACTGACTTAGCTTTAAATCTATTATTATAAGTTTGCTGCTGCCGGTTTTGCACTAATTGTAGCATATCTAAATCTGATAATAAATCCATAATTACATTACCAATATCTTTATCCCAATCTTCAACTTGACAGATAGCAGCATCCTTGTATATTTTTGTTTCCTGTAATTTAGGGGATACAACTACAGCTCCACTTCTCATTGCTTCATAATGTCTAAATGTTTCCATACTAACATTCCCTGCAGGACAAACTACTATTTTCGAATCATGTAATTTTTCTGAATATTGTTCACCTGATAACCCCATATTAAAACCACGAGAAATATTAAAATCTAATTTAGGTCTTTTATCATGAGACATCTGATTAAAAAATTCAATAACGGGTCTCATAAACTTAACTCTATTCGCTGATGACATATGACCAGCGAAAAAGACATCTATACTTCTATCGGCAATTATTTTATTTTTAAGCTTTACATGCTTTTTATTATAACCTAATGGAAAGGCGTGAACATTCTTTAACTCTTGATCTGATGTTAGGTACGCTTTAAAAACAGTGCAGCTATCTTGCCACTGTTTAGGAATATTATTTGTCATAAATTCGTCTGAAAGACCAATAATAATATTCTTCTTGTCGCTATTAAGTATTACTTTGTCTCTATAATCCCATTCTTGTGTTACACTTACAACATGTATTTTATAATCATCATTTAATGTAATGCATTTAAGTATATTTTGTAGGTAATCCCACTCACAAACGTTTTCACCAACACCGTAATACTCAACAATCATTATACAATTACTTTTGTTGTAGCTACAAACTGATCTCTAATTTCATAATTAAAGTAATTACAAATTTTAATCATAAGACTCTCAACATCTTCATCTGATAACTTTGATGAATAAGCAAAACCTGGAGCGTTTTTACCTGCATCAACATTAAGTGCTGTATGTCCTAACGCGACGTTTTCTTTACTATAGGTAATAGAAACACTTACTTTACCTTCTTCTCTTTCCTCACCATCAGAACCTTTAAACTTATCAATAACCATAAGATCATCTCCCTTCATTGAAATAGGAAGCTTAATATATTCGGATAGTAGTTGAGCAACCGCTGTATTGAATAAACGTTGAAACGCAACAGCTCCTAGTGGACATAAATTAGGTATCTCCCAACATAAATTAATTGCATCTTTAGAAGAAATATAATCATCTGTTAGAGTATCTTCTAAGTCAATTAGATTATCTTTAACTTCCATTGGAGCGCGAAACGCGACAATGTTACCTACCGGAGAAACATCTTTACGAAAATATTCATACGCAAATCGGTTATGAATCAAAGATCTATCATATATGTCTTGTTCAATAATCATTACTCTACTAGTATATATCTATATATTAAGAAGGCAAATATTTAGTTACTATCTCATGATTTTTAGCGACCCAATAATTTGTTATTCTACCAAAACCTTCTTGGCGTATAAGATATGCTTTATGTGCCGTTTTTCCTTTATTTATAGATGCATCTATCATCGCCTTGTTAATAATTTCTTCTCCTGAAAAGACATTTACTCCTTGACTTTTATAATCTTCATAATTATCAAACATATCTTCAAAAATCTGCATGTTATTACTATTACCAAACATTAAAAAATCAGATAAAACCGCTGGATTGTGACAAACATCTGGTGCATAAATCATATTACTACTCATATCAAAGTTTGATATGTCTAATTTTAGATTATCTAAACAAACATCAAAACGGGTTCTAATAATTGCATCATAATTTTTATCTGAACTTTTAATTAATTTAAATACTTGTGATGTACTATAGAATATAGATTTGTGAATTAACTCAACTGGGTTATCACTAAAATTAATTTGTTTCTCAATTATAATCTCTTTGGGTTCCCACAACTCATAAATTAAATTTTCATTCTTTTTACCGTCTTCCCAAGTGTGTATAAAAACATCATAATCATTAAAATCTACAATGTTCTGTTTGAGGGAATGTATACCTAAATCGACAAACCTTTGTTGTCCAAAAATAGCAAGTGCCTTATTCATTTATGATATATTTATCATCTGTATAAGATGCATCTCTAATCACAATTAAATCGGTGTTCTTATGAAAAGACGACTCTGATACAGAGTATGGTTCAAGTACAAATATTTCCCCTTCGCGAAATCTTTCTCCATTTATTTCAACATCTCCAGAAACGACAATATTAATTTCTGTGCTTTTTTTATGGTAGTGATTTTGCGTCGGTGCACCTTTTTTATACTTATGATAGCCTACTTCAAATTTTTCCGTCTTTAACACAGAAGGGTCGAAGTTACCAACTACCCAACCATTTACCATATCCTTTATATTATACTTTTTCATTTGATTCAGCTTTTGTTATTCTTGGAATATGCCTGCCACCATCAAATGTGGTTACTTGTAAAATGTTTATTATGAGTTCAAACATTTTTTTATCTACAGTTCTCGCTGGTATAGAAAAATAATTAGCGCAATTATGTCTTACTGCATGCTCAGCAGTATATTCATCAGATATCAATGCTGCTCTAATACCTTTATATTTATTACCAGCTATATTAACCCCCTGACCTGTTCGGCAAAACGCAATAACATGATCACTATAACCACGACTAACTGCTTCAACTGCTTGTGAAACATAATCATTATAATCACAATCTTTATTTACAAATGTACCATAATCAACATAACGTATACCAAGCGCATCTAAAACCTCACATGCTTGATTTTTAAGATCAAATCCGGAATGATCTGCGCAAATAGCAATAGGTTTATCGCCAAATTTGACTAGTGTATGGGTTAAGAAAAACTCAAGCTCACTAGGAGTGCCCATCAAATGCATTTTATCAACCTCTTCAATAGTAATACGCTTACCATTTTTAATCATTAGATTATATAAGGGGCAAATATAAAATTCTCCTTTGGTTGTAATATCTTGATCGATCATTACCTTAGCATATTTTACAAAATCTGAACCTTTTGAAAATGTATACACCCCTACTGCAGCATTCTCACTTATAACTTCTTTCTCAGCAGTTTGTGTAACCAGATTATTGTCATCTAATTTTGCGTAACTATATCCATTATTATTACTCTTAAATGTAAGAATAGTACCATCAACAGATGTATCAATTTTTGTTGGGTCAAAGAACGGTTCAAAGAAAACATCTAAAGTATAAATTAACAATGGATCATCATTATTAATGTAATCTTCAGCCATTAAACAAGTCTCTACTGAACCTCGGGTAATCTTATCTAAAATAATAATTTTAATATCGTTACCATACCGATGTTTTAAAATAGTATCAAGCGAGTAATCACTTACATGATCGCGTCGTATACAGAAAATAAGATTACACTCATCTTTATTATCAATTGAATCAAGACTTAAATCGATCATTTGCGTATCGCCTACCATTATAAGTTGCTTTGGCATTGCATAATCAGCGTCTACAAACCTCTGTCCTTTACCTGCAATAGGTATTAAAATATTAACCTTACTCATTATTCTTCTTAATTAAATTATATGTCATAGAATGTGCAATTGCAACTGCTTCTTTGACCGGCTTTTTACTAATTAAATTAGTAATAGTTGCTGCAGCAAAAGTATCTCCTGCTCCAAGAATATTTACCCCTTTCAAAATATCCTCGACTTTCGTTGAGAATATATCTTGTCCATAATATGTGCTACCTGATGTATAGTGTACTATTATATCACCTTTAACGTATTTACGAAGTTCATTAATAGGCATCCATAAGTCTTCATCTGATATAAAGAGTAAATCTATAAATTGTAAAACCTTTAAATTCTTAAGAGGTTTCCCAGCACAAATATCTGCAGATATTTTTTTACTAGTTGAAGCAACCTCCTCTACAAATTCTAAATCGTTAAGTTGGTTGAGGTATAATATGTGTGACCAATCAGTCAACTGTATAAAGGGCACTCTCGTCTTTATAGATAATGCTGCAGTTGAAGCACGTCGCACCTTTTCTCTATCAACATAAATTAAAGCCTCTCCTATTTCTGTTGGTTCTATTCTGACATTAATATTAGTTGAAAAATTTATAAAAGCTTTCCAAACGTTACCTATACTACCGATTGTTTCGTAAGATTTATTACCATCAAAAATAGTATCATATGTCAAATGGCCATATAATGTAACGTTAGAACTTGTCATCTTTATCTAAATTATAAAATAATTCTTCATTAAAAGGAGGTATTATATTTCTACTTTCACATTCATCAAATAATTTATCTATACAATTATCTCCCCCGACACGGTCTAAAATATTTCCACAGCAATACTTTCGAATAGTTTTAACAGCATCAGATGGGCAAAAGCTATACCCAACTGCCTTCATAATACTCAAGTCAAAAATATCATCCCCTACATAACACATTTCTTCTGATGATATATTATAGGTATTTTTAAATATGTTTATGAAAGCACTTTTGCATACGCTTCTAGAAGCATAAAAATCTATTGATCTATTTTTTGCAATTGACTCGTTAATATTAGTATCCCCAGAAAGAAAAATTACTTTTACTCCAGCAGATTTAAATTTCTTAATAGCTGAAAAATCTTTATCGCAAAAAGTTTTATACTTTGCTAAACCTGTATTATCGTAATATTTCTTACCATCGGTAAGAACTCCATCAACATCTAAAATAAGTAATTTAATCATAGTAAATAGTCTGAACAAATATTAATTTCTTTAATATTATACTGTTGATTAGGAATTGCAACAATACTTTTACTATCATATTCAATATTCATATCTATACTTTCAGAATGATACCATCTATAACCATGTCCTGTTAATACAACTAACTCATTTTCTTGGAAAAAGCAGTTAGTTTTTGCTTCTAACAATTTTATAAAAGCAGCATTATTTTTGCAATGTAACCATAATTTATTTTGTAATAAAAAATCAAATTGTATTTTATATTGCGGTAAATCATGACCTAAGTAATACATACCTTTAAGATACCATACATCAGTTTCTACATCATATCCTTGATTTAACGTCTCAATAATATAGTCAGGGCGATTTTCAAAGTCCGGGCTAGGTCCATTTAAATTACCACGGTGTGATATAAACATTTTAGAATTTGTGTGTATCTACATCTGTATTATACTTATTGGCTGCAACAAAGATCATTTCATCCAGCATTGTTTCAAAAGTATATGTTGGCTTCCAACCCAACTTATTTCTCAACTTGGTAGAATCTCCTTTGAGATGTTCAAGTTCTTCCGGTCGTTCAAATTTTTGCGATGTCTTTACCAACTTAGTATCAACACCAAGTATGTTAAATGTATACTCGACAAGATCTTGAACGGTGTGTGATATACCTGTCGAACAAACATAATTGTCTGGCTCCTCTTGTTGAAGTATTAACCACATAGCCTTGACATAATCTTTAGCATGACCCCAATCACGACTTGCAGCTAAGTTACCGAGTGTTAAAGACTTCTTACGACCTTGCTTAATATCAACAGCACCACTAACAACCTTATTAGTTACAAAATTGATACCACGTCTGGGCGACTCATGATTAAAAAGAATACCATTACTAATGTGCATACCATAACTATTCTTGTAGTTATTGCAAATGTTGTATGAGAATACTTTTGCACATCCATAAGGACTTACAGGATTGAGTTGAGTTGTTTCTCTCTGGAACCCATCTTCATCAATAGTATTACCAAACATCTCACTCGAAGAAGCTTGATAAACTCGAGCCTTAGGACAAGTCAAACGAATAGCTTCAAGTAGATTAAGGGTACCAAGTCCGGTTGCTTCGGCTGTGTAAATAGGAGCATCAAAGCTAACACGAACATGAGACTGAGCAGCAAGATTATAAATTTCGTCTGGCCTAGCAGTCTGAAGTACACTAACAAGTGATGACATATCAGTCAAGTCTGCATAGACAAGATTAATCTTATCAAATATATGATCAACCCTAGTAGTATTATACTCAGGAGATGAGTTACGACGGATAGTACCATATATTTTATAACCTTTCTTAAGAAGAAACTCTGCAAGATAAGATCCATCTTGACCATTAATGCCTGTAATTAGTGCTGTTTTCATTTCAATATTTTTTAATAATGTCACAAATCTTATCTACATCATTAGTTGTCATGCCCTGATGATTGGGAACGTAAAACCCGGTCTTATCAACTAACTCCGCGTTACGATTGTTTGGTGTATAGTCACCGAAATTCTTCCACATTGGACTCTTACTAAGAGAACCTGCAATAAGAGGTCTACATGCAATGTCGTTAGCTTTAAGCTCTGCAACACATTCTTCACGTTTCTCTTCAAGCATTACTGGGTAACAAAAGCTTGAGATAAAGTCACCAGGTCGTTGAATAGGTTTGATTAAGCTATTTGAATCCTGTAGACGTTTACTAAAGTGTAAGAAGTTATCATTACGAATCTTTGAGAATCTATCAATTTTATCTACTTGCTTAAGACCAATCACTGCTTGAAGATCAGTTGCTCTTACATTGAGGCCTGGTGTATAGAAAGTAAACAATCTATCAAAGTCACTAATACCTTCTTTGTCTGCTAGCTTCTTAGCAGCTTCAGCATCTAAGTCTCTATCCCATCCATGTGAACGAGTCATAAGAAGTAAATCATTAATCTCTTTATCACTTGTAGCTACCATACCACCTTCAATAGTAGAAATATGATGACCAAAGTAAGTAGAGAAAAAACTCATACAGCCAAATGTGCCGAGCTTTTGACCAATAAACTCTGAACCTAAACTCTCGCAAGTATCTTCAATTAATAGAACATCGTACTTGTTACATAGACTAACAATTCGTTGCATATTAGGTACAAGTCCTAATACCGATACTAGAATAAAAGCTGCTGGCTCTTCTTCTTTAAAGATCTGCTCGAGATGCTCTAAGTCAGCTGAAAGATCATAAAGATTGCAATCAACAAGGAAAGTATCCATACCAAGAATAAGGGGTGAACTAACATCCGTAGCCCAACTCAAGTCTGGAACAACAATTTTATTATTCTTCAGTTTTCCTCCAAACTTAAGAGCAGTAAGGCCAAGCAAAATAGCGGATGAACCAGAATTGACAAACACAGAGCTGCTAGCACCAAGCCAGCTGGAGAATTTTTCTTCATATTTTTTAGTAATTGGACCCTTAGTAAGTTGAGGGATCTCTTTTTGATTGAGCCAGTTAATAACACCAACTATATCTTCTCGATCGATGGTATCAGATACTAGGTTAATTGCCATATTTTTATTATATACTCTTTTTCCAAATTGCAAGAGTATGTTTAAACGGATCTCCATCTATATTTTTAATAAGATCGAGCATCATTTGTGCTATCTCTCTAATTTCTTTCTGAGCATGCTCACTGTTACGTAGTTTTTGAAAATTTGCGAACGATCTCATATTAAACATAATATCAGATTGAATTTTACTATTGTAGGTCTTAAAGAAACGTGCAGATTCTTTTGCTCTTTTGCGCCCTAACCTTGGTTCTAGAGACTCTAAGCATTCATGATATAAAATATTTCCATCTTCTGTATATTTTATTAATCTCTTCTGCCACTCTTCCGACCAATCGTCAGGAACAAACATTTTATCCTCTTTTAATTCCTTGTATCGCGCCGACTCAGCATTAAGCGAAGATAATCTATTCTTAAGTAAATGAATATGACTGGCAATATCGCAATCAACAAGAAAATGGACGCTACCTTTTTCAAAAGGGGTCTCGTGTCCATGGCTCCAAAGCATGTTGATGAGCTTCGGAATTCTCTCTCTCTTCTTTTCATCTAATTCTCTACTGGTTGACGTCCACGCACTGCATGCAATAACTTCATCACTACCATAATAACCTAATAGCTCTACTGTATTATCCATTTACGAGTTTATTATAAACTAGCTCTAAACCATTTGCAAATGATTTAAATCTAAATGTTGGAAATAACATTCTAAATTTACTATCACTAGCGTCTTTACGAATTTGACCATCAGGTTTTGACGCGTCAAACTTTAAAATAAGATCTTTATCTAATACTTTAAGGGCAATTTCTGCCATTTCTCTAATTGACCAAACTACGTTATCACATACATTGAAGTCCATTTTCAACTCTCTATCTAACCCCTGCACAATTATATCTGCGAGATCAGCTGCATGAATAAACTGTCTTAATGGCTTACCTGTACCAAGCAATTGAAGAATTTCTTCATCTTCATTTACACAATTATTAATCTTTTTAAGCAATGCAGTTATAAAGTGAGCTTTTTTATCGTTATCAAAATTATCATATTCACTATATAGATTACAAGCATACAACGTCGAGTAATCTAAGTCATATATTTTTCTGTAAAGTTCCACTTGTGTTCCCATTACACGCTTCGCCATTCCATAACCAAAATTTGTTGGTGTTGGAGGACCATTGTGCAATATATCTTCTTTAAGGGGGTAATAAGTCTCCGGTAATGCATCCGGATATACACAAGTACTTGATACAGCAATAAGTTTTTTAACACCATATTTATAAGATTCACTAACAACATGTGTATTCATTAAAATATTCTGCTCGAGAAACTCTATTGGGTGATCAATATTCTCTTGAATACCACCCACTCTTGCTGCTGCATGAATAACTGCATCAGGCCTTATTTCCTCAAACATCTTTCGTACTTGGAACAGCGACGTAAGATCATAATCTTTTGAACCTACATATATACCTTCATGATCTTCGTAAGATAACTTATCCTCAATATGCTTACCCAGCATACCTTTGCCACCAGTCACTAGTACTTTCATCTACATATATTATAACTTATATTATAGTATAGTCAACTTTTTTCAATAATACTAGGAATAGTTAGTTCAGCAAGTCTATACTTTTGTGCTAATTTTAAATTTTCTTTAATTGCATCAAGTTTTGACTCGTATAATTGTGATGTACATTGAGGTAGTAACTCTGGTAAATGTTCGAGTTCATCAAAGCAAATCATACCATCAATATTAAAAAAGTTATCTATAGAAGGACATCCCCAATATATTGGAATAGTTCCTGTTACAAAGCAGTCGATAAGCTTTTCCGTAAACCAATAATCACGGTTAATATTCTCAATACAAAAATGATATCTATAATCTCTTAAACCATCAATCTTATTATCTAGAGGATTATAACCACCACCAAACACATCCACACGACCTTGCGAACCAGCGATAATTTGATGTCTCATTTTATGACCTGGAAGTTGCCGCTTAGCAGAAGCAATAATAGAGAAGTCTTTACTCTTTGGGTGTACACCCCAGTCAAAATCATCAATCCAACAACCACCATATGGTAGAAGAGTAGCATTGGGTAAAGTTGATACTAGCTCTGCATCATGTGTCCAAACGGCTTCAAAGTTATCTGCATTTTTAATAACAAACTCATACAAGTGAGGAATATAATCATACGCTTCAATTAACCAAACAATATTTTTACCTGGTCTGTTTAAAGCATTTGGAATATCTATATCTGTCCATACAACAATATCATCTTGTGTAAATGTGTTATCACGTATCCACTCAATCTCGTCGGTGAACTGTTTTGGCGGCATTGGATTATTTGAAAAGATACAATGTGCAAAAGCAGAGTCTTGTAAATATATTTTTAAAGAAGTGTCCATCTGTCAGGTATAATATCTTTTGGGTTATAACTGTGAGCTGGTCCAAACCATTTTTTCGGAGCAACTATAGTTTTATGTTTTATTGGGTCCTGCAATTCCCCTAACCAAGCTCCCCACCAACCAAATGACGAGTTGCAGATTATATTGTTTCTGCATAGAGACATGTGGTAGAGGGCTGAGAATGGGTTATCTTCTTCAGAATAGTATGTCTTTATATTACCAAACATTTTTTTAGTTGTCTCTATATCATCAGAAAATATCATATAATACTTAGATGATGCCAACTTACTTGCATGTGACCAATAATCAGCTGGTTGCGCAGGATGAAACTCTCTCTTTTTAGTATAATCACCGAGTCTAACATGGATAGAGGTACAATTATCTGGATTAGGATATATTCCTTCCGTAATCTTTTGATCTACTACTCTTTTAACTGAATCTCTAAACTGTAACTGACGTTTTAACTCTGTTGTTACATTTTTAAAATATTTCTCTGATTGAAAATAACCAACCATATCAGTAAAATCATCTACTTTTACATCAACATATTCAAAAGGAAAACCAACCTCTTTAAACTTAAGTATATCGTAATCTAAAACCGGCACATCTAAATTAAAACCTTCAAAAATAGAATAATTATTACATTCATAATTAACATCGTAGTAGGAATTATGTTTAGGAATTGCAAAATCTAAACCGGTTTTTTTAGACATACCAATGACTGCTGCAAACTGAAATAAAGAGTTGCACGTATTACCATATCTACCTATCCTTGTTGAAGTAATCATACCGCTACAGTTTTATGCCATTCCCATTGATTAATGTGATTCTTTAATTGATCAGAAGTCATTTGCGCAATTTCTAAGTAATAGTCTCTATTAAATTCAATATGTGGATTATGATTATAGGAAGTTTCACCCCGAGCATGTGTTAAATGCCATAGAGGCCATTGCGTCCGAGCAATTTTTGTACCTAATTTTTTAAATCGAGTATTTATTTCGTTATCTTCATAACCTACACTCTTAAAGTGTTCATTAGCCCCACCACATTTCCAATAATGCTCCCTATCAAACATTACAACGCCACCAACCGAATGTGGATTAAACAAAGTACAATCATCTAAATTTACATTACGAAGATCTTTTGTTTCATTAATAATATCAAAATATGTTTCTGGTACATCATAAAAATGACCATCATACGGGTATACTAGTTGTGCTTGACCGTTTATAATTGCTTCAGTAGCTCCAATAATCTGCTCAGGTCTTAAGAGTATATCGGCATCATAATGAGCAATAACTGGAGTAGTTGCCTCTTTTGCTGCAAGGTTAACTCCTCGTTGCCTGTTAAAGAACTCATCTGTTTCAATATAGATATGACGACACTTAAAAGCTTTACACATATCGTGTAGCTTACTTGATGTATCCTGTTCACTAATAATAATATCAGCATCAAAGTGATGCCGTAGATAAGATAAAGTCGTTCGAATATTACGGACACGATCTTCATGATCTACCTTAGCGGCTATCAGAAACGTTAGCTTTTCTTTTAGATCTTTCATCAATTATTTTTCTATAGCGTTTAATAATCTCTACAACTTTTTGCTGCGGAGTATCAGGGACTTTTACTGGTGATACTTTATTCTTGCTCATAAAATAGTGTGCGGCTGCTTGAATGTTTGATTGCCAATCTGACCGTGGTCTAATTGCTGAAGAGTCTTCTGAACACTTCTGCTCTTGTACAAAATCTAAACTGTTAGCAATATCTGCCCACCACCAATACGGCGTGCTAAAACCATTCTTTGCTAACTGATACGAATGATCTACATGCTCAAATGCATTAGTAAAATTTTCATCATATAATCCTACCTTTTCTAAAGATTCTCTTGTGTAAAATGTAACAGCACCTACGCAATGCTGGTTAAGAGCAATGCGGCACTCATCAAATGGCCCGTAATCGAATACTAATCTTGGTACTGGCTTACCGTAACTAATACCAGCTTTGTTTGCAGGACCATGATATGCAAACATAAAGTGATGAATACCTGTTGTATTATAAGCATGTATATACTCTGCAAACAAATTACCTGTAAATTTCATATCATCTTCAACAAGAATAATATAATCACAATCTTTATCCAGTAGATTTTGTATAGCAGCATTCTTCGCTTTACCAACACCTACTCCACCTGGTGTACGTATAAATTCTGCTCCGGAGCGCATTAAAGGATGCTCTTCTTTACCGTCATCTACAACTACTAATTCATCGTACCATTCATCGTTAAGAGATTCAAAGCAAACATTAAACATTTTTACCCTATCACAGGTTATAATACCTACACCAATCTTACTCATTACTTATATTTTATACTCCAAAAACACTATTTCAACTATAAATATAGATATGCCATGCGTTGACAATAAAAGTCTAATCTATAATATTAAAGAATTACCTGAAACTTTTTCTGTATCTGACGGTGATTTACTTTTAATTGAGACAGAAGAAGGTACAAATATTATGGATTTTGCCAATTTTGTTATTGGTTTAGATAATACAACGTTTGGTACTACAATTACTCAACATTCTACCGATATTCTTGCGCTTTCTTCAGATTTTACCTCTTTATCTGAGCAAGTCAATGCAGATATGGCTACAATTGTTGGAAGTAATACAAAAGCTTTTATTTCCCTATCAGCTCAAGATCTATACGGTCCTAGATTATTAAAAGGTACTAATATTACATCTATTGAGTACATAGTAGCTACTCACGTTGTAAGATTTAATTTTGATACTAACTTACCCAACACTAATTATATAATTTTACCAACTGCTGCAGTTGCTAACAGTACAAATGAACTTGCTCAGTTTACTGAAGCAGATAAAAATACAAATTATGTTGATTTAAGTGCAGTTAACATACTAGATGGCGGTCTAGCCGCTAACGCCGGTACATTAGGATTTCAAATTCAAACATTTTAGAAGTTAAAACGATCGGATTCACTAACATGTCGTTGTGTGCCACCATCTAAACCGAATTGCTTGAAAAGTTCCTTTTCCTTTTCTTCTCTTTCTAATTCAGCTTTCTGCATCCTAACTAAACTCTCCAAATCATCTATATTATTAGGATTTAAAATAGACTCTTCATCACCATACATATTACCATCTGGTGTTATGTATTCCGCAACCATATCAATACGTGCTTGAGAGTCATCTGGCAGTAATATAACACAAGGTGAGTCACCCTTTGGATAAAATACATTAGCATCTGCTTGTGTCATATATTGCATATATAATGTATAGAATATATTATCCATCTCATTGATAAATTTAACGTCCACATCTCTAGTTCCATCGTCAACAACGCCAAATTTTTCATTGAAACGTGTCATAAAGATAATATCTAATGAGCGTAAAGCTTCACGTGACATTGTTATTTGCTTTTCGACAAATTCATCGGTGAATCCCTCCATTTCCTTACCATTTGCCCACATTGTATAAGCAACAGCATCAAGCGGACACCTGTCATAAACGATCTTCTCTTTAATATCTTTACCTTGAATCTGATCTACTAAAAAATCCAATATAAGAGTTTGTGTTTCCGGTGTGGTCTTTGAAGAATGATCTAATTTTTTCTCATTTAATTTATCACGATATGTTTCTTCTGGTGTTTTATAATTAGACCAGGTGTGTAGAAAACTTTTTACCATAGTGGATTTACCACTATTTGCTGTGCCGCTAAAAGCTATTCTCATATTATTATTTACAATTAATTTACCTATTATCAACAAATATCTAATTTGTACTATACCTTGAGAGCTTTATCCCATACTAATAAGTGAAGTCTAGGTGAAAAATGAACATGCATTGATTTAGCATACTCAACAACTGCTTCAGCATTAGCAATATGCTCATCCCGGGAACCAGCACATGGCATAAACCATATACGATCTTTACTTATATTAATACCTTCATCATCTTCGACATACTTACGCCAAATTTCCTCAATGTCAGCTGCTGGGTCATTGATAACAAACTTAAAGCCTGAACCAATCTCCTTATGATACTTAAGCACCTCTGGCTTATAAGTTTTTTCCTCAGGATCACCATTTGTAGTTAGCTTTGGTGAAGTGGTAAAGGTAGCACCAAATTCATCATGCCACCTTGAATCTGGCATAAGAGTAGCATTAGTTTCAAAATCAATCTTAGGTTCAAAACCATACCTATAAATAAACTCATCCACGAGTTTAAGTAATTGCTTTTGCTGAATTAGAGGTTCACCTCCAGTTAGTTTCCAGATTGTACCTTTCTCGAGCTTTTCAATCCAGTTATTTTCTTCCATCATCTGAAAGATTTCATTAAAAGACATTTTATTTTTTACACTCCATGATATAAAGGAATCACAACCATGTGGAGAATCTTCACTTGCAAAACCTATACAGGTTAGATTACACATGGCCATTCTCATAAATAAAGAGCGCTGACCTACATACTCACCTTCCCCTTCAACAGTGTAGAAGATCTTATCATCAGAAAGTATCAAAGTTTGTTTATCTAGATCCATCGTATACATTATAATACTGATATTAAATTATTCAACTGAATTATGAAAACTATAGTCAAATATTTAACTATACATTCCCTATTATACTTCCTAAATATAGTTGTATGAGTAGACAAAACAAAAAAATAAACTCTCATGATGAAATTGGTGAAGATCTTTTTGATAGTAACTGGCTTATGGATTTTAAATTACGCAAACCCTTTTACTTTAAACCTAAACATCGTGAGTTTTATAATATGCTTCACGAATCTACAACCCAGATGTCATTTGTTGATGGGCTAGCCGGTACAGCTAAAACCTATATTGCTGTTTACGCGGCTTTAGAAATGTTAAAGGAAGGTTTATTTGAAAAAATTGTATATATTAGATCTGTTGTTGAATCAGCTGACAAGAGTTTAGGTTCTTTACCTGGTGAAATTGACGATAAGTTTTCACCATATATGATGCCACTTATAGAAAAAGTGACTGAAATTTGCGGCCCTGGAACATGTAGTATGTTAAAAACAAAAGGTCTAATTGATGCTATACCAGTTAATTTTGTACGTGGATTAACCTTTAACAATATTTGTGTTATTGTGGATGAAGCTCAAAATTTAACAAAAGGTGAACTAACAACTATTCTTACTCGGTTTGGACGTAATAGTCAATACATAGTATGTGGAGATACAAAACAATCTGACGTTAAACAATCAGGATTTTCTAATGTTTTCAAAAAATTTGCATCAGATGATTGTAGCGACAAAGGTATCTACACTCATTTGTTTGGGGTAGATGAAATTGTGCGTAGTAAAATACTTCGATTTATTTGTGATAAACTAGCGGCTTAATACCACTTAGGCGGCTGTCTGTTTGTCCAAACGGCAAATGGCTTATCATTAATAATATATTGTTTATATTTATCAACTGGCTTTAAACTATTAAAACCGGGTACCTTTCTGCATGTTTGGTCCGCAGCAATAGCTACTGCAAACTCTTGCTGCGGACCTTTAGGAAGATTCTTAGGAGGTGTCTTGAATACCTCTGCCATCTTAGTAAAAGTCAAATGAGTCTTCTCATATCGATGAGTATACTCTTCACAAGAAGCAATAAAATGAGCATACAACCACTTATAGTTACCGGTAGTAGACCTGCACCAAATACCAGAAGGATGTTTAATATGAGAAGCCTTATATAAAATCTTTTCCATTTCCTCATCTGGATGTAACCAGCGCTTAATACGTCTATTAAGACGAGTCCTACCTTCATATTCCTTACCATCAAGCACCCGGTGAGCTGTCGACATTAGCTGAGCATACTCAACAATCATCTTAACAACATGCTTGTCACACATTTCTTTAGCAGAAATAACCGGGCACTCGTTAGTAGTAAAAATATTCATTATGTTATTATAATAACGTTATTATGCGAGAAGAGCCAATGCTTTACCTGACATTGAGGTATTTACAAGATTCCTAATCAGTTTTTCCGGTGTTTTTTTACCAGTATGGGTTTCGTATTCTGTAATAGCGTTTAATGCATCCCATTTTGTCTCGCCAACATTACCTCTACCCTTTTCAAATAGCTCAACCAGTTTTTCACGCTTTGATATACGTCGTGAAGATTCATCTTCTAAGACAGGTACTAATTTTTTCGTAAATTTAACCATTTCATCACGAGTAAACGCAGAATTCTTTAACTCGACCATGGTAGAATTAAAATTCTTAGCTGCCTTTATTGAACCAACAATACTCTGCAACATTTTTTCTACTTTCATATCAAAAGAAAAAGAATGCCTACTAGTACTATCAGCGTCCCCACTAATAAGGTGTAATGCGTTGTCACAAGCTATTCTTGTAGTTGATGGAATAGTCTTATTAGATCCCATACCGGTGTTATCAATTACAGTATAAAAATATGGCTCAATTTTATCCCCATCAACATCAATATTAGCTGCTAATTTAGATTGAATAAGTACCTTTCGACCATTTCTAGATGAAGTATAGCCAACATGATCAATATCACCTACTTGACGTGATGCTTTATCTAATACATCAATCATCTCCTCCATTTGAATAGGTCTATACTTTTTACCTACTATTCCAAGATGCTGACGTGTATCTGTACGTTGAAGTGAAAATGTATCCGGGATAGGTACTTGATCTCTCCCAAAAACAGGAACCTTTTCTACTTCAAACTGAGGTACTTCATTAAGCGAACTAATTGTATTGATAAATCCCATAATATTTTTTGTTACACTTAATTATATCGGAGTTCCTATTGATTTTCCCTGACTACCTCTAATATTCTACCTGGATCACCGGTAATTTGCTCTTTTACTTCATCATTCCGGAATACTAACAGGGTAGGTATTGATCTTATACCATATTTTTCAGCAAACTCCGGAGAATCATCAATATCAACAATATCTACTTTTAAACCTTTAGCCGCTAACATAGCTTTAACTGTTTGACACGGTCCACACCATGGTGCTGTTGCTAACTTAATAACTGATTGTTGTTTCATATAGTTAGTATATTTTAATATATGCTGTTTGCAACTTAAATAAAAAAAAGAGTACCGGTATACCGGTACTCTTTAAAGATTGTATTACCTTCTAACGCAAGCCTGTTGACTCAAAGACATCACGTGCAACTCCAGCAGAGAAGCCGTTCTCAACACCTTTGACTATTACAGAAATAGCATTGTGACTATGAAGCGATTCGTTATGAGAAGCTACAATCTTAAAATCCTTTATACGGTCGTCTTTATCTAAACGTGAATATAGAAGACGAACAGCATCCTCAACAAACTTAAGGAAGGCTCCATTCTTCTCAGCAAATGCTTGCTCATCTTCACGTTTAACCATTACTTGTGTTTCAGTTTGCAAAGCATCTAAGCAGAGCTCTTGAAGATCTTCAATCCAAAGCTTATCCTCAAACCTAACACTAACACGAGCTACACTGCGCTGACTATGAGGTACTGTAGCACGATTACGATACTTTTCGGCATGCTCGCTAAGCTCAAAGCTACAAGGACAAGCTGATGAATATACAAAATCAAAGTGAAGATACTTCTTAAACTCACCATCTTTAGTAAGATCTCCTTCTAAAACAACATCATAATACTGATATCCCTCTAAACCACTACGTAAACTAGTTTGTTTGATAGGATAAGATATCTTAAGCATAATGCGTGAGTCAAAGCTCTTAAGATTCTCTTTATATGTTGTAAGTACATCTCTAATTTTACCAATACTAAAAGTTTCATCTTTATGATCGTAGAAACTACGCATAATACGAGACATATTAATACCTTTCTTATGAGCCTCTAAACTCACACTACCGGTAACACTAGTCTCTAACTCAATAGTCTTACCATTACGCTTTTCATAATTAAGAGGTAACTTAAAGTTATGAATACCAACTTGCTGAATAGCGACAGGCGCGCCTTGAATAAGACTAGAAGGTCCATTCTGTAAATCTGGCAATGATGAAATGTACTCCTTATTTGCATCTACTGTATCATCATACTCGCGTACGGGTGGTACATATCCTTCAGCACATTCACTACCCATAATACTTTTTGCAATAGTATCCTTCTCACCGGTGAGCTCATCGTCATCACCTAGCCATTCATAGTTGGAGTTATTTTCTGTCTTACTCATAGTCAAATATAATTATAACATAACACGTGCTGTAATCAACTAATCTAACCCTATTTTAAACTAAATTTAAAAAGTTTCTAGAAACACTTGCAATCAAGGTCGCAGATGAATAAATGGATTGTAGAGAGCCGATGACCACTAATGTTCAGATATCTAGAGATCAGTATATAGTATTAATCTTATAACAAATACCTAAACAATAGTTGATTTATCCAATACAATAGGTTATTATATATATATGAAATTTACTAGTAACAAAATAATTGATCTAGGTTCAGCTGCCTTTAGACAATGGAGATCGACTCATAGTCACTGTCAGTATATTCATGGATATAATTTAACTGCAGACATTACATTTGAAGCTAATGAATTAGATGAACGTAACTGGGTTATGGATTTTGGTGGTTTGAAAGAACTTAAAAAGACTTTAGAACATACTTTTGATCATAAGTTAGTTGTAGCGCAGGATGATCCTAAATTAGATCTAATTAAACAATTGGATGAAGCGGGTATCGCTGAAGTAGTTGTATTACCTGGCGGTGTAGGTTGTGAGCGTTTTGCAGAATTTGTACTTAAGACAGCAGATACATTTGTAGATGAATCAACTGGTGGTAGAGTTCGTGTAAAATCTGTACAAATAAATGAACATGGTAGTAATTTTGCTACTTGTTACCGGGATGATAATAATGTATCGATAACATTTACAGACACACAATCTAGCACTGAGACCTTACAATTAGAAGATGTACATGGCCCTATTGCTACAGAGGAATCACCTACACCGGTAGCTGATCCTAGAGCAGCACCGGTCGGTAATACTGGTACAAAAACCAAAGGTGGTTGGTTTGAAGGTACTACATGGGGGTAATTGTAAGCGGGTGTAGCTCAGTGGTAGAGCGTAACCTTGCCAAGGTTAATGTCGTGAGTTCGAATCTCATCACCCGCTCCAATATAAAGCCATCTTAGCTCAGTGGTAGAGCAGCTGATTTGTAATCAGCCGGTCGTCGGTTCAAATCCGACAGATGGCTCCATTACTGTGAGCTAAATTGATCATCATATAACTTATTTGTTATATCAATCAGACGCTCAATAAAGTCTGAATTACGTAATTCTTTAAATGCGAGGTTACCAATACCAAATTCACCATCAGCATCTAGTGAATCTTTACGCATTTTACTTATTTTACGTCTAAGAGCATTCGCAGCTTTTTGCAAAAATACAAGGTCTTCTATTGAAGCTGTTTGGTGAGCCATTTCAAGGTCAGATATTTCACCTTTTATTTTATCAGCTTTAGATAAGACATCTCTTTCATCGACAACCGGTTGTTTATAATTAGGCTCGGTAATCCACTCATCTTTAAGTAGAGAGTACAGACCGGAAGCTTTATGAGGTTCATGTATATCTTGAAAATATATTTCAACAGTGTGACCGCCTATATTAATATCGTGCCGCAGATTCCAAACAAACCGCTTTCCATCTAAAGCTTTTTTAACTAAATCTTCATCATCGTTAATATCTTTAAAATCTAGAAGTATATGAGTATCTAAATCAGAAAAATCAGTATAATTATAATTAGATAGCGAACCTGTAAGTTGAACATCTTCTACTAAATCCTCAACACCTGCTTCTTTAGCTACATCCATTGCAATAGTAAGAAGTCTGTCTCTAACATCAGAATCAAACTCTTTTGAATCACTCCAAAATCGTTGATTAAGAGTGTCATTATAAAAACGACTTTCAAAAAATGTTTTAAAATTAATCATTTATACTAACTTCTATATTTTTATCAGCGATATTTTCCTGACTAACATCGATTAGAGCGTCAAGATCTTTTTGAATGAAATCTTTACCTACCAGTATTTTATATAAATTTGAGGCTCTATTACCTATTGAGAAAGGAATATTGTTAAATTCAGTATCACCTATTTTGAAATTTAATTCAACTACTGGCCTATGTTCCATATTACCAGCACCAACGTTAATAGTTATTTCTCCTTTTTTGGGAAGTAATAGTGTCTTACCGTTGACAGTGCGAAAAAATACTTTATCACCTTGCTCCTGAATATCTTCACCATGTATAACATTATAAGCACCATTACCAGAGTCTAATTTAGCGGGTATTTTACCAATACCCTCAATATTGAAAAACTCAATAAGTCCTAAAACAGATTTTTCTTCTATATATTGTAAGAAAGTCTTCATTAATAATTAACTATGTGCGCACTCACTATCTTCTACTCCACAACCACATTCTTTAACATCTTCATGACCAACATTAAACATTGATGCATGTTCACCACTAGCGAAATCATAATCTAATTTGTGAAAAACTGAACCTAAATAATCTGCAGCTTTTGTAATTTTAGCAGCTGTCCAACCTTCCAGAGCTGGAAGATCTTTCATCATAAGGCTAAGAGCAAATGCATATTTTTCAATCTTGTAAAGCTCAGCGAGCGCCATTTTCATTTCAGAATCATCATGATGATTTACACGTGGCATATTCTCACCATCCTCAGTTGTACCACCAGCAAGCTTGCTAATACCCTTATCAGCAGCATCAACAGCCTTATCAGCAAGAGATCCTACCGCTCTACCAGCAGCTTTAATACCTTCACCACCAACTTCAGCAGCAACCTTTCCGGTCTCAACTGCAACATCTCTTGCTAAATTACCAGCACCTCGTAAGACCTTTTTAGTAGTATCACTTGTTGCTACTTTCCTAAGAGCGGAACCAGCACCTCTCACTGCAGAACTTATACCACCAGCGAGTGCACCAAGTCCTTCTTCAGTCAACTCACTTTCACTATTAACTGCACTATCTATGATAGTATCAATCTTCTCAAGTTGTTTTGCTCTAATCTCTTCTGCTGTTAACTTCGGTGAAATTTGTGAATAAGCTTCAGCAATTAAACCTGCATCATTAAGTTTAGACTTCATGCATATATTTATGCTTCAAGCACTGCTTTTATAGCAGCTTTATCAGTTTCAGATAACTCTTCTGGTACAAAATAATTAATAGCCTCATTAATATTATTGGCAATAAGAGCTCTTGTTTTAGTACCTGAAATACCATCCTCTTGAAGTGGTATTTTTACTACACTCACAAGCGGATATTTGTCAGCATTCTTTTCAAAGTAAGCATATCTCTTTACGTCTTCATCTTTATCACCAGCACCGACTGTAATCTCTACATCTTTATTTTCATCTGCATAATCATAAACAGATTTTACAGGGGAAACAGGTGCTAATATAACCTCAACCGGTTTACCTGCATACTTAGCATAAATATCCCAAATTGCTTTTGATTGTTCAGCAGTAATTCCGTCACGATCCTTATTACCAATGACAACAATACCACGATCTGCATCTTCTAAAAGATATTTGAAAGCGCTGAAATGACCTTTTGTAGGTGGTTTGTAACCACCCGGCATAAGTGTTATTCTCTCCTTGTCTCTTAGGTGCTCTCCGTCTTCGTAATATTCTCTAAACGTTTTCATCTGGTAATTGGGGTAGATGTTTGACCTCCACTAAAGTTAGCTCTACTAAACTCTAAACGATCAACTAGCTTAACTGCATCACCTTCTTTACCTACAGCAACATAACCTTCGGGGTTAGAAGCGGTAAGAGTACCATCACCATTATCTAAAAAGTGCTTTGTATTGTAAACAGCATTATTGTATTTGTTAACGAAAATTTGTTTGGCTTGAGATAAGAGCTTACTTATTTTAAATAAATTTATAATATCCTTTTGACGTGATTTAATATCAGCTAGCTTCTTTTTAAATGCTTCTGTAATGCGCTCTTTACCAGTTTTAGACTTACGTTTAGCAATTTCCTTTTCCATTCGACCCTTCATCCAGTTCATAAAGCCTTTATATGAACCCTCTGCATCTTCTAGAAACTTTCCTTCACGAATCTCCGAGTTAGCATAAATGTTAAGTAAGTCTAATGGAAGATCTTTGTATTTAACTTTGATACCATCAGCAGTCTTTGCTAAATCTCTAACTTGCTTAGCCTCATCCTTCGTAAGAGTAACCGTTCCTGTGGCATCAGTAAATACAGCATCATCAACCCATACACCAGGCACCTTTTTAAGACCTTTTACATTTATACCGTATTGAGGTGGTGAGTTTAAATCACTATAACCAGTATGAAAAACAATACCAAATACAGAATTAGCAATTTCTTTACCAAGATCTGAGTCTGCTTCAACGGCATACTTAATAGTATTAGGTTTAAATGCGATATGCTTAACACCATCCTGTACAACCGTCTCAAGCATAGAAGAATCAAACATGAAATCACCTTGAAGTATGTCCTTAATACCTAATTTTGGAAGATATTTAAGGGCTTTCTTAAGTTTATCAGCAAGCCCTGGTGCGTGACCATGATTCATCTCAACATCAGCATCAGTATAGTTGATCTTAGGCTCATTATTAAATATAGACTTAGTACCAACAAAAAATTTACCAGTTTCAGGGTGTTTACCAGCGAAAATAGCAGGAGCACCATCCCACTTCACCGAAGTATTAACACTTCTCTTTGATTTACCTTGTAATTTAGAGAGAAGATTACTAATCATGGTACGAGCCACGTCATATCCCTTCTCACCCTTAGTCAAAACCAGTTCTTCAAGGTGAGTTAAGTGAGTATTAGCTTTAGCCTCAGTTAAAAGCTGTGAATTTAGGTGAAATTGTTTAAAACTGCGCATTTTATTAATTATATTAGAGTTCCTTATTTGAGAGTTAAGTTATAACCACCGCGTCCACCACCAGTATTAGGAGATATATCAATTTCATTAATGTTGGTTAACATATCTTGCACTGTTCTATTTGCATTTTCTGCATAATCACTGCTAAATGGTCCAAAAGTAAGCATATTAAAGTTGTCTTTGTTAAAAAGAGTAAACCATGTAAATTTTTGATCATCTTTTTCTTCATTATGATACTCGTTGATTTGCATAGCTGCAGCAATCGCTCTCGCAACCTCACCTTGATTGTTACTTACACTATTAAGAGCTTTCTCAATAATAGGTTTAACTATTTGAGGTTGAGATGCAAACATTAATAACCCTGTTAGTAAAGTATTTTTATCTGCTGAATCAAAAAAACGATTAGAAAGTGCACCTTCCTTCTCATTACGCTGCTTAATCTGATCTTGAAATTCTGCTAAATATTCATTTATAGATTTACCATCTTTAGCTTTTATACTATCAAAGTATGCTTTACCCTTGGTATCTTTATATACAGATTTAATTTTAGATTCGATATCTTTATTACTGTTAATATTTGCAATAACACGCTCGGCTACCCGCATTTGCGCGGCACGTAACTTTGTAAAGTCAAAATTTACAATACCGTTTAAAACAGCATTTGCAGCATTAACATCAATAGGATCAGTAAGTTGAGTCCCTTTCGTAAAGTCATTAAATTTACGAATTAAAGATAGCGTCTTGCCTTTACCTGGTCGACCGGCTCCTGCCTTAAGCTCAACTAACTGACCATTCGGAAGAGCAATATCACCCTCATTTGGATTTTTACCTTCAGAAAATAAAGTTAATACAGCCTCACCCGGACCTACACCAACAGCGCCCTCCTCAAATGTAATATAAGCAACCTTATTTACAGCGTCTGAATTAGTTATAAATTTAAAACCTCTACTAGCTCCAAGCTTATCAATATGCTTTTTAAAATTAGTATTACCCTCTTGTAAAGCATTTGTTAAAGTATCTAATTTATTCGTATCTTTTAATGAAGTAATAGTTTTAACTTCTTTATAGAAAGAATTACGTACCCCTTTATTGTCCATTTGAATTGACTCATTGTAAATGGAATTTAATCTACCTTCGAGAGCAAATTGAGCAGCTTCTGTATCCCAACCAGCGGATGCAGCCCATTTTTTAAGGTCAGGAGATTCTTCTGATTGTTGAAGACGCATTAATTTACGAGCCTCAGTATCATCCATTTCAACAGTTTGGACATTACCATCAGCAAACTCAATATTAACTTTAGCCTCGTTAATTTTTACAACTTTATAGAGATCCTCTAATCTATAGCCGCTAACATCAACTGAGTCTAACGATAGCCTCTCATTTAACACTTTAGCTGCATATATACTCTCTAAATCATTCATAACACTACTATAAAGATGTTCCTTACGCTTGTGCAAGTGTTTCTTTCATCTCACCATCACCCATTTCAACTAAGTTACTGATTGCAGAAGCAACACCTTTCGGATCTTCATCAACCATACCTTGAAGCTCCTTGGCTGTGGCAGCGCCTGACTCGTCCGGAGCATGTAGGAAAGCTTTAACCAGAAGATCAACAAGATACTTCTCACCTTCAGATGTCATCGCATCTACTTGAGGTTCGAGCTCATCAGTAGGTATTTCAGAAGTGTCGGTTGCATCTGACGTCTCAAGATCTTCATTATATAAAGATTCGTATTTTTTAAATATATCTAAAGTTTTCATATTATTTTATACTTTTGGCAATTTTATTAATTTTGTTAGATACAACAGTAACTAAGTTACTTATACTCTTATCCATTTTTTTAGCGCCTTTGGACTCCGGATTTGCAGCAGCTTTAAATTTTTCTGCAGCTCCAATTGCGATCTCTGCTTCCGCCACATCATCCATTTCATTATCTTCTGTATCAACAAAATCGATAACCTCTAGATTAACAGCGCGTCCATCTGGTAGATGTATAACAACGTTATCAGATTTCTGATCAGCATCACACCTAATATCTTTTTCCATTAAGCAACGCTGCACAGCTCTCTTTGCAGCTATCTTTTCATCTAAATCTAGATCTGGGGTGTTTTCTTCAATAAGATCAAGAAACTTACTCATGCTAATATTTAATGTATGAGCGACAATTTAACGTTAATATCTTCGGTAAATTTTCTCTCAATAGCAGTAAGATCATTCTTTACGAGAAAGGACTTAAAACGCTTCCAAGATATCTTACTAGTATCAATAGGTGTAAATATTTCATACTCGCGTTGTGCTATCAAAAAATCATCAAACTCTAACTGATTGTAGATAATTTGAGAAGGAAGCACTCTAAAAATACGTTCCACTAATTTTTGTTCTTCTGCAAACGGTGGAGATACTCGATAGTAAAAGCATTTTTTACGTTTTGACATCTTACAAATAAGTAAAATTTCATTTAATATAAAATGTATACCAAGTTTTTGTTTTTCTCGTTGTTTAAGTTTAGTTAGGTCATTTTCAACAAGAAAATAGTTATATTTTTGATGTGAATGCTCCAGGTATGGTTTAAGATTGATGTATTCAACATTGTTATCTATATCGAAATAACTTCTTAACTCAGTCTTACTTGTGTTTACCGGCATTACCCTACATTTATATTTATTTCCCAAATTATAGGAACATAAATTAAGTTAGCAAGAGTTTAGGGGGAGATTGTGTAAATTTTACCTTGCCTATACGAACATTAAGAATACCGTTGTAGTAATCTTCTCGAATAAGGGCTTCTGATTGAAATTGGTAGAATGTTTCCATGTAAGCAAGTTCACTCTTATTACCACAGCTACGAATAATTTTAAAGGTAAATCTCTCTTTGCCTAAAACTTCAATATCTTTGTTAAGGCGGTCTGATGAGCCTGTATACGTCTTCCAATCAGATTCACCTACGATAATCCTTTTACGTTTTTTGCCTTTTAGTGGTGGTCTCTTTGTTTTCTTTACTATTTGCTTTTTACCAATATACTTCATACCATTTGAACAGTTTGTAATAATATAAACAAACCCAAACGGTAATTCATCCCAATGCTCTTCGCATTTCCAATGACCTAGATCAAACATTATCACCTGGTAAGTAAACTTTTTTAGATTTCTTTGTTGACTTCCTACCAGGTGAGTATAATTTTTTAGTCTTTTTTAATTTTTGTTTAATTTTTTTACTTCTTTTACCTAATCTTGTTTGAACTTTAGGTTTGTGCTTGGAATATTTACCAAAAAGGTTACGACCGTCATTTGGTGCATAGAAATCACTAGAGTTAATATTCTTTCCTGAAAAACCACCTGTACTACCAACCCCAGCATCACCAGTGGTCATTTCCACTTGTAATAACCGTTTAAAGTAACGAGCAAATTTACCAGTTGATTTTTCCATATAGTTATTTAATCTATATATGTGGAATTGCTAAAAAAGTATTTCGAAGAGGTAGGAAAAGATCTCGTACTTGATGATTTTAATATTAAAGAGCAGTCGATGCGTTTACCTGCACGTAAGCATTACTGGGTAGCTAAACTTATTAAAGCTAAGATTGAACGTAATCAAACGTTTGAAAAAAAACGAAAACTTAAAAAAAATATTACTAAAGAGGTAATTGCAACATCTCCAGTAAAGCTATCTCAATCAGCAGCAGAGCAAGCAGCTGAGAGACATGAGTCGCTTTCATCATTAACTTCAAAGATAAAAGAACTAGATATTATAATTGAATATTTAGAAAAAGTTGAAAAGACTATGTCACAAATGGGATTCGATATTAAAAATGCTGTTGAGATTATGAAGATGGAGCAAATGTAATGATAGAGTTTGACTATAAAGGACCTACTGCAAGACAACCTAGTAAATTAATTATTAGATGTAATGATGCAGATTTATTTGATAATATACGTGAGCATTTTTCTGTAGAAAATACTGGCGCGCGTTTTGCTAGAAGATATGCTCGATTTGCCCCAAAGCGTAAATATGTTATAACTCCAACTGGTACATGTGAGTTAGGAATGTATTGGGAAGTGCGTCAATACCTAATTAAAAACCAAATAAATGAGGAGATAGTTTTAACAGATAAACTATCTAAAGCTATTAAAGTTGGTATTGAGGCTGACTTGTTTGATAAGTTCAAATTTACATTACGTAAATATCAAGAAGAAGTAATACGTAAAGCCATGAGAATTGGTACAGGTACTTGCGTACTTGGAACTGGAGCAGGAAAGACATTTACTACTGCAGCATTAATTGAAAACTTCTTTAGAGTATCAAAAGATAAGGATACCTTTAAATGTTTAATGCTTGTACCTGATTTAGGTCTAGTTACTCAAACGTATGAGGAATTTTTAAACTGTGGTACAACATATAAACTTACAAAATGGACTGGTAAAAATAAACCAGACCTTACAGCTAATGTTATTATTGCAAACATTGGAATTATACAAAGTAGGTTTGTTGATAATGATTGGTTAAAATATATTGATTTACTTATTGTTGATGAATGTCATAAAATTACTGCAGGGAATAAAATCTCAAAGATAGTACAGCAGATTAATACACCTAATAAGTTTGGATTTACCGGTACCCTGCCAGAGGATCAACTTAATAAGTGGTCTATTATTGGAAAGCTTGGTCCGGTTATTTATGAAAAATCATCCTTTGAATTACGGTTAGAAGATTACCTTACAAATGTTAGCATTAAAATTTTAAATATTAAATATAGTCCGAAACCCCACTTTAGTGGTCAAACAGGTTATAGAGATGAACTTGAGTATATATATAGTAATGATAAACGAAATAATATCATCAAATCCCTTGTTAGCAAGCTATCTGCTAATACTCTTATCATGGTTAACCATATCGCTCACGGGGATGTTATTATGGAACATCTCAAAAAACTTGAAGATAAAAAAGTTTATTTTATTCAAGGGTCAGTGGATGTTGAAGAGCGTGAAAAGATTAAAGCAATAATGGAGAGAGAAACTAATGTTGTTGTTGTAGCTATTAGTGCAATTTTTGCTACAGGTGTTAACATTAAGAACCTACACAATATTATTTTTGCATCAGGTGGTAAGAGCTTTATACGTACAGTCCAGTCTATTGGTCGCGGCCTTCGTAAACATGATTCGAAAGACAAACTTATTATTTTTGATATTTGCGATCAACTTAAATATGGTATATCACATTGTGAAAAGCGGATGGCCATATATGATAAAGAGAAAATTCAATATAAGGTAACAGAAATTAGTTGATCTTTATTAATTTAAGGCTATAATTAGATAGAATGTCTAAAACAGCTAAAGAAGAGTATTATATTAAGCCGGCAGAGTTTAGAGAGAGTCTACGTAAGTATTATGCTTCAGACATTTTGACTGATGATCTTGCTGAGAATATTAAAAAGATTGCTTATGGTTTGAGCTATAATGGATCCTTTATTAATTACAGCTATAAAGATGATATGATTGGAGATGCATTGATTAAGATGTATGCGGCTCTTAAGTATAAAAAATATAAGTTCGAAACTAAATCGAATCCATTTTCTTATTTTACTACTATTGCTTATCATGCATTTATTAATCGCATAAAGAAAGAAAAAAAGCACCATCAGACAATTACTTCATACAAGGAAAAGGTATACGAAGAGTATATGACAGATCCCAGAAATACACATGGGACTGTTTATGTGAAGCCTATTGATGATGATTCCGACTATTAAGAAGAGCAAAGTTGCTATTTTTAGTGATTTACATTTAGGAGTTCATTCTAATAGTTCTGAATGGCATAAGTATGCTATTGAATGGGCTAATTGGTTTCGTGAGGAATGTCGAGATAAAGGAATTAAAGATATCATATTTTGCGGCGACTGGCATCACAATCGATCAGAAATATCAGTTAATACGTTACAGGTATCAGCTGATATTTTAGATATGTTTGAAGAGTTTAACCTGATTGCTATTACCGGTAACCATGATATTTACTATAAGCATCGTACAGACGTAAACTCTTTGTCAATATTTAAGAATAGAAAAAATGTCACTATTTTAGAGCAGTATCAAACGTTAGAAGCATTTGATAGGAAACTTTCGTTCTGTCCATGGAACACACCCACATCAGTAATTGAAGAAAGCGATGTTGTATTTGGGCACTTTGAAATTCAGTCATTTAAAATGAATGCATTTAAGGTATGTGAAGAAGGGGTAAAGGTTAAGGATCTTTTACGTAAGTCTTCTTTAGTTATATCAGGTCATTTTCATACTAGACATGAAAAGCAGTTTGGTGCAGGTACAATTTTATATGTCGGAAATCCGTTTCAGATGGATTTTGGGGATGCAGGTAATAAGAAAGGTTATCATATTTTAGATATAGATACGTTAGAGTATGAGTTTTTTGAAAATAACGTATCACCATGTTATGAAAAAATAACATTAAGTGAATTAGTTGAAGAAGGTGATATTACACCATTAGTTAAACATAAAATAAACAATAACATAGTTAAATTAAAAGTGGACAAGAACATATCTCAAGAAGATATGGATATACTTACTTCTGTTTTTAATAAATTACAACCAGAACAATTTCTTGTTGATTACGATATTAATTTTAATCGAATCCTTGATAATCGCGAAGATATTGAAGACCTATCAGGGGTAGATGTTGAGCAAGCTATTGAAGAATTTATTGGTACTATGGATTTAAATGATTCGAAGGCTATAATTGAATATACGTTGGGACTATACGAACGGTGTAAACGATGAAACAGGTTAATTTTAAACGAGTTGCTATACAGCACTTTCTTTCAGTAGGTGAAGAGCCTGTTGTGGTAGATTTTAGTAAAGGTCTACATGTGATTACTGGTACAAATAAAGATAAACCAGATAGACGTAACGCAATTGGTAAAAGTACTATAGCGGATTCTATCTATTTCGCTATATTTGGTGATACATTGCGTGAGCTTAAAAAGGATCTTATACCTAATAATATTACTGGTGGTAAGACGCATGTTGAGTTGGATTTTGAGGTGGTTACCGCTAAGGAAACAAACAAGTATAAAGTTATACGCCATCTTAATCCATCTAAAGTTTTAATTTTTAAAGATGGTGAAGATATTACACGTGATAGTATTTCAAATACTAACAAGTTTATATGTGATGTAACAAGCGCTACACCATCTATATTTCAAAACTGTGTTATTATGACTGTTAATAACGCTGTGCCATTCATGGCAAAAAGTAAAATCGAAAAACGTAAGTTTATTGAAGATATATTTGGTATGGAAGTTTTTAGTCAGATGTTAGCACAACTTCGAGTTGAATATAATGACCTAAAGCGTGATCATGATATTGTACAAGCTACATTAGTTGAGGTTAAAAATCAAAATAATAATTATGTTGCTCAAAAGAAAGCAGCATTGACTAAGAGGGAAGAGAAGAAGGCAGTTTATATTGAACGTAAAGATAATAACATTGTCGAGAAGGAACGACTTAGTAATAGACTTAAGGAGTTTGAGGATGCGGATACGTCTAAGATAGAAGAGACTATTGAAACTTATACTGATAAGCTATCTACCGTTGAAGAAAAGATTAATGAAAAGACTGTTGAAGTAAGTACTAAAAAAGCTGAGTTATCCCATAGTAAAACAGCATATAATAAAATTGGTACAAATGAAGCTGAGTGTCCTGTATGTTTACGTCCTATGGCTGATCATGATGTAGAGTATATGGAGAAAGAAAAGTCTATTCTTAGAAGTAAGCTTATTAAATTTGGAGAGGATATTAAATTACTTAACGAAGGTTTAGACAAAGCAAAAGAAGCTAAAGCTAAGTGCATGCATATTATACAGAATAATACTAATAAATTATCTGAAGCTAAATTAGCTAATCAAAAACGTGAGAGTATACAACAACGTATTAGCCAGCTAGATGTTTGGTTAGAAGAATTAGAAGTAGATCTAAAATCTGTAGGTAGTACTGAGACAGATTTTGATAATCTTATTATTGAGTCAGAACAACGGTTAAAGGGTACCGAAAATAAAGTAGAGAGCTTTAGAAAAGATCTCTCTAAGTTAGATATTGTTAAATATGTAGTTTCAGAAGAAGGTGTTAAATCATTTATAGTTAATAAACTTTTAGAATTACTTAATAACAAATTGTTAACATATTTACGTAAGCTGGACTCTAACTCTATATGCATATTTAATGAATATTTTGAAGAGGAAATTACAAATGAAAAAAATAAAATTTGCTCATACTTTAATTTTTCTGGAGCTGAGCGTAAGTCTATAGATTTGGCTTGCTTGTTTACTTTCTCTGATATGAGACGTATGCAAGGAGGTGTTAAGTATAATCTAGCCATATATGATGAACTATTTGATTCATCATTTGATGAAAAGGGTATTGAATTAGTTACGCAAATATTGCAAGAACGTACAGAAGAGTTAGATGAATGTTCTATAGTTATATCACATCGTAAAGAATCTATAAAAGCTGTTACAGGTGAGGTAATTTATATTGAAAAAGAGAATGGCATTTCACGTAGAGTGGCTTATACTGAACTATAGATTAATTAAATATAATGATTCAATCATCACCATTTCCACAACCCTTTTCCTCACCTTTGGCCCAGCCGTTTGGGATTACTCCAATACAGCAACCTAAACCACAACAGCCACGTGAGGAAACAATGCCAAGATTTGTTAATTATTTAGCAGATTATTCTGGGTGTGGTCACTGGCGTATTCTATGGCCAGAACAGGTCATCAATATGACACAGCGTGGTTTAAGTCAATCAATTACTGCAATGATTGCTGAACCGAGGTGGTATCAAGGAGTAAAGGCAGTAAAACTACAACGCCAAGCATCTAAAGCTCAGTTGGAGTTTGTAAAGCACCTTAAAAAAATTCAACAAGAGCATGACTTTAAAATTATTTATGAAGTTGATGATGTTGTTTTTCGAGAAGAAATTCCAGATTATAATAAGTTTAAATTTGCTTTTGATACTGATGAGGTGAGAGAAAGTGTTGTTAGTATTATGGATTTATGTGATGAAGTTACATTAACATGCGACTTTATGCGTAAACTGTTTCAGTCTAAACTTACAAATCAGAAAGTTACTGTAATACCAAACTTTGTACCATACAATTGGATGGGTTATTTGTTCAATCAAAAAAGAGTACAAACTGCGTTTGAGAAGCATAAAAGCAAGCCACGTATACTGTATACTGGTTCTGGAGCTCACTATGATGTAGCTAACAAGACAGGTGGTAAAGATGATATGTCCGCTGTTAATCATATTATTCGGAAGACAGCAGATAAGTATAAGTGGGTGTTCGTGGGTGCTTATCCACCTCCATTACAAGATTTAGTTAAGTCAGGTAAGCTAGAGTTTTACCCATGGAGATCGTTACTAGAATATCCTCAATTTATTGCTAATCTAGACCCACAATTAATGGTAGCACCGTTAACTCAAAACAACTTTAACAATTCAAAATCTGATATTAAATTTATTGAAGCATGCACGTTAGGTATACCGTGCTTGTGTCAAGATATGCATACATACTCTGATGCACCAGATGATCTTAAGTTTAATACACCAGAAGAGTTTGAAGAGAAGATTGAATGGATTTTGAATTGGAAAAACCGTAAGCGATATTTCCAGAATATTAGAATGCTTCGCGAAATAGGGGTTAAGCGATTCCTAGAGAATCCAGAAAATATCGGATCTCATATGGAAGCTCTTACAACACCATATGGTTCACCGGAACGAAAATACCTTAAACAGTGGAATCCGTAAAGGAACTATGTTATAATTAACTCGATGTATAGGAATGTTGTCTATAATGGTCGAGAGGGTACGGTAACTTTATTTGGTTGGAATGAGAATGGAGATCGTATTCGACGTGAATGTTCTTTTGAGCCATATCTATATACAGAAGATCCTAGAGGTGATAAGACTTCTATTTTCGGTACTAAAGTAAAGAAGCGATCATTTAACACTGGTTACAATCGATACAAGTTCCTTCAAGATTCCGGAGTTAAAAGAGTATTTGAGAACTCACCTCCTGCTCAGCAGTTTCTTCTCGACATGTATTGGGAAGAGAATGAAAAACCAGAGTTCAATACTAATCCTATCAAGTATTGCTTTATTGATATTGAGACTTATTCAGTAGATAGCTTTCCGGATGTAGATGATCCTACTCATGTTTGTAATGTTATAACATGTTGGGATAATTTTAGTAAGAAGTTCAATACGTTTGGTATTCACGAGTATACAGGTGAAGGCCGTGATGATATGGTTTATCATTATTGTAAGACAGAACGTGATATGTTCTTAAAGTTCCTCAATTATATTGAGATGCAGCACCCTGATATTATTAGTGGTTGGAACTCTGAAGGTTTTGATATACCTTACATCGTTAATCGAATGGAGCGCATCTTAGGTCAAGAGTATGTGGATAGACTCTCACCGTTGCGTAATGTTTACTTCCGTATGCGAATGGGTTCCTTTGGACGTGAGCAAAAGCGGTACTATTTTGACGGTGTTGCTAACCTTGACTATCTTGATGTGTATAAACGCTTCTGTCTTAAGTTGCGTGAATCATATAAGCTTGATGCTATCGGTGAACTTGAATTGGGTCAGAAAAAGATTGACTACGAGGGGTTGGCCCTTCATGAACTAGCTGATCAAGATTGGAATAAGTTTATAGACTACAACGTTCAGGACGTTAACCTTCTTGTTAAGTTGGAAGAAAAGCTTCAATATATTCCTCTATTGAGAATGCTGTCATATGTAGGTCTTACAACTCTGGAAGGTGCTATGGGTACTATTGGAGTTATTAATGGTGCGTTAACTGTTAGAGCACGTAAGCGAGGTGAGGTTATCTCTACGTTTGTTCGTAATGGTAACAGAGATCATAAGAATCCTGGTGCGTATGTTGCTGAACCTAAACGTGGCTTTAAAGAGAATGTTATATCGTTCGATGCTAACTCACTATACCCTAACGTGATGATCTCTCTTAATACTTCGCCTGAGACTAAGGTGGGTAAGATTGAGAAAAATGATGGTAAAGAGATAACTATCCAGCATAACTCTGGTAGACTGTTCAAGCTTAGTAAGAAAGACTTTGTAAAGTTCCTTAAAGATGAAGAGTGTGCATTATCTAAGGCTGGGTTCTTATTCAGCCAGAAGAAGCAAGGTATCATTCCTGAGTTTCTCGAGTACTATTACAATCAGCGAGTTGAGATTAAGAAAGGTCTGTTTACTAACCAGAAGAAGCTTAAGAAAGACCCTGGTAACATCAACCTAAAGTATGAAGTCGAACGACTTAACACTCAACAGATGGTTATTAAGATTCTTATTAACTCTTGCTATGGTTATATGGGTAATAAAAATGCTCCTATCGGTGATGACGATATTGCTGCGAGTGTTACATTAACTGGTCAAGCTGTTATTAAGTACTCAAACGAGTTGCTTAAAGACTTCATGCGCGCTGAGGTTGGCTCTGATAACATCTCTGAACGCGACCTAGAAGAGTGTATTGTCTATAACGATACTGACTCATCTTATATCTCTATATCACCTCTCATTGAGAATGGTGTTAAGTTTTGGGAGTCTAAAGAAGATGCTCTAGTTCATCAAGAGACATATGATAAGATTCAAGAGATTGAAGACTATCTTAACGATGGTATTACTAGTTGGTCTCGTAAGGCGCTATTAACTAACGATCCTCGATTTGTATTCAAACGTGAGATGATTGCTGACGTTGCAACGTTCCTCCAGAAGAAGCGTTATGTTATGCATATTCTTGATGATGAAGGTATTAAAGAGAATAAGTTCAAGTATACTGGTGTAGAGGTTGTTCGTACTACTATGCCTAATGCTATTAAGCCTTACGCTAAGGGTATTATTGAGACTATGCTTACTACTCAAGACTTAGGTAAGACTAATAAAATTTTTAACGAAGCGTATGAGACTTTTAAAACGTTATCCCCGGAAGAGATATCTTTCGTTATGGGTATTAAAGGTTATGAAAAGCATGCAGTTCAATGTCGTGAGTGGCAGACAGTAAAAGGTATGCCTGTTCATTCTAAGTCGGCTTATTACTATAATAAATACTTGAAAAGCTTGGAACAGGTAACAAATATGAGAGCATTAGTTCTGGGGATAAGGTTCGCTTTATGTATATCGAAACTCCTAATAAGTACGGTCTTCAGTCAATGGGATTCAAATATGAATGGCCAGAAGAGTTTAATGAGCTATTTAAGATTGACTATGAGAAGATGTTTGATAAGATTCTATTTCAATCGATTGCTCGGTTTTATGATAGTGTAGGGTGGTCGATACGTAAGCCTTCGGAAAATGTTCAAACAGAACTATTTGATTTATTTACATAGTGGAGTAAATAATCGTATGGCCGAAAGTTATTTAGATAAACCAGAAGACGATAATACCCCAAAAGCGCACCCAGCATTTAACAGAGGTAAACTAGCAAGTACTGTTTATTTCCTTAAGTTAATTAAAGGGACCGTTTCAGGTACAGATAGTGGTGATGGTCAAATAGGCTCACCGCAGATTGAAGCTGCACGACGCGCTATTCTACATCTGTCAAGTGCATTAACACACGCTAGCGGTAAATCTACATACCTATCGAGCCAAGCAAAAGAAGCATTAGAAAAAGCTCGAGAAGAGCTTGATAAAATTAATGTTTAAATATGGCCTTCTATGGGGTCCGGAAAACCATGCTCCTTACTCTGAGGCCAAACCCGCCACTTAGTAATATTTTCGTCTGTGGCAAACCATCTCCAAAGCTTACAATAGCCATCTGGATCTGATTTAAGACTTTCAATTTCGGCAGGATCAGCATCCTGCCTGTATACTTCTTCATTTTTGTCATTAAAGAAAGATACAGCCCAGAAATTATAATCATCGTATGGTACTTGTTCGTAGCTTAGATCTATACAATGCTTAAACTGCTTGACAAAAGAATTATCATATTCTTGTTTGTTAGTATATTCTGGATTAGGGGGATAAGATCTATCTAAAGTAAATTGTTGAATTTTTTGATCTCTAAATCTAACTCCAGCATATCGTTCATAATCATTTAAACTTCGTATCTTACCGAAACCGTATTTATTTTCTTTAGGTTTAAACTTTTCGTTATTAATACCGAATAATTTACGCACCCGTTTATATGACTTAATATTATCATCTTGCCATGTATCGCTGTCATCCCAATGTTTTGTGGCAGTTTTTCTACCATAATGATGCCAGGCTATTAGTTGATGAGGATAGTATATATCATACCCGTGAGTAAATGCCCGGGCAGCTATACTTATTTCCTCCCCATGGAAATACATTTCCGGATCATGTTGAACAGTTTTACTAAATGATCCATCTGTAAAAGCAAAATGTGCAGAATAAAATCTTCCTTTAATAGGGCCTCCTAAACCTTTCCAATTAGGGATAGCTTCCGGTATTGTATGTAATGGCCCATCCTTTGCAAAATAGTTGTAAGAAAGCATCCATGGATCTAAGTCAATTGGCTTACTAGTTTCAATATCATACGCTGGTAAGTAAGTCGTAATTAACGGCTTCGAAGATCCGTTAAGTTGTAAGCCTGCATACATATTTTTAAGTTTTGTATCCCACCCTTCAACAAACCTATGATGTGAGTCTAGTTGCAATGTAAACTTTTCTTTATTGTAGTGTTGTTGAATAAGGTTTCTAGCCCAACAAGCCCCTTTTGAATCTTTATAGTTTATATCAATAATAGTAAACTGATCATCATTAACATATTCATCTAAATTATCCCAACTATCATCTTCCGAATGTTGCCAGCAAATACAAATATGTAATAATTTTGGCTTATCAGCTTTAGAAAGTAAATCTCTTAATGTTGGTAATAACTCCCTATCCCTATAAGAGGCTATTTGTACAAAAATAGAACCATTAGTATAGGCATTTTTCATAAATATACTTATTACGGTTTTAGTAAATTACCAGATCTGTTAATATAAAGTAAATTTAATTTTCCCGTCTTTCATCAGGCTCATAATACTTAATACGGTCATGCCAAATAGGTGAAGCTAATAATACGGCAGGCTTTAATTTATCTTCTTTAGTTAATTGATACATATGAGACATCCACGTTTGTTCAAAAGGATGAGCCCATTTGGTATCAATAAACATCTTTTTATTGCCCTCTTTACTTACTATCATAGGCCAGTTAGCGTAGTAAACTTCCCCACTTATATATGATACATCATCTTTAGTGTATATATGATTAAATTTTGTTCTTGGGCAATTAGGATCAAGACCGGTTATAGGTAGTTTATCGTAGTCTGGCCAATCTCTTGAACGTATATTTTGTGGTACATTATACCATGAACATTGCTTATCATTATCAAAGTAAACTTCTGTAAAAGAGAGCTTTAAAAAATCAAAATTTTTCTCTAGCATTATTTTATGCACTATATTATAGAGGTTGGGTATATATTTTCTAAAACCATTTCTACAAAATTGTCCTTCTAATTCTGGAGGATTAGATGTCATATCATCCTCAAAGAAAAACATAAAGTCAGCCTCCGATTTATCAAAATGGTCCGCAGCAGCTTGTCTACCTCCGCATATACCAGTGTTACCACCTAAATCAATATAGGTAAAGTTATATTCTTTTGCGATTTCTTGATTTTTAATCTTAGCAGTATAATCAGTAGAATTGTCTAGTAAAAATAAATTAGGTATAGTCAAAAACTCAGGAGTTTTTTTCATTGACTCAATTGTATGTAGGATTTGTTCTGGAAAATTAAACGTTAACATATAAAGGTTAGTTTTAACCTCTTGGTAGTTTACGTCATCAACTTGACGGACTATAGGCGCTGAAGCTTTACTTAATTTTACAGTACCTTCTTTTATAGCTTGAGTGAATTTTACAATCAGACCATTTTCATCAAGTTTATATCGCCTATACACACTCGGCTCTATATATGACATTAGTGTAAATATACTCTCTTCTGTGCCCATTAAGTCTTGTGCTAGTGTATGATCAAGTAGCGAGTAGTAGGTCGCGTTAGCGTTATTAATAGCTTGTTTTCGGCCGCCGAAAATCCCACCTCTACATACATATTTAACCTCATTCTCAGCTATTCTATTCATAGCTTCATAATTAAACCCATGTATCTCTTTATCCGCTATATATGGATAACTTAAAAACAGGAAAGGGTCGCTATACTCGGGTAAATTATTTAATAAATTATCATCTGCTACATGCCCATGTGGTACAGTATTTGTTATACCAGCATCAACCCAGAAGTGATATTCTGTATCAAATGGGTTCATAATAGAGGCATCATTTAACATAAACATTTTAGATTGTACAATAGGATTATACATTTCTAAAACTGCTTGCGGTGAGTCCTTCAACCAACCAACTTGATCTAACCACTTACCACTTTGTCTTATTTTTTGCGTTCTACTCCAAAAAGGATCATATAACTTTTTTATATCTTCAAGCTCATAAACACGTACATGAGTATTATCCGGAGATCGTTTGTCCCATACTAAGTATTCATACTCCTTTGGTATATAAATAAATAAATTTTGAGGTATATCTAAAAACCGTTTAAAGGCCTCTATATAGTGGTTAAAATCTCGACCAGGTCTATTAATATTCCATAGACCTGTAACTATTGTTTGATTATTCATACTAACTTTTTTTACGACATAACCAAACAACAGCTGAAAATTCATCTGCCATATATGGTGTTAAATTATTATCGTTACACGCATCAGCTACATCTTTATCAAATATTTCACACCAGTTCCATATTTTATTTTTATTATATGACTCAAAATACTCTGCTGTAGGAGCATAATCATGCGCCATAATTATATCCCCTGACTTTAAAAACTTTGATAATATGTTAAATTCATTTATTTTACAACCACCATCGCAAAGTATAATTATCGGACCATCTTCATTAATATAATCAATTACCTCTTGGCCATTTACTTCACATAAGTCTGAGTAAGGTTGATTAAACAGATTTTTGAGCCGGAAATCATAATTTAAATTACTATTAAATAGTATTGTTCTATCGTGATCCGGATTAACGTCATACGTACGTAAATCACATTCCGTTAATCCTAAATTATCTAAAATATCACGCAACATTAATGTAAGACCGCCACAAGAGGTACCTATTTCTAACACACGATGCGGTTTTATTGTGTTAAATAATTTCTTAAATGGTACTTCAATGGCTGGTAGTTGCATAGTTGTTGCACCCTTATACCCAAACCAACCATTTATCTCTTTAAATTCTTTATTTATTTCGTTCATTTTAATAGTTTTTTTAATTTATTTTTATTTTTAGTTAACCAATCTGTTCCTATTTTTTCGGAAATCCCGTAATGCATCCCAATACATCGCTTTGAACCATCTGTATGTCCTATTATAGGCTTCATATCAACATTTCCGTAAATATAAATTCCCCATTTATCTTTTAAATCTTGCCACAGTTCAGTTTCTAACTCTAAATTAAATTGACGTCCTAATTCTACTTCAAGACCATGAGGACCGTATGCAAAATTATTACCTTCGTCCATTTGTTTTTTAAAATCTTCATTATGTATTATTTTAGACCACTCAAACATCTGCTCCAAAGTACAAACAAAGGGGTTATTAGACCAGTATGCAACAGATATTAAATTACATTCTGTTATTCGTGGATCTGTTTCTAGTTTAATAATATTATTTTTACTATCTCTATCTGTAAACAAATCACGTTGGATATTGCCAGTTTTTTTAAATTTTATGCATTTAACAAACTTGTTATTATTCATTGCATTAACAATTTTCCCCCAGTTAGGAAGTTTTGTAAAAACCCAATCATGTTCTAAAAATAAAAAGTAAGGAGTTTTGACATCTTTTAAAAGGTGGTAAGACATTGCTAAAAGACCTCCTTGTGAAAATTTTACTTCATAGTTAGATATATTATATAGTTTTAATATATTAACAATACTATCTAAATTATCATTATCTTCAAAACTGGTTTTATCGTAATAAACAATAAATTTGCTTTTATTTAAAGAGCCTTCTAAACTATGAATTAAGTATTGAAAATACTGATCATAATTTAAAACTTTATGACCTGTTATGATTACTGTTATATTAGTTGTATCTATCATCTGGATTATGTTTTGGTTTAGAAAAAATATAACCAGTGTTAATTATATTAATACCCGTTTGAGCTACTACAAACATAATATTAATAATGAATGAATCTGGTATCCTCCCACAGTGCACATTATTTTTATAACTATATGTAGTCATAGCTGACCACTTATTTATAAAATTAAAAAAGAAATTCTTTTTTCCTATATAAAAAGCTGATGGGCCGTCATAACCGGATAAATCGTTTATATTTATATTCCAGTTCTTATTATTATAAACTTTTATGACTTCGTCTCTTAAATGCAGATCTTTATTAGAGTAAGTATAAACTGATCCTTCAGCTATAATAGAGTTGTTCGCATTATATTGGTTTAATTTATCTAGTATATCATTATCTGAATATTTTAAACATATGTCACTATCTAACCACCAAACTGCTGTATAACCCTCCTCAAAGCCTTTTCTAATAATATGTCTTCGTATGTTCCATGGATAATTAGCATATGTTTTAGGTTTTTTATCTGCATCTAGTAAATTTTCATATTTTTTGTTTTTCGTGTCATAGCTTCTTAAATTATTTGTTTCAAAAAGCTTAATTTGTGGGTATTTAATTGTTATCTCTTCAAGCTCTTTTACACAATTGGTACAGACTAGGATTGGTATCTTACTACCTAACTTAATATACGATTTAAGTAATTTAGTTTTAAAATGTTTAATGTATCTTTTATTATGGACTGTAGTAACAATACATAAATTCTCTTGGTTTATCATAATATTTGCTCTACTCGTTCTGCCCATCCACGTTCGCTTGACATGCCCCAAAATACTAGCTTAAAGGGTATTTTATTACTATAAAAGATTTCTTCACAATGTATTGGGATATTCCTAGATATAAAATCATCTAATCGTTGATCATTTATATATTCTTGATGTATACCGATACCGTTTTTATCATCAAAAGATACTAATATACTCTCGTAATCATTTTCAGGGAGCATATCTCTTGTTATATTAATTAATTTGTAGTGTGATTTAATAAATGTATCTTTCCATTTCGTAAGCCCGTAATTATTTTGAATAGGGTTAGGTGCAAAATTATGGTCTATTGTATGTTGTTGAAAGGCTTTAAGCTTAAAGTTAATACCTGCATATTTTTCATATTCATTTAAACTACGAACAGTTCCTAGATCGTAATCACCTAAATCATGCTCATTATTTTCTACTCCTAACAACTGCCTTATTCTAGAACGCGCTACATCATTACCCTTCCACCATTGATCATCGCCTCTTTTGTGTTGGTCATCCCAAACTAGCATACCACTACGCTCTTCTCTCATAGTAGCATGCCATATAACTACTCTATGTGGATGAAATAAATCATACCCGCTAGTGAACGTTCTTACTGTTAAATTAATTTCTTCCCCAGCGAAAAATATGTTAGGGTCGTGTCTAACCTCTCTAGCCCATTTATTAGAACCGAAAGCAAAATGACCACTAAGAAATCTTGCTGGGTATGGCTTTTTTAAATTTTGCCAATTAGGTACAGCACCTGGACGTATAAAAATAGTTCCGAAAGGATAAAAGCATGCTGCTTGAGACATCCAGGGTTCCTGCACTCTTTCTTCAGGGTCATTAAAGGGATTATACAGAGGCGAGTAACCTCCTATAACGGGGTTATAACCATCATCTACTAACTCATCATACCAATTAATTAAAATAGTGTCCCAATTCTCCGTAAACCTATGATGAGAATCTAACTGACATACAAAATCCTCATCAGTAAGTAGGTTATCATTTATTAAAGCGCGCGCGTACGGAAGACCTTTTGCTTTTGTGTAATGAATTTCCTCAATTTTAAACCTAGGATCATCTTTATACTTTGTCAGGTCATCAAAACCATCATCTGGATTATACTGCCTAAAAATACCGAAATGAATTCTCTCAGGGTATTCAGCCATGGCTAACGCGTCCTCAATAGTAGGTATTAATTCAGGGTCTCTATACGCAGGTAAATGAAGAAGAATTGTTCTCTTAGGCATAAATAAGGCTTATGATTACTTATGGAATAAAAAAATTAAATCCACAGTTGATACTCGACAAGGGTATATTATAATTTAGCTATATGAGTGAACAAAAAGAAATCATTGCTATCGTTGACCAAGTTGGTCGTACTGTTGTTGGAGTTGAGACAGGTCAAACTGACGAGACTTTGACTCTTAATAATCCTGTTATTGTACATGTTCAACCTGATCAACAAAATGGTCAGCTTCAAGTACAAACCTTTCCTTACCTGTTCATGGAGTTCATTAAAGGAGATAAAAAGAATAATGAATGGACCTTTAACAAGTCTTCTATTGCTACTTCAACCGTGCAATTGACAGATCAAATTACAGCACAATATCATGCTATTAACAACCCTGCACCGGCTCAACCAGCAGCAGAGGAACCAGAGGTTATTAAGCTGTTTGATGCTGACGGTAAGTAATTTTTATCGGGTATAGCTCAGCGGCAGAGCGGGTGGCTGTTAACCACTAGGTCCTTGGTTCGAATCCAAGTACCCGAGCCAGCTTAACTACCGACTTAAGTCGGTAGTTTTTTTATCTTGATTAATAAAGTTAAGTTCGTACAATATGTATATGAGTGATTTTGATAAAGATACGCTAGCAGCGTTAGATTCAATCGATAAAGTTAACCCCTTTGCTACTTACCTTGAAGATAGTACTTTAAGTAGAGTAGGTGGTTGGATTGATACTGGCAGTTATGTTCTTAATGCTATTGTTTCAGGCTCTATTCATGGAGGTATCCCTAAGGGCCGAGTAACAATGCTCGGTGGTGAGTCTATGACAGGTAAGACATTGTTTGTTCTTAAGATTCTAGCTAATGCGCAGAAAGAAGGTTTGATTCCGGTTATATTTGATACAGAAAACGCTGTTGATCCGGAAGGAGCTCAACGTATTGGGCTTGATATTAGTAAAGTTAAGTATGTGCCATGTGTTACTATCGAGCAGACTCGTAATGCGTTGTATAAGTTCCTTACTTCAGTTAAGGAAAAAGGTTTAGAAGGTAAGTTTATTGTAGCTATTGACTCGCTTGGTAATCTTCAATCAGAACTGGAGCATAGCCGTATGGGTAAAGAGAGTACTTCATCTGATATGGGATCAAAGGCCCGGGCTATGAAGTCTCTTATGCAGACTTGTACTAACCTAGGAGCTACTACACAAACAACTATACTCTGCACTAATCATGTTTATGATGATCCAGCTGCTATGTTTCCTTCTATTGAGAAGCACATGCCTGGTGGTAAGTCAATCGTGTATCTTCCTTCTGTAACGGTTCAGTTAGCTCGTAAGCCTATGAAGAGCGATGGTGGTAAGACTATGGATGCTGAAACCGCGGTAGGTCAGAAGAATTATGCAGGAGTTCTCATTAGAGCTCTTACTCGTAAGAATCGATTCATTAAGCAGTACCTTCAAGGTGAAATGTTCCTTTCGTTTCATACGGGGCTTGACCGTTACTATGGTCTTCTTGACCTTGCGGTAGGGGTTGGTGCAGTTATTCAGACTGGTTCTACCTATCAACTACCTGATGGTAAGAAGATTGGTTACTATAAGAACTTCCGTAAAGATATTGACCTTTGGGAGAACACTATCCTACCAGTACTTGAAGAGAAGATCAAGACTGAGTGGGCTTATAGTGGGGGTGAAGAGAGTGAAGTGCCAGATGAGGTAGAAGAAGAGGTAATAGTTCCTAAAGAAGAGAATGAAATCCTAAAAGATTCCTTAGAAGCGAATGAGGCGTAGTAGTAAAATTATTATTGCATTATTGATATTAAATACGATAATTCATGTAGCTGAAATTATTATTGATTTACAACAAGCAGGTTATATAAAATGAGTAAGAAGTTAGTACTTAGTATTAGTGGTGGTATGGATAGCGTAGTCCTACTACATATGGCAGTAGATAGAGGATTTAAAGAGATACATCTTATCTCTTTTGATTATGGTCAACGTCATAAACGTGAACTAAAATGTGTATCGAGTCAGATAGAAGCGGTGAAAGCCAAAGTATCTGATTTAGTAGTAACTCATTATATAGCTGATGTTAGATTCATTAAGTACCTAGCCCCTACTTCTTCTCTTACTAACGAGGAGATTGATAATCCAGATATCAGTAAGATGGCTGGTGATGCTCAACCAGTGAGTTATGTACCATTCCGTAATCAATTGTTTAATACGATTGGTTGTGCTTATGCTGAAGCTAAAGGTGCCGATACTGTTTGGTATGGTGCTGCTGAAGTTGATAGTCTAGCCGGTTATTGGGATGGTAGTAATGAGTTTGTTGACTCTATGAATGCATTGATTGCTCTTAACAGGGAACATCGTATTAATATTGAAGCACCACTACTTACAATGAGTAAAGAAGCTATCGTTGAAGAAGGGGTAAGGTTAGGAGTTGACTTTGGTAAGACTTGGACGTGCTACTCTAATAGAAAAGATGGGTTAGCAGATGCAACAACCCCATCATCTAGTATGCGTGTAAAGGGTTTCGTAGATGCAGGATATCAAGACCCCATTCAATATATACAGCAATCTAAGTTGAATGAGCTATACCTATCTAAAGGTTGTAAAAAGATCTAGAGACCGTAACGACGAACTTCTTCAAGCTGCCAGTGTGTTTTAGGTTGGAAACGTTCTTTAAAGCTAAGATTGCTTTCCTTCTTTTGTTTAGGTAGAGAATCTTGTACTTTCTGTTCTACTAAATACTGATTAGTGTAAACCTCTTCTATAGCTTCTTCATGCTTCTCAACAAGATATTGTTGAGTTGGTGTTGTTTGACCATTTTCGTTAACAGTACTTTCAATGATTGGCTCAACTGTTGAATATATATCGGTAAGGTAATCAGCAGTTGTATATTTGCTTTCTGCAACAACCTCATAATCCTCTACATTAGCAGCTGATGTGGCTAAAGCTCTCTTAATAAGATCTGCAGCAGCAGTTGCACGAGCTTCATCACCACGACGACTATATTTAGCATGAATTGCCTTAGCAGCTTTCATATAGTCTTCATCGTGATTAGCAGTATCACTATTATTTAAAATACTGAATCTCTTTTGAATTTCAGCTTCAACACCTTGAGCAACTGTACCCTCAGCATCTTCATCGTCATCTTGATCATGGTAATCATCAGGTATCTCACCATCACCTAGCTCCTCTACTTCAACTTGAGCCATACCATCTACATCATCTTCTCCGTCCTCTTTATCCATTGAAGAGGCAATAGCTTCACCTCTTTTACGCTCATATTTGGAAATCTCACCATCGTCGTCAAGGTCTGATTTTTTAGCATCAAATCCGTGATCCGGATCTTCTTGATCTTCCATTTCAATATCTTCCATACCACCTTTAATTGCCTTAACAGTACTAGAAAGGTAAGCAGCTGGCAATTGATATTCTTCCATCCCACTTAGTTGCTTAACAAATGATTCTAACTGCTCTATAGTATTAATTTTTGGTGCAAATCTTTTAATTTCAGATAGTATATCCGGGGAGATATCTTCACCTCCTGGAAGATCTTCAAGCTCTTGTATAGCTTTAGCGAGGGACGCTTTAATAATAAGCTTTTCATCAGAAATAACATCAGCTAGAGCATCATCCATTTCTTTACCAGATTTAGCAGCACGTGCTTGAGCAGCTAATTCTTGAGCAGCAGCCTGCGCAGCATATTTTTCTTCACGTGAGCGGTTAGCACCCATACCAGAAATAAAATCATCTAAAGTACTTTCAATTTTCTGTGAAATTTCATCTGATTTAGCATTAATTGCATCTTGATTATCTTGAAGTACTTTAAGCATAGCTTGCTTTTTACCAGTAAAGCCTTTACTCATTTTAACAACATTTAAATCCTCTTCAGAAATAACATCTAAGTTAAATAGTAGCTCCCTAATAAACCTAATAGTGTCAAGCGGTGCAGAACTTAAACCTGCTGAACGCATCTGTTTAGTAACACCAGTAGCACCAGGTACTAAAGCCTCCACAGGAGATTTTCTTGCTTCATTAAGAGATTGCAACCTGGTGTAGAAGTTATCAAAGGAGCTCATTGATAATATTTATAGCTGATAGTAGAAATTACTTTAAAAAAGTGCAAATAAAAGGAACTTTGTTATAATTAATATAGAATATGAAATTGAGTTATAAGGATTTCAATAAGATGAACGATAAAGAGCTTCGAGCTCTACCTGGTGTTGGTAAGCTAACTGCAAAAAACATTGTAGGTATGCGACCATATCGTAGTAGTGAGGATCTGTTTAAGGTGAGAGGTCTTGGTAAAAATACTCTTAAAAAGTTAGGTATTGAAAAGAAGAAGAAAAAACGTAAACGTTGGATTGATGTTGATGGTGTGCAATACCCACATTATACATTCGCTTTTCATGAAGTTACAGGGGTAATGGATTTCTTTTGGAGGATACCACGTGAGTTTAGACTTTATTACGGTAAAGAGGAAGAGAGTAAGGAACTTACAGCTCGTATTCGTAAAGATATGAACATCGAACTGGAAAAATTGTAATGTTAGATTAAATTATAGTATATGTGCGCTATATTTGGAGCTCCTGATAAGTCTATGTTAGAGGTATTGTATACTGCTAACCAAGAGCGAGGAACTTTTGCTAGTAGTTATGTGCAACTTACATACGATGATCAGTTTGTCTATAAGAAAGAAGGTGAAATTGACTTTAATACAGTAAAAGGGTCTAAACAAGCGAAGTATAGCTGTGGACATGTACAAGCTCCAACATCAGCTATGAGGCAATGGTCGTATGAAACGTCTCATCCTTTTGATACTATGTCATGGATGGTTTTTCATAATGGGGTCATTACTAATGATCGCGATATTCGTAAAAAGCATCTGCCATTTATTGAGAATCCGGTAGATACATCTTTAATTGTAAATTTATTACAAAAATTTATGGAAGATGATCGAAGCAAAGGTGCAAACCCGGTAAGGTATATTAGACAAGCTCTTGAAGAGCTGGCAGGCTCTTTTGCTTTATCTATTGTTGATTGTGATACAAACGAATTATATATTGCACGTGTTGGTTCAATGCTACATTTTAATAATAGGGGATGTTACTCAACTATACCAGGTAAAGGATATAAAGATCTTAAAGAAGGTGAGATACGCCGATTAGATAAGAAAACTCTTAAATTTAAAAAGGTAGGTGAATTTAAACACGACTCACCGTTTCTATTTATTTGAAATGAATAACGAATTATTTATTTGCGTCGCAACAAAAGGTAAAAAAGAAGATACCTTACTATGGCAGACTAAGCATAAGAAAATGGAGGTATATTTCAAGGAGCATAATAAAGACTCTTTGCAAAAGGTATACAATAAGGCAATTGATTTTGCTATTAAAGAAAATGTCGATCATATTATATTATGTCATGACGATATTATTCTAGAAAATTTCGATTACGGTAAACTTAAGAAACATTTTAAAAAATATGATGTTCTAGGTGTAGCTGGAGCTTCGCAAATTAATGTACAACAACCAGCTCTATGGCATCATATGGGTGGTGGGTTCAGTAGTGGTAAGCTCCATGGAGCAGTTGCACATTTAAATGGTACTCAAAAATCAATGACCGCGTTTGGTCCGTATCCACACCAAGCACTAATTATGGATGGTGTATTTTTAGCAATTTCACGTAATGTATTTAAAAAAATTAGATTTGATGAATCATGCCCAGCAGGATTTCATTTTTATGATCTGGCATATACTCTTGACGCGTCCCTAGCAGGGTTTAAGTGTGGGGTTGTTGATGCTTATGTTACACACGCCTCACCAGGTCTTAGAGAATTTACAGCTGACTGGACAAACGGTCAAGAGTGGTTTCTTAAGAAGTATGACAAGTACGTTGGTAAGACTGTACAAATATAGTTGATTCTTAACAATAGGTTACTATTATATCTGGGATGGGTAAGCTAGATCTCGACTATTTTGAAAACGTGTTGATGTATAATGCGTTGACAGATAGTGGTTATTTATCAACTATTGCAGATATAGTACAGCCGGATTATTTTAAGAGTAAAGATATCGCAAGTGTCTTTACTATTATTAAAGAATTTAATGATAAGCGAAATCAGTTACCTACTACAACCGAGATTAAGCAGTATCTAGTAACTGATGATCAGAAAGAATCGTTTAAACGTTTAGTTACTTCTTTTTCAGAGATTGATAAGAATATCAATAAAGATGAATTAATTGAAAACACGGAGCAATTCTTAAAAGAAAAGGCAGTATATCATACAATGTTGAAAGCAGCAGAAGATATATCTGCTGGTGATGTCGATACAACAGTTATATTAGATAAGTTTGAAAAGAGTTGCAATATTAGCTTAGTAACTGATTTAGGATTAGGTGTTAAGTCTAATATTGATGATATTATTGAGGATCTTACTACTGTCGAAGATAAAATACCTAGTACGTGGGAATGGTTAGATGATTCATTAGATGGTGGGTTCTTACAGGCAGGTAAATCGTTATATGTATTTGCTGGAGAGACTAATATAGGTAAATCTATATTTTTAGGTAATGTGGCCTCTAATATTGCTAAACAAGGTAAGAATGTGTTACTAGTAACATTAGAGATGTCGGAGTTATTATATGCGAGACGTATATGTACTAATATCTCTAAGATACCAATGAAAGAAATGGCAGTAAATGGTTCTTCATTAAGAGCTGCAGTAACGGAATCACCTGGTAATATTTATATCAAAGAGTTTCCACCATCAACTGTTACACCTAATCAGATAAAGGCATTTTGTAAGAAGTTCCAAGATAAAGGTATTAAGTTAGATGCAATAGTTATCGACTATCTTAACTTAATACATTCACCCATAGGTAATAATTCTTATGAAAGGATTAAGAACGTTACAGAACAAATACGTGCTATAAGTTATGTATTTAATTGCCCTATTATATCAGCTACACAGTTGAATAGGGCTGGCTTCGATCAAGATAATCCTGATCTTGCTACTATTTCTGAATCGATTGGTTTGGCTGCTACTGCTGATGTTATTATGTCGATCTTCCAGAATGATGAAGATAGGGACTTAGGTATTATTAGGTTAGGTATGATGAAGAATCGTTATGGTCCTCGTGGGATGACACAGCCTATGCGTATTGACTACTCAACACTAACTATTGAGCAAGCAGATGATATAGATTTAGAAGAAGATGATTCAATGCTTAATACGTTAGCTGGACTTTCTAGAAGCACATAGTAAATACGTATGTGCATATCATTATCTTTACAGATACCGACCTTGACGGTGCAGGCTCTGCGTTGTTATTGAATAGGCTATATAAAGGACATGATGTAATTACAGTTGAGACGACAGAAGCAACAATTCTCAATGAGTTTAAAAGTAGGTGGAACACTTTAGATCATTTCGATAAGATTTTCGTTTGTGATTTATGTTTAAATGAGGAACAAGCAGAAGCAATTAACAGAGATAATGTGGTTGTTATTGATCATCATGAGCTGCATGTACCACATGCAATAAAATATACGAAAGCTAAATCCATAGTTACAGAATATACTTCATGTACAAAATTAATCGCAGATAAATTTAAAACAAAGCTTAACTTAGATGCACAGCTTGAATCGTTAGTAACTCTTATAGATCAATATGATTGCTGGTCTTTTGATTTTCCTAATGAGCTAGAACCAGCACGTTTAAATGCTATTTATTATACGTATAATAAACCAAAATGGGAAAAATTTGTAAATGCTTTTGGGGACGGTCTTCGAGAATATAATTTACATGAGAAAAATTCAATAAAATTATTTTTTAAAAAATTTGCTGAACAATTAACTAATCCAAAATTTGTAGGTACCGTTAAGGACTATAAAATAATATCAACGTTTATTACGTCACATGTTAATGAAGTTGGGCATTACCTAGTAAATAAATATGATGCTGATATCGCTATAATGGTTAACCTAGATAAACATTTCGTTTCATTTCGTAAAGATACAAAATGTAAAGCTGATTTATCTGTGCTAGCTACAACTTTATGTGAAGGTGGTGGCTCGCATAAATTAGCCGGTGGCAAGTTAACTGAAAAATTTATGAATTTCTCGAAACCTTTTCAACCAATATAATGCAACAGCCTAACGTACCATCACCCTCAAGAGATATTACAAAAAGAGAGCTTGATCATTTATTGCTTTGCTTCTGTACTTTTTGTTGTCTACTAAAGGGTAAAAAATTATCCTTGCAAAACATTTTTGTGTTGGTATTGAAGGAAGAAAAAATAAGAAAAGTACTTAAAACCCTTTTAACAGTTGATAATGACTTTGAAATGGTTAAAATGTTTATAGAGTTTGAACCACAGATAGCTGAGTCAAAGTATATTACTAAATATTTAAACCAAAACAAGCGTATATTTCAAAATGATAACTGAACGAGAAAAGAGCATATACAATAGTTATTTATATGCTACTCGTTCAGCACAAAACAAACCAACTCGCTTTAGAAAGAACTTTACAAAGTTAAAAGATCAAGACTTTGTATCTCTTAAGAAGCTCTCAGCATTTTTTGCTAAACATAATCACATTAACTATCAAGATTGGTTCATAGCGCCATTTAAAGTATATTCGAAAGATGAATATTTTGATCTAAAGTTTTTTAATTCTCGTAAAGCGTTGAAATGTTATTCCCTTTATATGAAAGAAAAGGAAATGTCTAATCCGGATAGTGAGGATACTATAGAATCAATTAAAGATGGGTTTAGATATATTGCAAAGTATTGCATAAGGAACTCTCTTACAATAGAAGAATATATGGAGCATTTTACTAACAATATGCCTACATGCCTCTTGCATTTACAAGAACATAGGTTAAACTTTTATACACTACATGCTCTTGAAGTCGAATCCACTATTAAAACTATTGAAAAAGATGTGCTTGACTTCATCGTTAAAGATTTTCAAACAATTTTCGCAAGTACGCGAACAAAATTCTACGGCTCAGCAATATTAAAAGCAAAAGCCAGAGAAACAAAACAAAAAGTAAAACTAATAGTTGAAAACAAAAAATAATAAAATAAAATTAAAAAAATATGAGTGCGTTTAATATGTCTATGTTCGAAAGTATCAAAGGTGCTTTGGCTTCAAGTAGTGAAGGTAAGTCAAAGTTCTCTGAGATTATGCAAACCAAACCTGGTAATACCTATACTGTAAGACTACTACCTGATGGTAAGTCTCCAGTAGATACCTTTTTTCATTACTACAATATGGGATGGAATTCATTCGCTACTGGCCAGTATGTCCAGGCTCTAAGCCCTCAAACATTTGGTGAACGGTGCCCTATCAACGAAGAACGATTTCGGTTGTCTCGTACAGGATCGGATGAAGAGAAAGAAAAGGCTTCTGCACTTCGTCGTACCGAAAAGTGGCTTGTTAATGTTTATGTGGTTGATGATCCAACTAACCCAGAAAATAATGGAAAGGTAAAAATGCTTCGGTATGGTAAACAGATTCAAAAGATTATTACTGAAGCTATTGAAGGAGAAGATGCAGCAGAGTTTGGGGCTCGTATCTTTGATCTTAGTGACGAGGGTGTTAGCTTTAAAGTTAAATGTGAGCAGCAAGGAGATTACCCTACATACGTTTCATCTCGCTTTACTTCAGCAGGTAAACTAAACCTTACGGAAGAACAGCAAAACGAAATTTACGGGCAAACCCATACCCTTAAAGAAACGTTTCCAATTAAATCTACTGAAGAGTTAAATGTTATGCTTAACGAGCATTTTCACTGTAAAGCGGATGAGCCAGTAGCCACACCTGCAACTCCAGGGGATACTCCACCATGGTCTCCTCCAACTCAGGCAGAACCGGTTTCGGAACCCGTAGCAGCTCCTGTGGAGAGCTCTGTTGAAGATGATATTGATGAACTTCTAGCTGACCTCTAATTATGGAACAGATGACACCAGAGGCGAAAGCTGCCGTTATGCAGTTGATGGGTCAAACGTACGGTCAGATGAAAAAACAAGATGAAATGCTTGTTGGATCATCTGGAAACCTCGCCCCAAAATCCACTGAAATAAAAAATATGGTAGAAGATTTAGTACGTGCCCCTGTGGCACCAGCTAATCACCAGCCACCACCTCAACCAGTTCCTCAACCCGTACCTGATCAACCAGTGATACCCGCACCTGTAGCGCCAGCTTCAGTTACACCAGAACAAGCAATGGCAGAACTTCAGCAAGCAGCTGCTCCTGTAGATCCAGCATTTGGTGTGCGCTCAGCACCAGTTGTAGAACAAACTATGGAGTTTGACTTTAGTGAACCATCTGCTATTGATAAGTTAGTAGAGTTACAGAAAGAAGCCAACTTGCTATTGAAAGGTATTAAATTACAATTAGAGAGTAGTAATGTCCGACCAAAACGTAAACCAGTTAAAGCTAAAGTCACCGATTGACTTCGTCGCTTATTTGGATTCTTTATCCAAGATAAGTGAGAGTTCTATTGTAACGGTAGACCGCGATAAGATGTCAAGTCTTGTCGCATCTACCGATAATACTCTTATACTATGCGCAGAGTATAAAGTACCGTCGAGTTTTTATTCTACTCTTAATATACCTGATGTTAAGAAATTAACCCGAGTTCTTGATACTATTAGTGATGAAGAGATTAATCTTATAATTAACTCTAATAATATCGCGTATAAAGGAAATGGTGTTAAGTTTAAGTACCATCTATTTGACGACGGGTTTTTAACCAAACCAGGTCTTAATATTGAGAAGATTAACGCTTTTCAATATGATATGAGTTTTAAGGTTGATAAAAATATACTTAATCAGATCTTTAAGGGATCTGTCTTTGCTTCAGAAACTAATAAGTTGTATTTTTATACAGAAGAAAAGAGAGGAGGTGAAGGTTTTAGATTAATGGCAGAACTTACCGATAGAGCAAGACATAATACAGATAATTTTACTATGTGTATAGGTAATGTGCAGGATGAACTAGCTCCTATACCTATTAATTTTGATAATGTGCGTTTACTCAATAATATTAGTGGTGAGTTTACTGTTAGTATTAATAAAGAATATGGAGTAGTTGTATTTGATCAAGTGGCGAGTGATATTAACCTTAAGTATATTATATCCTCTCTCACGCAATGAGCTCAAATAAACATAAGAATAAACTAAAAACTGCGGGGTACTTTATCAAACGTCTTAAAGATGCAGGTTATGTTACTTTACGTATGTTTGATAAATATGGTAAAAATGATAGTCGTAAATGGACTGTGTTAGTAGATCCAAGTGGAGCATCAGTTTATATTACATGTTTTGAAAATAGACCGTTTAAAGGAGAGTATTTATTTAGCTTTGAAGATGGTAATCAAAGATTTAGTAGAGGTTACGTTCTAAAGACTAGTTCTATAGAAGTGGTGCTTCAACGGTTAGAAGAACATAAAGTATTACATGTGGATGATAATGAGTTTGTGACTAAATATAAAAAGAATGAGTGAAGAAAGTGAAGAGCATCAAGATAAAAAACTCGAAGAGTTGCTAAATGATGCTCTTAACTTACAACCAGATAAACTCAAAGTATTTAAAGATCAACAAGAATTGCGTGATAAGTTAAAGGGTATAGTATCAGAATATTTAGACTCATTTTATATATTCGGTTATGATATTAATGGAAAAACAGTGTTAGTTAAAGGAGCATCATCAGATCAACAATTAGACGCTTTAGATACCTTAGCGATTAGATTGTTTATGGCAGGTAATTTAGGAAGTACATATGGTAGTGGAGGACATTAAAATAAAACAAACATATGCAGTTCAGACTGGTGATTATGTTGGTCAGATGTTTATAGTTTGTAAAATAACAGAGAAAGGTGTAGGCTGCCTTTCCGTACCTAAAATGGAAAATGTATTAGTTCCTAAAGATAAGTGGACTATCGGAAGGAACTCTGATATAATTGAATATGTAGAAGAACTCTCACAAGATATCTTTAAAGTTTGCGCAGCACAGTATAAAAAAAATGAAGACTCTAATAATTGACGGTAATAATCTTATCCATAGAACATGGTGGACTGCTAAAAATCAAAGCAAGCGTCAGGATATTGAAGATACAGAAAGAATTGCACGATTGCATATATATTTTACCTTGAATGCTATTTTTTCTTATACTAATAAGTTCAAACCTACAAATGTTATATGTGTGTGGGATGAAAAAGAAGACTATCAACCTAATATACGTAAAGAGCAGTTACAAGGTTATAAAGGTAATCGATCAACTGATAGTACACCACATGCACAAAATGATCGTATAAAAGAAATGCTATCGTGTTTAGGTATAAAGTCTATTTTTCCACGTGAACGTGAAGCAGATGATATTGTAGCATATATATGTAAGACATTTCCAGGTGAGAAAGTTATTATATCCGTTGATAGAGATTTTTTACAGTTAGTAGATGAGTCAACAACTCTATATGATGCTATACGTAAGCGTGAATTTACACTACCTACTTTTGAAGAGGATACAAACTACACTAAAGCAGAATGGCTCAATGCAAAATGTGTGTTAGGGGATAAGTCAGATAATGTACCAGGCATACCACGGTTCGGTAAAGCAAAAGTACGTAAATGGCTTGATGGTGAGTTGCAATTGACTGAAGAACAGCAACAAATTTACGATAAAAATTTAACTGTATTTGATCTTAATGAAGTAATGTCGCATACCACAGAGTGTGATTATTATAAGCAGCAGATCGATAAATCTATTGATACTAGATGGTCGCAGTTTATTGAATATTGTGAAGAGTACGAACTTAACAATATTCTTAAAAAGAAGGATCAGTGGCATAATATTTTTGTACTATCGAGTAAGTTGATATCCATGTTTGGTTAAGATATAATAAGTTGTGATTTCACTACCTCAAGAATATATCGTAGCTAAATTTTACGAATTTGGTAGAGGGCCTGTATACAACCGATTCACTAACGTATACCAGTGTTCTTGTCCGATCTGCATGGAGTCGGTAAAGAAGAAGAGATGTTATTATATACCTAAAAATGATAATGTATATTGCCATAATTGTGGTTGGTCAGGTAAGCCGTTAAGATGGGTTAAAGAAGTAAGTGGTTGCAATAATCAGGATATTATTGAAGAAGTTCGTGAGTATGATGTTTCAATAGATATCGGGAAAGATGAAGAAGTTACACCAAAAATACAAGTTGCAACTTTACCATCTGATAGTATTAACCTATCAGATATGATGCAGCAAGACTTTTATAATAACAGTGTGATTGTTAGAGCGTGTAATCATATTATTAAGTCAAGGAGACTCGATACTGCAGTTAACAGACCTGATAATCTTTATGTTTCATTAACGGATAAGGTTCATAAGAATCGGATCACTATACCTTTTATAAATGAACATAATGAAATTGAGTTTTACCAAACACGTACAGTAAAGACGTCAGAGTTAAAAACAAAACCGAAATACCTAGGTAAGGTAGGAGCTGAGAAAACATTATTTAATATTGATAAGGTTACCTCAGATCATGATAAAGTGTATATCTTTGAAGGACCTATTGATGCTTTCTTTGTTCGTAACTCTGTTGCTGTAGCTGGTATTACAGAACGAGGTAGATCATTTACACAACGACAAGAAGAGCAGTTAAATACTACGCTGAAATGGTACGATAAGGTGTGGATACTCGACTCTCAGTGGGGGGATAGAGCATCTATGATAAAGTCAGAGGCACTCTTGAAACAGGATGAGGCTGTGTTTATATGGCCAGAAACACTAGGTAAGAAGTATAAAGACTTTAATGATTTGGCTATAGCTGCTAATAAAGATGAAGTTAGCTGGGATTGGATTGAAAAAAATACCTTCGAAGGTCTCGAAGGTATTGTTAAGATGACTGAAATTAAAAGGTATAATAACGTTTAAACGCCTCTAAATTGCGCGTTATCCGTCTGTGCGAGGTAACCTCTAAATGACTCATTAAGTGAAGCAAGCTCAGTAGCTACACGGGCTATTTTACGTTGTTCTGATTGCTTCATACGATCAAAAATGGTGTCAGCTTGTGCATTAGCTAAAACTGCTTGAACGGAATTAGGATCTTCCGCATCATTTAACATTTTAAGAAATTCATCCCCTGATGAAATCCAACCTTTAAGAGTATTAATTTGAGCTTCATGAATCTCTGCAG
>Ga0070746_10000020_pt1 | contig 64338 bp, 79 predicted proteins | sample VirMetDEL_Mar_21_FD_77016 | JGI IMG/M metagenome (GOLD analysis project Ga0070746, IMG submission 77016) | Aqueous microbial communities from the Delaware River and Bay under freshwater to marine salinity gradient to study organic matter... | ecosystem: Environmental > Aquatic > Marine >...
CTCAAGATGTAACTGTTAAAGAAATAGGTGAGCAACCATTTGCTAGTTTTGATTATCGTAAATTAGATGATCCAACATTTACACCTAAAGATATGTTAGACGAACCATTACCATTTTAATATGGAAGGATTAGGACTATTAGATAAAGCAATGAATGTTGGTTACACTATGCTTATGGCAATAGATGAACAAATAATACCTAGTGATAGTAATGAAATAGAAGACATGGTATTCATCCCAGATCCAGAACAAAGTGAATTAGAATTAGCTGAAGATTTACTTGAATATTTTGAATCAACTGAGGAATATGAAAAGTGTGCTAATATAAGAGACGTAATTAAAAGTATAAACGTTATAAATGATTTAATATGATCAAAGCAAACGATTGGGTTGTATTTAATAATAAAAGAAAAAAGTGTTTTGGTATACACTTTAATAATAATATTTTAATAAAAATGAACGGCACCTTAGTACAGGTACCAAAATCAAAAGTAGAGTTATGGCAAAAATAGAAAAACAAGTTTTACATCATTGCTTGGATAAGGCAAAAGAATTTTTTAAATTAGGTGAGAGGGATAAGGCTAGAGACTATTGTGATATGGGAATTGGTTATGTTGCATCCAAAAAAGAAATGGGTGCTGATGGAGAAGATTTAATTGAAGACGTTAAAATTAATTTATGGTTAGAACGTTTTTGGATGTTTTTAGAAAATAAAAATTTAATGTTATGATAAGATATGATAGCGACCACTCAGAAAAATGGTGGGAATTACTATTTGGATGGAAATGGCCCCACCAAGGGTTAACATTTGGATATGATTTAGTAGAACCCCAAGACCAACCAGAAAATGGATTATATTACCACACAGTATTAGTTTATTTAGGCCCTTTATCCATTATATATAATTTTGGTAACCATAAACACGATTCAGAATGAAATTAGATAGTTTATTATTAGGAGTAATTTATTTTGCTATTGGGCATATATTAGTATGGTTTCAATTAAATGGTCAGTTTTTTAAAATGGATTGGTTTAGAAAAAATGAAATAATTGTAGCAGCACTTGGGTTTGTTATTTCATTCTTCTATATATGGGCTACTAAATATACAGTCGAATCATTTAATGGTTTATTATGGCCTGCCCGATTTATTGGTTTTGCTATTGGGATTGCAATTTATGCTTTATTTGTAGCAATATTTTTTAATGAAGGTATTAGTGTAAAAACATTTATTAGTTTAATGTTATGTATAATATTAATATGTATCCAAGTATTTGGTAAGTAAAATAAATAAAATAAAATGGAAAAATACCTAAAGGATTTACATCCTGTTTTTAAAGAGACAAAACAATTAGTTTGTTGGGAAAGTTTTAATAAATATATTAATCATTCATCTAAAGTAAACACACTTCACCCTCATACTGAATGGTCTACTAATTTTTACAGATCAGATTATTTCCAAAAAAATAATTTAATATCTAAATATAAAAAAAAGATTAAGGATTATGATCATAAAGATAGACCAAACTTACTTACAAATGAATATAAAATCAATTTAAAGGAACTTGTAAAATATGAAACAAACCAATCACAATTATCTATAGATAAGGTAGAAGATTTTATGTTAAAATCACTTCCTATTCATAATAAAATATGGAGTTTAGGAATAAACCATTATAGAGGAGAATTTCAATGGTTATCTAGATTTTCTATGTGTAAAATGAATCATGAACATTTCCCAAACCAATATAAAGATTTTAAAGCCACAGTTAAAATTATTGAAGAGTATAATAAAACAGGTAAATTAAAAATAACAAAATCACAAGAATATCTTAGAGATGGATATCATGATTTGATGAATGTGATGTGGGGATTTGCTGAGGTAGGAATAGGTGATAAAATATTAGATGGTTTAGATGTTTTATTAGAATTTGAAAAATTATGTGGGGCACAAAAACGAATGGAAGATCAATTTTGGCCTAAAATAGATTTAGCATCCGGTTCATTAAGAAGAAGATTATCACTACTAATGATTAAGTCTAGTATTTATAAGGGGTTAGGTGAAGATAAAAAGAGAATTAAAGTTTTAAATGAGATTATAAACATGCATAGTAGTAAATGTAATTTTAGACCAATACAGTACTATGTAGGAGTAAATAGATTAACTGAAGCAGCTTTAAGTTTATATAAACTCCAACCCACTAAAGAAAATAAACAAAGAATATTAGAATACTATATTTCAGCTGAACCTCAAACTCATGACTATTATGAGTCCCCTAGAGAAAGAGCATTAATTACATTTGAAATATTAAAAACATTTGGACATATTGAATAATATAATAAAACCATACATTGAACGTGCTGTTATCGAAATAAATGGGGGGTGTAATTACACTTGCCAAATGTGCCCTCAAACTAACCCAGGTAGACATAAGGGGTTTTTAAAACAAATGCCCTTAGATGAATTTGAGGGTTATGTTTTACAATGTGTAGATAAAGGAGTTAAAGTAGTTAATTTAGAAGGTTCAGGTGAAGCAACATTAGTAAGAAAATTACCTGAATATATTAAAATATTAACTAAACATAATATTTTATCTTACATATTTTCAAATGGTTTTAAGTTTAAAGGGGACTATATGAAAAAATGTGTTGATGAGGGATTAAGCCGTATTCGTTTTTCAATTATAGGTTATGATAACGAAACATATAAAAAATGGATGAATAGAGATGCATTAGACTTAGTTAAAAATAATGCAATTCAAGCCCAGGAATATATATCAAAAACTAATGGTGTAACCGAAATAGCATCATATCATTTAATTACGGATAATGATCAAATTGATTATGAAATAGAACAATATAAGAAAAATTGGATTGAACCTACTAATGCATTAGCTGAAATTTGGAAAATGCATAATTGGTCAGGTGTGTATGAAAACCCTAATGAAAGAAAAGGTATAGTTAAAACTTGTGGTAGACCATTTGCACCTGAAATTACAATTAGAGCAGGTGGGTTAGATGGTAAAACAGGAGCAATACATCCTTGTTGTCAAGTGCTAGGTAGAGATGAAGAGGCTGTACTAGGACATTTATCAGAAAACACATTTGATGAAATTTGGAATGGAGAAGAATATCAGAAATTAAGACAAGGTCATATAACAGGGGATTATCCATCATACTGTAAAGGATGTGATTTTTTAATTGATGACCCCGAAGTATTAGTTTATACTAACCACAATAGAAGTGTTCATACACTTCCAGGAACTAATTTTACATTAGAAAATTATAGATAATGAAAAAAACACTATTTAATAGACACTGGAGAAGAGCCATATTAAAAACCATGGTTAGAGATAAAAGACTATCACCAATTGAAAGATTAGGAACCAGAATTGGTTATATGGGAGCTGGTTTTTTAATAGCTGGTCAATGGACTATAAATCCAATTCTATTTATAATGGGATTCATTTGTGTACTAATACAAGTTAGTATTCGTAGACAATGGAATCTTGTAATACTACAATTAAACGGTTTAGTAGCGTGGACCATACATTTTATAAATTCATTATGATAAAACAAACTAAAATAGAAGAAGCAAGAGCTATAATGGGTATGATTCTTCATTTAAAATCTCAAACTTCAACAGTAGAAACAAAAAAAACAATACAAACCTTACAACAAAAATTAGGAGAATTAAATCAACATATAGATGAGACCCATTTGTAATATAATTTATAAAGGTAATGTAGCATATAAAATACTTGATGTAATTGGTATCCATCATTTTTTAAATAGTGATGATAGTATTAATAAACAAGTATTAGGGTTATATGTACATGAAATAGGAGGTGGTCATGTTTTACAACGTGATAATGATTTTCTTATATGTAATGAAATTGAAGAAGCAATTATAATAAATGAATAGTATACCAGTTTTAGGAGTCGCTATTGTTAATGGTGTATATTGGTTAACAAAACAAGTAGCATCAATAGATTATCCAGTTGATAATTATATTGTAATTAACAATAATGGTAAAGGTGAAATTGATGATGATTTAAAAGCATTATCAAAAATTAAACATCCCTATATTAAAAATTTTAAAATAGTAAATTTACCCTCTAATTTGGGTTGTGGTGGTGCTTGGAATTTAATAATAAAAAGTTATATAACATCACCAGGATGGCTTATTACATCACATGATGTTAGTTTTACACCTGGATTTTTAGAAGAATTAAGTATTAAATCTAATAATGAAGATATAGGATTAATATTTGGTCATGGGGGTGATTTTGGTTTAGGTTCATTTGATTTATTTTATATTAAAGATTGGGCGGTAAATAATATAGGTTTATTTGATGAAAATTTATACCCAGCATATTGTGAAGATTGGGATTATATGATACGATTAAAACAAAATCCAATTAAAACCATATATAACTTAGAACATAAATATTATCATGGTGAAACATTTGATTATAATATATCAGGTAAACAAACATTAAAGCATGATAAACACTTATCTAAATTAATAATAGATGCTTGGGAACAGAATAAAGAATATATGCGATTAAAATGGGGTGATGGATGGGAAACATTTAATATATCAGATAGTCGAATAAATAAACCATTTGATTTAACATTTAGACGAAAGAAATATTTAGGTTTCTAGCGAAACATTTGGTTACCCGAGATAGGGTTCGTATATTCACGGTATATTAATAAATAAAACAATAAAGGTTATGTCAAATTTAGAAAATCAATTAGATTTATTTCAAGGAATATTATTAACAACTGAGCAAGAACAAGAAGTTGCTACTTGGATTGAAAATCAAGCTAAAAGAGCAGTTAAATCTCAAGATGAGGTTAACACAATAGCGTTAATGTTAGATAGAGCAGGTTTTGTTCAAAATAGAGATTATAAATGTAATTTTGAAGTTTTTGAAGTAACTCAAGAAAGAGAATTTGGTTATTCATATAATAATACAAATTTTACTAAAGAAGTTACTTATATGAATGCTGTAGGTAATGTTCATTTAATTACTAATTGTATTCATGAAGGTGAAATGAAAAAATATAAGGCTAGTGTAAGTAGAGATGGTAATAAATTAATGTGTACTAGTATTACTGAGCAGTATAGATATTATATTCCAAGTTCATTATATACTAAATTTAAAGAACACAATGAGCGTAAAATAAATGAATTAGCACATACTAAAAAACAAGCAATTGCTTTAGATATTATAGTTGCTAAATACCAGGAATTATATCCAAAAGCTGAGGTTGTTGTAGGTACAGATTACTATAGAAGATCTTATTCTTCATTTCCAATTGTTAAAGTTAAATTTGAATCGGGTAGTGAAATTAGTTTTACTTTAGGTTATGGTAATGAAATGGAAAAAGAAAGATTCCATAAAAAATATGATGCTGTAAAAGAAACTACTGAAGCATTATTAGAAAGATTTAATAACCAAAAAGCTAAATAATGAAAAAAAATAGACAATATAGATCAAATCAAGGACGTAGTCCAAAACAAATGGAAGGTTCATATAAAGTATTATTTATTTCATTTGTAGGAATGGTAATAACATTATTTTTAAGTTGTTTATTTTCATAATATGATTGAATTAATAGAACATTTATATCAAACAAACCAAATTAGTGTAGAAGTAAAACACCAATTAATTGATAAGTATTACAATAAATAGATATGCAAGGTAAAGAGATTATTGAACGATTAAAGGACATAAAAAAAGATGTGTTAAATGTTGAATCAAAAAAGGCTATGTTAAAGATAGATTATTTAATTGATGATATTTATATGTACAAAAGTCAATCGTTATGAGAAAAAAAAGGGCGTATTATGGGTGTGAAATAGAGTCACCTATCTATAGACAAATAGTAGCAGAAAAACGGGACAATAATGGATTACATTCCACAATGAGCATGCCAATTAATGAATATAAAACAAAAAGAGGTAAACGAAGCTCTTTATAACACAACATAATAATTTAATACGTATATACAATATGAGTGATAAAGCAAAAGCATGGTACAAAATTGAGGTTACACCGGGAGAAGAAGACGGTAGGGAACCATATGTGTTTAAAGTTGAGACTAAAGATATTGAATGGACAATGGAACAATATCAACGTAACAGAGAACCGTTTGAATGGAAAATGTTAAATTGGAATATTAGAGTATAATGTCTAAGAAATATCAATTTACATTCAAGGGAATAAAATATGAATGCATAGGTGAGAATAAGGAATTTGATATATTCCAGTTTAAATTTGCTATTAAAGATAAGCAATGGAATACAGTTAGAAACAGGATAACAAATCAATTGAAATGGGGGCCAAATATAAAGATAGTGAAATAAATTATTGTTCGTGGTGTGGGTGTCCTACTATAATGGAAAAAATGCAATTAGCAGAATCGCCAATATTGGAGTTCATGGAACATAAAATTGATAAATTGGGGAGAGAACGTGTATGGAGTAATGGAGCGAATTGGAGCGAATTGGATTTAGATTCAGACGATGAAGCGGAATTGTTAGTGTACGATGAGATGTTAAACAGTATATCATTAAAGCATGTGTGTGAACAATGTATATTGACTGATAATGAATTATGGAAAAAATATTATAACGATGATAACGAAAATGAAATTAGGTTTGACGCTGATTTTTAAGCGTCTAAATAGACTGAATAGTATAATGGTAAAAGGATTATATAAAACGAGTTGGGGCAAATTTTAAACAATTAAATAAGTAAATATATGAGTAGAAAATTAGTTAAACATTTATTGGAAACAAACTTTATGAGCATAGGTGATAAAGTTAAGCATTTAAGGAAACCGTTTAAACGTAAACCAAAAAAGTAATGGCATTAATAGAAAAAAGTATAGCACTAGCTAGTGTTGATGGTTATCAATCTGATGGTACAATCATAGTTGATATTACTGTAGATGAATTTCTGAGTAATATGAGTGTTGATGATAAAAAACAATTGATTGAATGGGTAAATGGAGCGACACCTAAAATATCATTTAAGGGTAATAATGTAGTACCGTTTGATGAGTTACCTAAACCTGAACCACCTAAGATGCATAAGTTAACTGATAAGGAAGTTAAGCAATTGAAGCAGCAAGGTAAAATCAAATAATAATCACTGTGGGTAAAGCGAGCCATAAACAACGGTACATGCAATTGATGGAGTGGTTAACTACATTGAAATACAAACGTAATAAACATAATAAAACGTATGACAACAAACCAACTAGTTAATATGCTTAGGCAATTAATGCGTGATGAACCAAATGATATGTCGTTTGGGGAATTGGCGAGACAAATAATTGGCAAGTATGAGCAACAACAATCAACGTCTGATCTATAATATTTGGATATTGAAACATATGTAGATTCATATAGTAGTATATGTTCAAATGTGGGTTAGGATATGATATAAGAGCGAGGTGGTGTTAACCCCTGTGCAGCGCAAGCCAACCTATTTCGACTCGAACAGTATATACTTGTGAACAAATGAGAATAATGCAATTGCCACACGTGAACATCTTATGAACAATGAGGTATATTCAATAAACATATGTTTAAATTGGGCATATGACAATTCCAAATGGTGTTCACAACGATTCATAACGGCTTATGCTTAAACATTTGGCTACCGCAATAAATTTTCGTATATTTAGATATAATAATTAATAAACAATAAAGGTTATGATGTATTTAATGGTAGATAATGGAGATAACATGGAAACGATATATAAATCAGATAATATCGATGACATGAATGTATATCAGAATAAAGCAATTGCATTGTGGGGTGCCGACAATGTGATGGTAACTACCAAATAACTTAATTTACATATAATAATGTTCACCGTGGTACTCCTTACCGCGGTGATACTCCTATACGCCATACTGAATACTATATTATCCCCCATGCATGCGTACGTATGTACATTGATAATACCATACGCGTTAATATCCATATAGCGTGTATATGCGAGGGAAAGGATGTAGCACAATTTATAGCTCGTACACGATCTTACACCATCGATTGTATATACTTATATAGTGTATATTAATATATAGTGAAGCCCCCAATTAAGGGGGCTTTTTTCCATTAAATACCAAAATTTAGAAAACAGTAAAATGGCAACCTTCTTTTTTCAAAACTTTTTTGGCATCGAGGAAAATATATACTTATATTATTTACTTCGTTTAAAATATTTTATTAATATAGAAGCAGTTCTATAATTAGTTGCCAGTGGTACATCATGCACATCACATAACCTCATTAACATACTAATATCTACATCATGGGGGTGTTTATCTAATGGGTCTCTCATGAATACTACTCCAGTTATCTCACCTCTTACCACCATAGCAGCAATTTCTGCATCCCCACCTAATGGACCTGAATTTACTGTCTCAACGTTATCTATCCCCGCATGCTTTACTTTCTTCCCCGTTGTACCTGTTGTAATAATTTTTACATCTTTTCGGTTAAAGAATGGTAAACGTTTAGATACAAACGCGACCATGTCTGCTTTTTTGTTATCGTGTGCTATTAATGCAAATTTCATTTAAAATCTATCAATTACATTAGGGTCTTGACCCAATATTTTAATATTAGTTTTTATTTGTTGTATTTCTCTTAAAACATCATTTACATTTTTATTAAATACTTGATTCGATTCTCCTAGTTTATTATTAGTTGCATTAGCCAATTTCCTTACCATACCTAATTCCTTATTTATTTCAGCCACCGAACTATATTGATCCTTTTCTAACTTTGATAATAAATCATTTGATACATCTTTTAAATTTTTTAAATCTTCATCTAATTCCCTATGTCTAATAGAGGAGATATTTTGGAATGACTGTAAGCGCGCCAGTGCATCGTGATAATTTGATTGATTTTTACGCAATAATACAATTGCATATACGGTACCTATTGATAAGACCCCACTAATAAAGTATAATAATTCCATTTTAATGTTTTATGTGTTTTATATTGTGTCCAATATACGAACTCTAATCCACCATATCACATAATTTTATAAAGTAATTGTAAATAATATGATATATACGTATAGATGGATGTGAATATGTAAGAGAGAAAGAGTCGTTTTTCCCCTATATATTTATAATAAAGATTAGTTATGAAACATACTTTAAGATATAATCCTCTCCCTCAATGGAGACCTAATTTTAGCTTTAATTTTTATTTTTTCGGTTTAGTTGATTTATGCTTTGAATTAAGTAGTAGACTTGATATACCTAAACCAATGACTATGGTTGAAATAGGAAGTTATAAAGGAGAATCTACTTCTATATTTGCTTCTTCGGGGATTTTTGAAAAAATTACTTGTATAGACCCCTTTGAAGGTGAAGAAGAAGCACTTATTTTACTTAATGATGATTGGAGTAGGGTAAAAAAAGAATATTGGACTAATACTCGCCATTGGGATTTTATTAATTTAATTCAAGATTATAGTTATAAAGTAGTTAACCAATTTAAAGATAATAGTTTAGATTTTGTTTACATAGATGGTAGCCATGAATATTTAGATGTTAAAAAAGATATTGAATTATATTTGCCTAAATGTAAAAAAGTAATTGGAGGGCATGATTATGATAGAAATGGAAATGTTGAAGTTTGTGATGCTGTAGATAAAGTTTTAGGGGGTCCTGATGTAGTTTTTAAAGATAGTAGTTGGGTTAAATATTTATAATTAGAATATGATTTTATGAAAATACTGTTATTAACATACCCTTACCATTCTGTTCATTATTTTGGGAAAACTTTAGCTCAAGTTATGAACTATGATTTTATACAAGATCCTATGGACATTTCTTTATCTATATCTTCTTCATATTGGGAGGGGGATGGATATCATGAAGGTGTACGTCCTAGACCTTATATTTTTCCTAATAGTATCAATGATAATACCATTGTTACACATAATGTCAAATGGCATAAACTCCCAGGTAATAGAACGGAGAATACGTTTTTAAATGATTGGACTGGCTCATTCGATAAAGTTATAGCTTTAACTACTAATAATTTATCTTCCAGTGCTGAAGTTTATTTTACTACTGATTATTACACCAATGTAAATAATACTGCTTATAAAGAATTTATAAGAAATAACTCGGGATATTATAGAAATAATTTGGCATATCAAGATGATATTGATGTTTGGGATGAAGCTAAGTTAAATAAATTAGAAGAATGCCATGAGTTCTTAGATGATTATATTTTATATAATAATATTACTTCTTCGGTAACAGATGATTTTATTGGTACAGAAAAAGGTAAAGATAATATCAATAATGTAATAAATACATGGGGATTAGATGATTGGGTTCCTATAGAAACTGATAATTTAGATAAGTATGCAGGTTTAATAGATCATTGTTCTAATTGGGAAAGGAATATGTATTAAAAATTATAATTAGTTATGTTTTTGGGAGTTGATAAAATATATGTTATAAATTTACGCAGACATTCTTTAAGAAAAGAAAGAATAATCCAAAATTTAAATCCACTTAATATTAATTATAAGTTTATAGAGGCTATAGATTGGGTTAACTATAAAGATAATTTATCCTTTTTCCATAAATGTTTAGATAAATATTTTTTTGACCCTAATGCTTGGTTTAGTTATGGAATTATATGTTGTGCCTTATCTCATAGAAAAGCTTATAAAGAATTTTTAGATTCAGGTGAAGAAACCGCTTTATTTTTGGAAGATGATGTAGAACCTACTAAATATTTCTCTAAATTTAATTTTCAAAGATTAAATAATGATATTAAAACATTAAATTGGGGAGTATGTTGGTTAGGAAAAAACCCAGAAACCATAGATACTTTATCTCATGTTAAAAATGATTTATATGAATATAATACTTTTAATAATCAACAATTTTCAGCACATGCCTATATTTTAAATAGGAAAAGTGCTCAATGGTTTTATGATAATACCAAAAAGTTAAAATATGCCGCCGATATAAGATTAGAAATATGTCCCTTTAAAAATTTAACAGTTAAAGAATCATTATTTGTTCAAAGACATAAACTTTTATATAAAGATTATCAGTTTTTAAAGAATAATAATTTAGTAGAATTTTTCCATAGTACTACAGAAGATGTAATTGGAGATACTAAAAGAGATGTAAATAAAATTATTAACAGTTACGTACATAAAGAATTACCTATTAAAGAAATAAAACAAGAAAAAATATATTTTAATAACAAACCCCAAAAAGGGTATAAATTTTACTTAAATGAATAATACAATAATATATACTACCTTTTACGTTAAAAACCCTGGATATGAATCACTAATATGGGAATGGTTAATTAGTTTAAGGACATTAGGGAAATATAAAGGAAAAATAATTATATTTGATTACGGTATGCCTGAAGATTTAGTTACTAGATTAAATGGTTTTAAATTAGGAGCCCCTATTATTATACCTATAGAAGACCCGGCGGATTCTGGAACTATTTCTAATTGGAGAAATATAGATGTTATTCCACACCTAAAAAAATACAAAAATCATATGTTTGCTCATTTTGATGCTGATATATGGTTTCAAGAAGATGTTAATTTACTATGGGAAGAATTAGAAGATACTAAAGGATGTTATGTTGGGGTTGAAATGGGTAGATCATGTAGATACAGAGGCCCAGAAGATAATATTGTTTTAGAAAAATATAACAATAATCAACATAAATTAGGAGGGTTTGTTTTTGGTGGATGGATTGGAGGAAAGTATAATTCATATCTTAATAAATTAAATCAAATGAAAGATTTATGGGATAATGATTGGGGAATTAGAGAGTGGGGAACAGACCAATGTATGATAACATATTTAGCGGATTTTGAAAAAGATAATTTAAATGGTATTAAATATGGTTGTAGCTGGTATTTTTGTGATATAAGAGAGGATGGGATTTATGTTGATATGAGTAAATATCCAAACGAATCTCATGGAAAAAAAGTTATTGGTGTACATATAATAGCATTTAATACTGTAGGAAATGAAAAAGAAGATGAATTTTTAAAATATAGATTTAAAACAAGATATCCAGAATTATGGAAAAAACACCAGTAGATTTACAAAATAAATTATTTTATCATCCAGATAAATTAATAGAATTTTTCCAAACTGGTGATACTACACCTGTAACCTGGGAGTTAGATCCTACTAATCGTTGTAATCACAACTGTATAGGTTGCTATGCAGCAGGTGCTGGGGGTCGTACTAATGATGATTCATTAACGTGGGAACAGGCTAAATCTTATGTAGATCAAGTATATGATTTAGGAGCTAAAGCTATAAACTTAACAGGAGGAGGAGATCCTATGGTTAATAAAATTACTCCACGTTTAATAGAATATATTAAATCTCTAGGAATGGATGTTGGTATGATTACTAATGGAACCATATTTACTGATAAATCTATTGATATAGTAGTTAAAAATTGTACATGGGTTAGAGTTAGTATGGATGGAGGTACACCTCATGTATATACAGAAATAAGAAAAGTACCAGAACGTCATTTTTATTTAGCTCTAGAAAATATGGCTAAATTAATAAAGAGGAGGAATGAATTAGGTACTAATTTAACTGTGGGTTCTGGGTTTTTAACTAGTGAATTAACAACACCTACATTAGTTAAATATGCTGAATTATGTAAAGAAGCAGGAATTAATTACATTCAAGTTAGACCTTTTCATAATGATTTTTCTATTCCATATAATATTGAAGAAACTTTAGCCTTACAAGATAGTAATTTTAAAGTATATTATTCTAAACACAAGTATGATTCTTCATATGAAAAACAATATCCTAAATGTTTAGCCCAAACTTTAAGTGGTGTAATTAATGTACATTCTGTTTATTTGTGTTGTCATTTTAGAGGCATAGAAACTAAAAAATTAGGGGATTTAAGAGAAAAAAATCTTTTAGAGATTTGGGCTGGTCGAAAAAGGCAAAATATACTTGAAGAATTAAATCTTGACAAATGTATAGCCCATTGTAGATTAGATCTTGTTAATCGCCAATTAGATGAATTAGTTAATAAGCCTGCTGAACATAAAAATTTTATCTAGCAACTTTGAATATAAGATATTTTTCCATCATTTTGGATTTGTATTACTCCAATTGGTTGTGCATTTGATGTATCTCTATATCCATAATAAAATCCTCCCCCAATAAATATTTGAGTTAGTTCTGGATCAGTATAAACAAAATTTCCAATTGATACATTAGACCAAAAATCATTTAAATAATAAGATGTTGCCGTTGTTAATGAGTTGCAAGCATCAGAAACTTTTGTTGCTGGAGCTGTTAGAGAATTTTTACGTGTTTGACCACTTGATATGGATGGTGTAATAGATGGTGTAATAGATGGAGTTATCGAAATAGAAGGTAATGGAGTATTTGAAATTGATATACTAGGTGTTATACTAGGTGTTAAAGATGGTGATATACTAATTGATGGTGATATTGATGGAGTTAAACTAGGTGTCACAGACATTGTCTTAGTAGGAGATGGAGTTGGACTCACCCCTGTACTATCAGGTAATACTGTCATTTCATAATCTCCTACACATCTAAAATATACTGATCCTACTGGAACATTTTGATTTGGAGTCCATTCAAATGTTGAAGTTTCTCCATATAAAATATATGAAAAAATATAATTACCATATCCACTTTCAGAAGAACTAATTAAACTGTGTAAATCAACTGGATTAGCATGAGTTCCTGAGGCATATTTAGGTGCTCCTTGATCGTAAAAACCCTTAGTATTTCTTACGGTTTCATATGTAAATGCACCTGAACCTGATAATCTAGTTTCACTAGAACTATTTGGTGGTCTTAAAAGTGTAAAAGTATAAGTTTGTCCTGATACAAAACTGTAATCATTTAAACTACCAGATCCCCTTAATGCGGGTGCAGAATAATCAGCCATATTTAAATTTTGTTATAAATATATAAAAAAAAAACAAAGACGATGCACAGGAGACTTGGCTACCCAGGATAGGGTTCGTATATTCACGGTATATTAATAATTAAAAATAAAGGTTATGGTAAATTTAAAAGAAGTATTAGATTTTATTAAGAGTGCAGATCAATCAGAAATTAATGCAATTAAAAATGCAGTTGCTATTAAAAGATCAGAATTAGCTTATGATGCTAAAGTATCATTTAGAGTAGGTGATATAGTAGGTATTAATCATAAGAAAATTGATCCTAAGCAAAATTTTAGAGTTATTAAAATTAATAGTAAGAATATTAAAGTTCAAGCTAGTGATGTTGGTGATGGTAGAATAGGTGGTCAATATACAGTTTCTCCAAGTTTATTAGTTAAAAAATAATTGAAAGTAATGCACAGGTAGCTTGGCTCCCCAGGCTACCTTTCGTATATTCACGGTATATTAATAATTAAAAATCAAGGTCATATGTTAAATTTAGAATCAAGTAAGTTTTTAGGAAAAAAAGAGTTAAGTGAAATCGCTCCAAGTATTTTCACAATGAAACCAGCAAATACTGTTTCGGATAAGTACACACATATTCCAACTGAAAGAGTAATTGATGATATGGAATTAATGGGTTGGAAGCCTGTTGATGCCAAAGAAGTTAAAGCAAGAACTGAAGATACACGAGGTGTTCAAAAGCATTTAGTTGTTTTTAGAAATAATGATGTTGTTATTAATGGTGAAGATGGAGATACAGTTTTTCCTCAAATATTAATTACTAATTCTCATGATGGTAAGAATGCTTTCCAATTTACAGCTGGGTTATTTAGAATGATTTGTGAAAATGGTTTAGTTATAGCTACAGATGAATTTGAAGATTTGAAAATGCGTCATATGGGTTATACGTTTGAAGATTTGCAAATACTAATTAGAGGTATGGTTGAGAAATTACCTTTAACAGTAGAAGCAATGAATAAAATGAAAGAAGTAGAATTACAAGAAGAGCAAATGTTTAATCTTGCTAAATCATTTCTAGATATTAGAGTAGAAGGTACGAAAAATACTTTTGATAACCAAGCAATTGAGGATGTTTTAGAATCTCAACGTAAAAAAGATGAAGGTAATATGCTTTGGGAAGTATTTAATAGAGTTCAAGAAAATATTATTGAAGGTAATTTTGAATATAGAACCCCTTCAGGAAAATTACGTCAAGCTAGAATTATTAAGAATTTTAAGCAAGATCAAGAAGTAAATAAAAAAATGTTTAGTAAAGCATTGGAATTAGTAGCATAATGAGAAAGTTAATTTACATAACCTTAATAAGTTTCCTTTGGGCATGTAGCCCAGAGGAGCTTATTTCACCTTATCCTTGTTTAGGAGGTGATTGTGAAACCTTTTTTGAAATAGACCCACTTGTATCGCCTGGTGTATACCAGGATAATAATGGTTATTGGCACATTACGCATAATGATATTCAGTATTTTACTATAAAAGGAATTACTAGCGAATTACACCCTGATTATATGGTAAATGGGGTTCCTCAGATTGAAACTATATTTGATTCTGATTATTGGGTGTGGATTGATGGTTTAACTTTCACAGTACCGTTATATAGCGTTTTAGGATTTTTTACCAGTGGAGATTACACAAACCCAATTCCTGTTGGTAATTTAACGTATACTATACAGGATATGGCTATAAATCACCCACCACTAAATATAGTAGGTTATTCAATTAACCCAGATGTTTGCTTGGATTGTCCTTATTTTGAAACATTAATTGGTACTAGAAGTAAATATAATACTCATCCAAAGCAACAAATATTTTTTGATAATCAAATGGCAGGTGATACTACTAAAGTTTTTGTTAAAACTATATTTAATGGAGATATTGAAATAGAAAAAGAATTTAAAATTATATTCGAATGAAAAAATTAACAGTCCAAGAAGCTAAAAAATTTATTCCATTAAAAGAAAACTATGGAAACACGGATTTAGAACACGCTAAATATTTTACATTAACATCCAGTAAAAGAGGTGAGGGATGGGAAGATGTAACGTATTATACGGATAAAAAATATGGTTTATACGCGGATAAAGGAAATGGAGATCAATGGGTATATGTTTTATCTAATCCTTCATCTCCGGGTTTATTAAAAATAGGATATACTAAAAAACTACCAGAAGAGAGAGCTAAGCAAATATCCTCAGCAACAGGTGTTGCTTTACCTTATAAAGTAGAATGGGCTTATCAATGTTTTAATGGTGAGACTGTTGAAAGAGAAGTACATCATAAATTAAAATCACAAAGAGTAAATAATAATAAAGAATTTTTTCAAATTAATTTGGAAGAAGCAAAAGAAGTAATTAACTTAATTGGAAATAAATTTAAATAACATGAAAGAATTAAAATTAACAAAAGAGCAAATTCAAAATAATAGAAAATCAGATTTAATTCAGGATTTAATGGCTACAGGTACCGTAATGGATGAACTATGGAATTACCACCCAGAAAACCCTAATAAAAAAGATATTGTTGATGAGTATAATGTTCTTAAGGCAATTCAAACACAAATAGAAGATGAATTAGCAGAATTAAAATAAATTATCTACATATGTATAATTGATGAAAGAATTTAATGCCAAATTAGTAGAAGAATATGGTTATAAAGCTCATAGGAGTGGGTTTTTTAGAGAATGGCAAAGATTGACATCATCTATTAGTGAAAATGAAGACATTAACTATGCCGATGCTGCTGAAAAAGCATTTAATCATTTAAAATTGGTAGGGAGTGAATAAAGATAAAATTTTTGAATTATTCGATGATGAAACTATTATTGAAAAAGATAATAAAGATTTGGCTTCCTTTAATGCTAGTCCATATCATAAATTAGGTATGTTTACTAAATTAATAGTTAACCATTTTGTTTTTCATCATAAATTAGAAAAATTTCTCCAAAAAGAACAACCATCATACAACTCAGAATCAACACGTGAGGCATCTTCATTTGTAGTATTTAATAGAGCTTGGAATTACCTTAAACAAGTTAATATAGAAGATAAAAACCACCAACGTGCTGTATTGGATTTTAATCCTAAAATATTAAATAAAACTTTGGAAAGTGCACTCTTATATTTCCAAGATAGTGAAGAATACAGGAAATGTGCACATATTTTCAAGATACAACAAATTATAAGAGAAAGAAAATAATAGCTAGGCTATACTATCCCTTCTACGTACCTTAATATCACAGGGTTTTAGAAAAATGGGATAATAGGGGTAGGAATAAAGGCATAATAATTAGGGTTAAGGGATACCCTGTTTTAAATATAAATAAGTCATGAGAAATAGAAAATTAGCACACAAAAAATTAGATAGATTAGATACAATTCTAATTACTCTCCAACAAATTGTAAATCGCCAATCTCCAATTGAACAGTACAAAATTAATATTGGAAAAGCTCAGGGTATAATTGAGGATTTAAGGGATATGGTAGAAAGAGAACCAATGTCTCCAGACGAAATGAATAAAATATAAATAAATAAAGGTTATGAAATTAACAGCAGAACAAATCCAACAAAATTGGATAGAATTTTTATCAAACATTGAACAACATATTACTGGTGATAGAAAAGATAAATTACTAGAATTTTATAAGAAATATGAGGAGCGTATTATATTAATGCCAGCGGCTCATAAGAAAGAATACCACAATGCTTTCCCAGGGGGTTATGTAGAACACGTAAATAGAGTAGTAAAAGCCTCATTATCATTTAGTGCATTATGGGAGGGATTTGGCGCAGATATGTCTACTTTTACTCAGGAAGAACTTGTTTTTTCTGCTATTAATCATGATTTAGGAAAAATGGGAGATGAAGTAAACGAATCTTATATACCCCAGACTGATCAATGGAGGAAAGATAAATTAGGGGAAGATTATATGTTTAATAAAAAAGTACCATTTGCAGCAGTTCCAGATCGTGGGTTATTTTTATTACAATCCCATGGTATACAGTATACATTTAATGAAATGTTAGCTATTCAAACCCATGATGGGTTATATGATGAGGGGAATAAGAAGTATCTATTCGCTTTTATGCCAGAACAAAAACCACGTACCAGCTTACCATTTATTTTACACCAAGCAGATTTAATGGCCGCCCGTATAGAGTTTGAAAAGGAATGGTTACCTAAATTAAATGGACAAAATAGCGTGGATACCAAAAAGAAGAATTATACATTGAAGGGGAACATAAAGTCATCCAAATCCAAGGCACTAAATACAATTTCAAGTCCTGGATTAAAGAATATGTTAGATAGTTTATGATAACAGAAATAATAATAGGAATTTTAGGTTTTTTAGTCGTTGTCTTAGGATATACGACTTTTAACCTTTTGAGAAAAAATGAACAAGCAGAAGATATTATTGTTTCTCAATCCGATTTTTTAAATAAATTATCATCTCACTTAGATGAATCCCAAAAACGTTTAGATGAAATTGATGAAAAGGGAGCATTTAAAAGTGACGATGAAATAGGTTGGTTTTTTAATGAAATAAAGGTTTTACAAAAAGGTTTATCTCAATTTAAAATTGACTAATAATTTATGGCCCCACGAAAAAGAAGAAAAAAAAGTAAAAATTACTTTACCCAAGATACTGAAGATGCTATAGTGTTATATAATAATACTAAAGATTCAGAAATTAGATCTAAAATATACGAACGTGATATCCATTTCGCGTTTTTTAAACTTACCCAGAATATAATTCATACTTTTAAGTTTTACCATACTGAAGTAACAGAATTAGAACATTTACAACATGAGATAATTACATTTTTATTATCTAAGATGCATTTATTTGATCCAACTCGTGGTGCGAAAGCATATTCATACTTTGGAACTATTGTTAAAAGGTGGTTAATATTATATAATACTAAAAATTATAAAAAGAAAATAAATAAAGTAGGTGTAGATGAATTATCTAAAGAAGGATCATCCCATATTTACAGTATAGGAGATGATAGAATAAAAAGTGATTTAGATAAGTATGTTGATATTTATGTAAATCATGTTGAAAATAACATATTTGATTTATTCCCAAAAAAGAATGATGCTCAAATAGCAGATGCTATACTTGAGTTATTTAGAAAAAGAGAAGATTTAGAGGTATTTAATAAAAAGGCACTTTATATCTACATAAGAGAAATGGTAGACGTAAAAACCCCTAAAATTACTAAAATAGCTGATCAACTTCATGATATATTTAAATCACAATATATATTCTTTTTAGAAAACGGTTATACTAGATTCTAAACCCTTTCTATATCCATATTTATAACCAAAAATATTATGGGAGCATTAGACAATGTAGTATTTGGAAAGAAGAAATTCTCGGATATCCTTAGTGAAATCTACGACAACCAAAAAAAGAAAGATAAACAAATAACAGGTTTAATTTCAGAATTAAAACCACTTATAAATGATATAGGTGATGCCACTTTAATTGTTCCACTCATAAAGGAATATATGGAAATTGGCGTTCGTAACGATGAACAATTAATTAAAATGGCTACTATAGTACAGCGTGCGCTTAATAATAGTTCTAGCGATGATTCAATGGGTATTACCGATGCCGAAAAAGAAGAATTAATGGCTGAATTAGATAAGCTTAACGAAAACTACGAAGAAAACAAGGATGAATAAGAAAGGTTTTGCTGCTTTAAATAATACTTTAAATCCAACACAAGGATCTCAATTACCTACTATAAATGGGTTAATCACTAGTGTTAGAGTAGTAGATATTATATTAGATAACCAACACCCTCAATTTGAAGATTATGGTGAATGGAATGGGATTGGTACTATTATGTGCGAAGATGTTACTATAAATCAATTTGATAAAAAAGATTTAACTATAGCTACCCCTTTATTGCCCTATTTAAAAAATTTTCCTTTAGTTAATGAAGTAGTATTATTATTTAGTCTACCTAGTAGAAATATGGGTTCTGGTGGTAAAAAACAAGAATATTACTATTTAAATCCAATTAATCTTTGGAACCACCCCCACCATAATGCATATCCAAGTTCAATAAAAACTAGTGAATTACCTAACCAACAACAAAAAAGTTATCAAAGTATAGAAGCAGGATCTGTTAGAAGAATAACAGATGAATCTACAGAAATAAATTTAAATTCTCCTGTAGCTGAACCTGGTACTAATGGCGGAACTTTTGTTGAAGAATTAAATGTTCACCCTTTATTACCTTTTACAGGAGATAACATATATGAGGGCAGATTTGGTAATTCTATACGTTTAGGGAGTACCATAAAGACTAAAAATATTTTATATCAAAATAATTGGTCAGAATTTGGTAAAAATGGTAACCCAATCACAATCCTTAGAAACGGACAATCCCCAGATAGTTCAGATGAAGGTTGGTTACCTGTGATTGAAAATATAAATAAAGATTTATCTTCTATATATTTAACCTCTAATCAAAAAATTCCATTATCATCTGATTTTAGATCATATCCATCTATTACTGGAATTCAACCTGAAACTTTAGGTACTTATAAAAATCCTCAAATTATATTAAACTCAGGACGTTTAGTATTTAATACTAATTTAGATAGTATTTTAATAAATTCTCATGTTCATGTTGGAATATCTGCTGTTGAAGATATAGGTTTATTTTCTAGAAAAGGGAATATAAATATTAGAGGTAATAATGTAAAATTAGGTGGAGTAAATGCTACAGAATCTTTAATATTAGGAGATACATTTATGATGCAGTTTGGAGCATTATTAGACGCCTTAAATTTTTTAGCTGAGGCTATTATAGAAGAACCTAATTTAGCTGTAAGTGCTCCTATGGCCGATAATTTAAAATTAATAATTGAAGGATTTAAAGGTCAATTAGGGATAATGTTATCAAAAACTGTTCAAACTACATAGAAATGGCAAGTGAAGCATTTATATTAAAATTAGCAGAAGAATTTTTGGGTAGTGCCAAAGGTAAAAAAATTTTTGGACAGGAACTTCCAACATCTGCTATAAATAAACAAATACAATCTATAGCCAATAAAGCAGAATTAACTGAATCTGAATTAATGAATTTAGGTTTCGTAACAGCAGCTCAACAAGGTATAGCAAAAGCTAAAAGTCTAGGAGCAACAGCTAATACAATTAAATCCACAACTAATTCATTACCTAATGAAGAATTAAAAGCAATAGGACTACAATATGCTCAAAATCAAGGGATTGAAATTGATTCACTTTCAGAAGAAGATTTAATATCATATGGAAAACAAAATTTTGAATCCTTTGTTCAAGGTTATACTGATGATATAGATTTTGCTAATTTAAATATAGATTTACCAAATTTATCACTCCAATTCCCAGAATTAAATTTAGATTTTTTTGGTGAAGGTTTATCTAGAGAAGAAAGAGCTGCCAGAAGACAAAGTAGAAGGGATAGAAGAAGACAAAGAAGAGATGATGCTCGTGATGCAATTGAAAATGCTAAAGCGGAAATTAGAGCTTTAATTCGTAAACAACAACGAGATTATACTCCTACACTCAAAACATTTGTTATTAGTGGTAAGGTATATGGTGAATCTGTACAGATAGAAGAAAAATGGAAAAAAATTGATGAAAATCAAACACTATCTGAATCAGAAAAAAGAACAAGAAAATTAGAAGTTACTACAAGTGAAACTGATGGGTCCTTTGGTGGTGTAAGAATATCTGCTGCTTACCTTCAAATGCCAGATAACCCAAATTCTTTAGATGACCAATTAAACGAAAGAGTAAATATTAATTCCCCAGACCCAGATTATAATAGTGAAACATTTTCATCTGAAGATGTTTTACCTGTTGTAAATGCTGATGTTAGAGAAATTAATCCTCTAGACATAGCAGAAGGAGTAGAATATTTCCCTTATCCTAATATGTTAATATTACCTCCATTTCGTAGTGATGGTAGTAAATTTATGGATATAAGTTTATATACATTAAAATTAGAAAATCTAACAGCTAAAGAAATTCAAGCTTTATCACCTAAAGAAAGAAGAGAATTTAAAAGAGCAGAAGGTAACCAATTAAGAGAAGCTAGAAAAGAAGAAAGAAAAGAACTTAAAAAAATAAATTTTGATGCTACAACAAGCCCAATAGATGGAAGTTTTAATATTAGTATAAGAGTACCTGTTTTACCCGTAAATGAACGAGCTTTACTTAATTTATATTTAGTATATACTAAACCAGGTCATGTTCCTAAATATCAACCTATATTAAACAGGGATAGAACTGTAAAAAGTGATTTATCTACAGTTAAAATTACTTCTATTGATGTTGAAGTAGAAAGAGCTAAGTTGCTTTATCAAAATGCCTCTAATATGGTATTAAATAAAGCAAAAGTATTAGGTTTATCTGTAATAGAAGCAGCATTAATACAAAGAAGAAAATCTGTATTAAGAATAACTAATATTATTAAACGTACCTTATTCCCTGTACTTTTAGGATTACTTATAGAATTTGGTATAACATCTCTTCTCCAAGCAAAACAAAAAACTTGTCCTACTCCTAGTAGATTAAAAGATGTAATTAAAAGAAGAAACAAAGTAGTTAGACAATTAAATAATATATATAAAGGAATAGCAGTAAATACAGGAATAGCAGCTGCTGCTCTAGCATTAGGTGCCGCACTTAAATCAGGTAGAATTTCAATTCAAAGTTTACCTATTCCACAAGCAATTGGTATCCCACCTGCTAAAGATTTTGGAGGTTTAATATCATCACAAACAACAGCATTTCAAAATAAATTTACAAACATAATTACTTTATTAAGACAATTAGAAGAAGAAAATAAGGAATTAAATAGAGAATTATTAGTAGCTTTATTATTCGCAGTTGCTGGATCTATATCGGCACTAGCTCTTTTAAATGCTATTGATAAACTAACTGAAGAGTGTACTACAGATGATAATCTTCAATTTGAGGCTTTATCACAAGAATTAATAGACCTTACACAAGAACAAGAAGAAGATGGAGAACCTATAATATCAAGTATAAACGGATTTGAACTTGCCGTAGAAACAGAAGCTAATGGGTTAGGAGATTTAAAAAGAAGATTTGCAGTTGCAAAAGATTCTAGAGGAATAACATTATTAAAAGGAGAACCATCATTTAGTTCAGTAGATCAAATTTTAATAGATGAATTAGTATTCTATATACAACAAAACGATTTAAAAGCAGTTTAAGTTAATATTTATAATAAATCATTATATATGAAAATCAGTCAATTAAAAACAATAGTTAAAGAAGCCGTAAAAGAAGCAATTCAAGATGAATTAAAAGATATTCTTTTAGAGGCTGTACGTGCACCAAAACAAGTAATTGAATCATCAATCCCACAAACTAAATTACCTAAACAGGATAAAGTAAAGCTAAGAGAAAATATGATGGGTGTTTTAAATAGCATGAGACCAGGAACTGGAGGTACAATGTCTGCTAATACAAATGATATTCCTTTACAGGTAACAAATGCTGATACAGCAAGTCCTAATGGTCAATTACCCCAGGGAAATGTAAGCATGGATCAAATTATGGGATTAATGAATAAAAGATAATTAAATGGCATTTGGAGAAAGAAGAATATTTCCTGTTGATTTAAACACTAGAAGAGCTGTAGGTATAAACCTCCCTCTTAATGGAGATGCTGTCTTTGATCCAAATTATACTACTAAAGAGGCATTAAAAAGCAATTTAATTAATTATTTATTAACTAACCCCGGAGAAAGAATAGCAAATCCACTTTTTGGTGCTGGTTTAAGACAGTTTATATTTACTCAAATTGCTAAAGACAATTTAGACTTTTTAAGGGAAGATATACAAGATAAAGTAAGTAGGGAATTTAGTGAAATACAATTAGATAATATATTAGTAACTGAAGAAATAGATGCTAATACTATAAAAGTACAAATTGATTATTCAGTCCCTAATACTAATATCAATGATAATTTAATATTAAATTTTGCATAATAATGGCAATTAACAGAAACATAAATTATATTAATAAAGATTTTGCAGATTATAGATCTCAACTTATTAATTTCTCTCAAACATATTTCCCTAACACTTACTCAGATTTTGATCAGAGTTCTATAGGAATGATGTTTATAGAACAAGCTTCTTATGTAGGGGATGTTCTTTCATTCTATCTTGATAATCAAGTACAAGAAACTTATTTACAATATGCTAGACAAAATAATAATATATTTGAACTAGCTTATATGTTTAACTATAAACCTAAAGTAACATCTTTAGCTACAGTAGATATTGATTTTTATCAATTACTCCCAGCTAAAACTTTACCTAGTACAGAAATTGTCCCAGATTATGATTATGCTTTATTTGTAGGAGCAAACACTACGGTATCTACTAGATTAGGTGGTAATTATATTATTGAAGACCCTGTAGATTTTACAGTTTCTAGTTCTCAGGATGATACTGATGTTAGTATAGCTCAAATATCAAATGGAGATCCAACTTATTATTTAATTAAAAAAACTAGAAAAGCAACATCAGGAACTATTCAATCAGAAACTTTTACATTTGGTGATTTTCAAGAATTTCCAACAGTAAATATTAATAATGGTAATATATCCCATGTAGTAGATATATTTGATTCAAATGGAAATGAATATTTTGAAGTAGATCATTTAGGACAAGAATTAGTTTATCAACCAATTAAAAATGATAATGCTAATGATCCTAATAATTATCAAGAAAGTGATGATACTCCTTATTTACTTCAAACTAAACAAGTTCAACGTAGATTTACAACTAGATTTAAATCAGATACCCAATTACAAATCCAATTTGGTTCAGGTAACCCATCAGACACTGATGAAGAAGTTACACCAAACCCAACAAATATAGGTTTAGGGTTGCCTTTTGAAAGAAATAAATTAACAACAGCATATAGTCCAACTAATTTTATTTTTACAAATACTTATGGTGTTGCTCCTACTAATACAACATTAACTGTAAGATATTTAACAGGGGGTGGAGTTACATCTAATGTACCTGCTAATTCATTAGTAGTTCCAATTACAAATGGGGTTAAATTTTTAGCAAGTAGTTTAAATTCAACTACGGCTCAATATATATTTGATTCGTTTGCAACAAATAACCCAAATGCAGCTACTGGAGGACAAAATGGAGATACACTTTTAGAAATTAGAGAAAATTCATTATCTAATTATGGAACTCAACTTAGAAATGTTACTGCTGATGATTATTTAATTAGAGCTTTAAGTATGCCCCCTAAGTATGGTGGTATAAGCAAAGCCTTTATACAAAAACCTCTAGTAAATAATACGGGAGCTGATTTAGATTTATATGTTTTAACATCTAATACTAATGGTAATTTAATTACAACTTCAACTGCTTTAAAAAATAACTTAAAAGGATATTTAAACCAATATAGAATGATAGGAGATACTATTTCTATAAAAGATGGTTTTGTAGTTAATATAGGTGTTGAATTTGAAGTAATTATTTCACCTAATTATAATAACAATGAAGTATTAAATGCATGTATTTCTCGATTAATTCAATTTTTCCAAATAGAAAATTGGCAAATAAATCAACCAATTATTATAAGAGACTTATATAGTATAATAGATAATGTCCCAGGTACACAAAGTGTTAAAAATGTTATAATTGTAAATAAAACAGGAACAAATACCGGATATTCTGAATATGCTTATGATATTGATGGAGCAACTCAAAATGGAGTAGTATACCCATCATTAGACCCTTGTATATTTGAGGTTAAATACCCAACAGATGATATTAAAGGTAGAATAGTAACATTATAAAAAATGGCAGTATACAAATTATTTCCAATCCAAGATGCAGCTTTATATTCATTTTATCCCTTTATGAATACAGGGATAGATGCTATTATAGAAGCTGGAAACTTAAATGTAAACTACAATCCAGTACCACAAGTACAAAGGTTTGTAGTTCAATTTGATCAAGACCAAATTACAAATATTATTAATACTGAAGTAGGTAATACTAAAGCATTTTCTAGTGATTTAAAGTGTTTTATAGCTCAAGCTCAAGGGGTAGTAATGAAAACAGATATGCATGCATATGCAGTATCAGGTTCATGGGATAATGGATCAGGTACATACTTAGATTCACCAATAACTACAAATGGTGTAAGTTGGGTATCTAGAAACTTTTCAGGAAGTGGTAATTGGCTTACATCTGGGTGGGATACTTATGTAACTGCTTCATGGTCTGGAAGTAACAATTCAGGTGGTGGTAATTGGTTTACAGGGTCAAATGATCCTAATAATACTAATTTAACTCCATATCAAACTTTTAATTTAAGAACTGAAAAAGATATAAAATTAGATGTAACAGATATTGTTAATGTTTGGTACTCTAGTTCAAATTCTATAGGTGGTTATACTAATATTGCAAATGAAGGCTTTATAGTAAAATGGGAAGATGCAGTTGAATTTAGCACAGCAGACGCTATTCAACCTATAATGCAATTTTATTCAGTAGATACCAATACAATATATCCTCCTGTCTTAGAAATAAAATGGGATGATCAATCATTTGAAACAGGTAGTTTAAATGAAATAGATTCTACTGATGTATATATAGCATTAGATAGTAATCCTGGAGTATTCTATTCAGAAAGCATAAATAGATTTAGATTAAATGTACGCCCTGAATTTCCACCTCGTACTTATCAAACAGGATCTATATTTACAACTAATAATTATTTAAATAGTAGTTCATTATATGCTGTAAAAGACTTGGATACTAATGAATTTGTTATTAATTTCGATGATGAATATACAAAAATAAGTTGTGATGAAATTGGAAATTATTTTACTATATACATGAATGGTTTAGAACCCGAAAGATATTATAAAATTTTAATACAAACTACTATTAGTGGTAGTACAATAGTAAAAGATGATCAATATTATTTTAAAGTAGTTAATGGATAATGGCTAATACAGAAAGAAAAGTAAATCTTCTTAAATCAGTATTTGGTAAATCTGAATACCAGAAAACAATAGATACTTCTTTTAAAGAATTGGGAGTTACAACTATTGCTCAAGAAATTGAAGAACAGCCAAATGTAGAAGAGTTTTTTGATATGTACAATACCCTTTTTTATGACATACCAGCTGAAGGTGCAACTAATTCACATCAATTTTTAGTAGAACAAAGTGGTGAATATATTAATTTTCAAGATAAAACAGAAGAAATACAAGCTTTAAGAGCTGAAATAGCAAATTTAAGAAGAGAAAATTTAAATTTACAAGTAAATAATTTAAAAGATTTAGGTGGTGAAGGTTTAGAAAAAGATATTGCTAAATTAGAAGACCAAATTAATGCTGTTAATGATCAACAATTAGAAGCAGCAAATAAAATACAAACTACTGCTAATTCATTAGCAACATCAACCGCAGAACCAGAAAATAAACAAGCAAATGCTGTAGGGTATTTTGATTAAATATGGAAGAAGAAAACATTGAAATATACCAAGTAGATTCTACTACTTTTGAAAAAGAAACATATTCAGTTTCTGATACTAGTTTAATGTTACAAATTAGTCAGGATACTGATTTTGATTTAGATAGAGATTATATTGAATTTTATGTATATGATGAAAATAAAAAATTATTATATCCTGAAGATGTAATCCCATTAAATAGTTTTAATGTAAGGCAAGGAGACATATTACTTGATCCTGAAAATGATCTAAAGTCTTTTGGATTTGATATAGGAAGATATTACATATCCTATAATTTTTATAGAAAAAGAGTATCATCCGATCCTATTCTTAAATATTATATTAAAGAAATATCATCTGATAGAACCGAAATTAGATTAGCTAGTAATACCATATCTAATGAAGCAATATCAACAGGTGCTGAAACATTTACTGCTTATAGAAACTTAGCATCTTATTTTGTAGATTTTGCTTTAAACTTTGGAGGTAATAATACTATTATTGCTAATAATTTACAATTAGATACTTCTAATGCTGGGGATACTAGTTTATTAATTAAATTATATGAACCCTTACCCGCTCAATATACTACAAAAAGTCAATGTTGGATAGTAGAAAAATTATCTAAAAGCCAATCATATGAGGTATTTTTTCCATTTATTCCCGTTTCTAATGATTCATCAATATTTCTATCAGGTCCTAATCTTAATTTAAACATAATAGGAGAATCAGCTGAAGCAGGTCAATTATATTCTTATAATACCCTCTTAAATTCAGATGTTACAAGTTCAATTAACCAACTAAAAAATTTATTAGATTCAAAAGAAATTAATATTAATGTTGATTATGAAAATTATGGAGAATTTGTAAATTTTAGTTCTGCCCAAACACGATTAGAAAATTTTTATTATAAAGTTGGGCTAATTGAATCTGCTAGTATCCAATTATCTTTAAATCTTGGAAATATAGCAGGATCAACTACTACTACAGCAGCTTATAGTTCTAGTAAAGCATCATTAACTTCCATTATTGATAATACAATAAATAATTTTGATGGATATGAATATTTCCTTTATTTTAATAGTGGATCTAAATACTCATACCCAAAATCTAATACAGAACCACCATTTACTTTATATAGTACAGGAAGTACAGAAGTATTACAATGGATAGGTAGTGCAGATTCAACTTCTACATATTATGGAGGCCAAGCACTATCAGCCTCTAATTATGATCAAGATAACCAAGATTGGTTATATTGGTCAATACCTGAATATTTAAGAAATGATTCAGATAATGTTAGATATGAATTATATTTAGATATGATTGGTCAGCATTTTGATAATGTTTGGCTATATACAAAAGATATTACTGAAAAGTATAATACGGATAATAGAATTAATTTTGGGGTATCAAAGGATTTAGTAGCTCAAGCTATCAGAGATTTTGGAATTAAATTATATTCAAATAATTTTAATACTGACGACTTATTTACTGCCTTTTTAGGATTAACTCCATCAGGTAGTTTATTCCCCTTCCCTAATATAACGGGTTCAATAGGTGGGCAAGTTAATACACCTACGGGGTATGAGTACATAGATACTAAAATATCATCTTCGAATGATGTAATACCCTTAGACGATACTAATAAGCGTTTATATAAACGTATTTACCACAACATACCTTACTTATTAAAAACAAAAGGTACAATAGCAGGTTTAAGAGCATTAATTACTTCTTATGGTATCCCTGATACTATGTTAAGAATTAATGAATTTGGGGGTAAAGATAAAAATGAGAATACTAATTGGGATTTTAGTCAAAATGTATTTAATTATGCTTTTAACACCGGCCCAAACTCATTAAATACACTTACATCTTCTTTTAATATTAATGCTAATTTTGGATCAGAAGTACCTTCAGTAAAGTCAGTAGGTACAGTACAACTGAGATTTAAACCAAATACAATCCCTGAAATAGTATCAGATAATACACCTAACCCTAAGATTAGATATTCTCAATCTCTATGGGCAATAGATAATGATTTAACTAACCCATTTGATAATCCTTCAGCTGCTGTAGTTTTAGAATACACAGGTTCAGGTTTTATAACCGGTTCTTATTCTGGATCTTCACCTAGTGAATATGATACTTGGGGTACTTTAAAATTCTTTCCAGATGTACTTTATAACCCATCTGTTAGTTGTAGTGTATATGCTCCCTTCTTTAATAACGATTGGTGGTCATTTCAACTAGGATATACAGGAGAAGGACCAGCCGGAGCTTCCTCTACTGTTACTGCATCTTTATATGTAGGTAATGAAATTAATGGGGAATTAGGATTTAATTTATCATCCTCAGTAACAGCTACGGATGGTAGATCATGGACTAGAGGTGATATTTCAACTGTAAATCATAAAGATTTAATTAATATAAATTTAAAATCATATCTACCATTCTCAGGTTCTTACCAAGAATACAGATTATGGGGACCAGAACTTAGTCAAAGTGTTTTTTATGATTATGTAGTTAATCCTTATTCTGACCAAGGTAACAATGTTAATTCTACACCTAATGAATTAGCTTTTAGGGCTGATTTAGGTACAGAATTAAATACTGGAAGTAGAGTTTCTATTCATCCTAGAGTAACAGGTTCCGCTGTTCAGATTACCCAATCATTTAATGAAATAGGTAATATTGGTAGTAGCTTTTTAATTAATCAAAATAATTCTGATTTATTATTTGTTACTAATGTAGAAAAAATATATGAAAATCAAGTAATTGCAGGTATAAAAAATAGAGTATCAGATAATATACAATTACATTCATTAAACATGCCTGAACCACCTTCAGGTTCTGATGCTGACGTTGTTGTATTATCTCCATTAGAATCTATCCAACAAGAAACATTTGAAAGTGGAAGTTATAGCCCAAAAGCTGATTATTTAGAAGTTGCTTTTTCTCCTGCAAATCAAATAAATGATGATATTAATGCTCAACTTGGGTATTTTAATATAGGTGATTATATAGGAGATCCTAGACAAATATTATCATCATCATTAAGTTACCCTGATTTAGATACTTTAAGTAATGCATATTTTGAAAAATATATTCAAAATTATAATGTTAATGACTTTGTTCGTTTAATAAAATTCTTTGATAATTCATTATTTCAAATGATTAAAGATTTTACCCCTGCTAGAACTAGTTTATCTTCTGGTATTGTAATTAAACAACATATTTTAGAAAGAAACAGACAAAGACAAGCTTTAGTAAGCCAATCATTTCATGATTATTCAGGTTCAATAAAACCTTTTCCAAGAGATTATAATACAGGATCAGGTGATACTGGTGCATATGAATATATTAGTGGATCATCAATATATAGATTTAGTGGAGGACCTGGAGGTTCAACTAATAGATATAATGGATTAAATACCTCTCCTTCACAATCAGCTTATGGTTTATCTAATAAATACTTTTTAACACAAAGTTACAGTGAATCAATAGAAGGATCAGTTGCTAATACTATAAATAATAGTGGTTCATTTGTAGGATTTGGAAATACAATAATAGATTCTCAACATGAATTTTATGATGGTGAATTTAGTGGTTCAAATATTCAAGCAACAACACAATCATTAAACCCGGGATGTGACCCTTATTTAAGAGTAGTAGATACACCCGTAAATTTATACCCATTATTTTTCTCATTAGATGAAGATCGAAGAAATGGAACAGTTTCTAGTACTACATTTGCTGATAGAAATAATTATCCTTTAGAGGGATATGTTTGGATAGGATACCAATTTAATGATACTACAAATCAAACTGAAGTAACAGGAATTAAATTCCCTACAACTGATTTAAATGGTAATTTTATACGAGATTATATAGATGATTCTAGTACAATTGAATTTTTCTTTCAAGATGGTATTACTACTTATTACATTAATGGTGTAGATGTTTTTGCAAATGGAGTATATGTAACTATTGATAATACGCAAGGAGACTTTACTACTTTTTTTGACCCAAATGGTGGATCAGAAAATTGGAGTTTAGAAGTTAATGGGGATTATAATACTCGTAATACAGTAAATACTGAAAGTTCAAATGATACACAACAAGGTGTATTTTTAAATCCTACCCTTTTATTTCAAAATCAACCAATATATTACTGGAATGGAACTCCAGTAAATGATGCATTAGGTTATTTTGATACGGGGTCAATAAGTTCTAATTCTAGTGTAATATTAGGACCTAATGGTAATATATCTTCTGGTTCTTATACTATACCTAATTCTTCTAATATACCTTTATTTTTTAGTGCCTCTATAGTTATAAGTTCTTCAAATACTAGTTTTGATGGAGAAGGAGTAGTAATGGGAACTTACCATTCAGGAAATACACATCCAGGAGCAGCTGCAGACCAATCCGTAGTATTATCTTCGACAGTAGAAAGTGCGGTATTCCGACCAGTTCCAACTCAAATAGATTTAAATGAAACAGTATTTCAGACTAGTTATAATGTTTTAATTCCAGGTGATTCAGGATCAGGTGATCCAACTTTTTTACCACTTATAAATCCAGGAGGTCATCCTAAATTTAGATTAGCATCCTCATCTTCATTAGATTTTCATTTTCCTTCATTTCAATTAGATGGAACTATCCCAATTGAATCACAAAATTTACTTTGGACTCCATATTCAGGTAGTACCCTTGATGCTTCAAATTCAAGTTTTGTTACAGCAACTCCAGGAAATGGCATAGCTAAGTTATCATCCTATTCTTCTTCAAGAGATGGAACAATAGGTATTTACTATAATCAAATGGAACTTTATGCTACATTAAATCCACAAAATTCTGGTAATATTGATGAAGTAACAATTAGAGATGTTTATATTAGACCAAGAATTAAATTTACAGCAGATTCAAACTTACATATAACATCTTCATGGCAATATTTAGCTTCTCCTCCAGTTACTAATGCATTTTGGCAAACAATCCCTAGTAAGTTTGGAAACGCAGATACTGGAACTAATGGAACTTGGTATGTAAATCCAAGTGGTTATACTACTATTGCTAGTATTCTCCAACCTGCAGATGGGGTTTTATATTTTAGACCTGTTATTAAAAGTCCTGAAACAGAGTATGAATATACTATGACTGAATTAGATTTAGATGTTAGATTTGATGTTTCAGCCCAATATGATGGAGGTACAATATATGACGAAACTCATACCTTTAATAACCTTATTAGTACTACAGGTCAAAATGGAATAAATAACGATATGTTCCCACAATCTTTTGTTCTAGGTTTATTAGGAACTGGAGATATACAAGTACATTTAAAAGTAACTGGATCAGACTCTTCAGGTGTAGGGTATGAAAGAATAATTACAAGTTCAAATCCTTTAACAGCAGTAACCATGGGTCCAGGAGTTGAATTTTCATTTCCTGATAGTCCTATTTTAGATATATCTCATCAAACTGCAGGTGCAACTTCTTCTATAACAACAGAAGGAGATATGTATTTTATAGAATATTCCGCAAGTAATTACACCCCAGGATTTGGAGGAGCTGGATTTAGTTTCTTTACAGCAGACTTAAGTGATGGAATGGAACCAAATACTAAATTATTTATAACTTCTTCATTTAAAGATGCTGTTGTAGGATATGATTTAACAGGAAGTTTATATATTGCTAAAGGTAATGAATTACAGAATAATAGTAGTTTTGGTAGTTTTATATTATCTAATCAATTTATAATTGATAATGAAGCCCAAAATGGAGTTAGATTCCATGTATCTGGAAGTTATAATTATGAATATTTAAATAGTGATTCATTTAGATTAGGAGTAGAAGTTAATAAGAATTTTGGATCTGGGTTTGAAATTCTTGAATACTCTATGAGTATATACCCAACACAATCAGATAATGCAAGATTACTTCCAGGAATAGGATATAATAGTTTTAGAGCCCCAGTATCAACAGGGCTATCTATTCCTACTTTCTTTGGATCAGGTGTTATACCTTTTAATAAAGCACTTGATTGTCAACCTTTATTAAATAATTATAATGCCCAAAGAGATAATAGCTTTATAATGGAAGTTGATTATTCTAATGTTACAGGATCAATCTTACCATCAAATATAAATCAAATATTAAATAATACAGCTGCTAAAGCATCTCTGCCAGATTCTAATTATACTTCACCTAAAGTAATAAACCCAAGATATGATGGTGTAAAATCTACGTGTGCTGAAATAAATGAATGGCATATAAAAGATACGGGTACTTATGGTAAATTACCTAATATAGAATTACGGGATGCATTTTTTGGATACTTTAATGATCTATCAGATGATTACCCAAATATAAATGGTTTAACTAGAGTTAATTTAAATTATTTAGTAGATGAACAAAGTAATGCTTTACCACCTTCTCTGCCTTCTATAGGTATACCAACTCTAAAATCAGTATTCCCTATAGAGGAATTAACTTCTATAGCAGTACAATCTGGAAGTTCACAATATAAAGTATTAGGAGATAATGTTGAAGTAAAACAATTATTAACATATTATGAACCTATAATGTACTCTCAAAATTCAGGAGATAATTATACTAATAAAATTCAACTTTCGGGTTCAGGGTTTGTTTCTAGATATGATAATGATGATGAAAACTCTCAAATATTTCAACAGTTTAAAGCACAAGGAACAGCTTCTGTAGATACTAGCTCACCAGTCCAAAATGTAGATTATTACATTGACCCCTCTCAGCAAGTAACAGGAAATCCACAAAATACAAATTCAACTAATCCATGGGTACAAGGAGGAAACAACTCAGCTTTATATCCATCTAGTGTTTGGGGTGGAAGTAATGGAAATGATTTACCAAATGCACAAGTTGTAAGTATGAAACATTCAATATTCACAACTTATGTTTCTGAAACAAGGGGAACAAGAGATGAATTAAGATTTGAAGTGCATGCATATACAGGAAGTAATGATAATACTGAAATATCATTTAATTTAGAAGATATAGAATGTAATGTATATACTGAAGATGGAAAAGTAACTAGTATTGGAAGTGCTCTAGATTATGGATGGTTTGATGTTAAAAATATTGTTGAATGGAGAAAAAGAAAAACAAGTCTTAAGTCATTAAGAGATGCTTATTCATCTAGAAATAGATGGAGAACTACAAGAATACCAATACCTACCGGAGGAATTAAAGTTACAGCTGATTGGGAAATGTTTGATACTCTTTTTGATAGAGGATTAATGAGAGAAAGAAAACCTAAAAATGGTTCAGGAGTAATAGCATTAGAGTGGATAATTACATTAAATACGGGTAATCACACTATTAAAGTTGGAGATGATATTAGATTTAGAATAAATGGTTCATTTAAAAATGCTAGAGGTGGACATAGACAAGGTTACTTCTTCCCAGATTCTGGAGATTTCTTACAAACACCAACAAGAATTCAAGGAATGGGTGTTTATGATCATTTATTACAAGAATCTAATGTAGCTGCAGCACCTTTTTGGATGGTAACTGGATCAGGAGAACCAACTTATTTAGTTATGTCCTCCTCAAATATGAATGAAGCATATGGTCAAGAATTTAAACAAGGAGATTTAGAATATTTCCCTGGTCCATCAGAATACTTTCCTGGAGGAATAGAACCTGCTAACACATCATTTGATACAATAAAATATTCACTACAATTATTTACAAACGATCAAATTAGATTTTCTAATAATGAAAACTTTACATACGATATTATTAGAGTATGGGGACCAGATGAAAATATAGAAGGTGACGGAATAGGAAAATTAAAAATTGAACTATCTGAACCTATAGATGAATCAATAAATAAAGATTTCTTTTTAGTAAGAAGACCAATTGATAGTCCTAATTCACTATATTTAGATACTCCATTTCCTTATGAAACATTAGGAAGTGCAAGTATAAGTACAGGAGTAGTAGAATATTCAGGATCTAGATTTGCTTTATCAGGAAGTATAGATTCAGGTTCCGGTGGTAATTCAGATCTAAGTGGTTCTTACTCTGCTTCATTTAGTTCCTTGGAGTCGCAAATGACCCCTGGTATATTGTACCCGAATTATCCGACAGATTATTTAATTCAAAGTGCTTCTATAATAGTAAATGATTTAATTAGTAAAGGAGTAATACAATCTTAATAAGATGCATATTTATAAGCATATAATATTTATATAAAAACACAACAATGGGATATTTAAACAATTCAGTAATAACAGTTGATGCTATTCTTACTAAAAAAGGTAGAGAGCTGTTAGCAAGAAACGATGGTTCATTTAGAATCACTCAATTTGCATTATCTGATGATGAAATAGATTATACACTTTATAATCCAACACATCCATCAGGTTCAGCATATTATGGTGAAGCAATTGATAACATGCCTCTATTAGAAGCATTTCCGGATGAACAACAAATAATGAAGTACAAATTAACTACTTTACCAAGAGGTACAGCTAGACTACCAGTACTTGATTTAGGATACGCTTCAATAAACTTAAAACAAGGTGCTCAGTTAGCAATAACTCCACAAACTTTAAACTATTTAAGTCAAAATCAAACATTCGAAACTAGTGGTTATGTAGCTACTATTGGAGATGTTCGTTTATTTAGTAACTTTAATGGTATAGGAATTAATACGGATGTTGCAACTAATGCAAATTCAACAACTACAATTGGTACTAATGTATCCAAAACAGTTATTGGTACTCAAATTAATCTAACAGCAACAACCGTTAATACTTTATTTGGTACTCAAAATACTTTAAAAACTACTTTAACAGTAACAGGTTTAGATAGTGGAGCAAGAATAACAATCCCAGTAACAATAACACAAAACCAACTAACTTCATAAGATATGGGCTTTAAAAGATTCGATCCACAAGATTTTGTAGTAAGTGCTGATACAGTTACTTCTACAGTATGGTCTAATAATAGTGTATCACTTAACACGTATGCAACCTCTTCAACACAAAGAGAAGGATCATCTGGTCCTTATTATTTAAATGTTTATCAAACAGCATCTGACCTACCAGAAGCAGCAGTACAATTTGGAATTGCTTATGCTAATGATACAGGAGGAGGAAGCTTATTGTTCGATCCCGCAGTAAGTGGTAAATCACCTTCAAGAACTTCATATGGTCAATATAGAACTTTAGTTTTAGAAGATGAAAATTCACAGTTTGTATTTGGTTCTAGTTTTTCAGGAAGCCAGTTTATAGCTTTAAGTATTGAAAGAGCAAGATATAAAGAAAAATTATTCCCAAGTTCATTTAATTTAGTATTATCAAGTAGTAATGTTAACTTAACACAGTTAAGTTTAACTGATAACTCAAAATTACAATCAATCCCCACTTATTATGGTGCTCAAAGAGCATATCAAGTAATTAGTGGATCAGATGGTACTTCATATGATGGAGGAATTGGATACACAGAAGTATCTGGATCATATGGTTTATTCCTTCCAGACATTTCTACAGTATTATTAAATGTAGCTGCTTTATGTGATAAAACATCAATAGGTATTGGTTTAAATATTGTAAGTGCTTCAAATGATAATGACAATTCAGCTGGTCTTTCTAATGCAACGGAATTATATAATCATATTTCAAGTTCAACAGGTGATACAGATGGAGAAATATTTAAATTAAATTCCCAAGAAACAATAACATCAGATTTTGTATTTGTTAGAGCAAGAAACGCAGAATTTAATTATTCAGAAAATCCAAGTTTTATATCAGGATCAACAGGAGAAGTAATTTATAGTTATTTTATTGATAATCCCCAGACATATGCAACAACGGTTGGAATGTATAATGATAGTAATGAACTTTTAGCTGTAGCTAAATTATCAAAACCTTTACTAAAAGACTTTACAAAAGAGGCATTAGTTAGGGTTAAATTAGATTTTTAATAATGAATGGCTACTTTCAAACAATTCAAAGCGCAAGATATAATAATATCTCCACTAGAGGTAAATAAGGGATTTAGGTTTGTTGCAAATTCTCCAACACCTACTATCTCACCAACACCTAGTGCTACACCTAGTGTTAGTGTTACCCCTAGTATTAGTATAACTCCTAGTACTAGTATTTCAGTAACACCTAGTATAACACCTAGTATAACACCTAGTATTAGTATAACACCAAGTGTAAGTATAAGTAGAACACCTAGTATAACACCTACTATATCTGTTAGTGGACCAGCTAATGTTACAGTTACACCATCCCCTAGTATTAGTATTACACCTAGTATTAGTATTACACCTAGTATTAGTATTACACCTACTAGAAGTGTGACACCTTCTACATCATCAACTCTATTTTCAGAAACAAATTATGGTTATGATACTTTAGATGCACAAGATGCTTGTGATGATCAAGGAACTAACCCAACAATTTATTCAAATATAGAATGGACAAATACTTCAACTCCAATCTTATATTTTAATTCTAGTGGTGGTAAACGTGCTGCAGCAGGATGGTATGCAAGAAATAATGTAGTTAAATATTATGGTACTACAGGTACTTGGGGAAGTAGTGGACAAATTTGTAGTCTTTCATAATAATAAAAATATAAAATAAATGGCGTTTTTTAACGATGATAATGTAGGAATAGATAGATACTTTGGGAAACCAGGGAACTACCTTAATTCCCAATCTTTATCAAGTACTGATTCTGTTTATTTTGTACCTGAAGTGTTAGTTTATGCTAATGCTTCTCAACTATATTATACAAATTATATATCAGGAAGTTATGGAGAGATTTCGGATGCAATTGTACCTACAGAAAATCTAGATGGTACTCTTACTCCACCTTCAGGTTCAGATAATATATATAATACAACATATTACAATTATGAGGAAACAACATTAAATCCTCAAAAATCATTCCCAACATCCCAAAGTATTGGAGTAATAACTGTACCCTCAAAATTGTATGGAGATTATATTCAACCAGGAACAGTTAAAATAGAAAGCCCAAATAGTGGAACAATAACAGATGATGGAAATGGTAGATTAAGAATTACGGGAAGTAGTGGAAATTCTCTTTTTGTTGGTAATGTAATTTACGAACATGGGATGATTATATTAGCTAACACTTTAACAGATGCTGATTATGATACATTATCAATTCAACCCTCACCTTCAATAACACCAACAACAACCCCTTCATCAACCCCTTCTATTAGTATAACTAGAACTCCTAGTATTACACCAACAGTTACACCTAGTATAACAGTTAGTAAATCAGTTAGTGCTACTCCTAGTATGAGTATAAGTGCTACACCAAGTGTAAGTATAAGTTCAACACCTAGTATTAGTATAAGTACAACTCCTTCAGTATCTATTAGTAAATCAATAACACCAACTACTAGTAAAAGTGTATCAGTAACTAGAACACCTAGTGTATCAATTAGTAAATCTGTAAGTGTAACACCTAGTATTACTATTAGTAAATCTATAACTAGAACTCCAACAAGTACAACTACACCTTCTACAACACCTAGTATTAGTATAACACCTAGTATTAGTATAAGTGCTACTCCAAGTAATACTCCAAGTATTAGTATTTCTAAATCTATAAGTGCTACTCCAAGTATTAGTATTTCTAAATCTATAAGTGCTACTCCAAGTACTAGTGTAACACCAAGTAATAGTGTAAGTAAATCTATAAGTGCAACTAGAACCCCTTCAGTAACACCTAGTATTACAATAAGTAAATCAGTAAGTGTTACACCAAGTATTAGTATAACATCTTCTACTACTCCAAGTCCTAGTATTACTATTAGTAAATCTATCACTAGAACACCTACTAGAACTCCAAGTATTAGTATAAGTAAAACACCTAGTATAACACCTAGTATTACTATAAGTAAAACACCTAGTATAACAATTAGTAAGTCTATTAGTAATACCCCAAGTATTAGTATAACACCATCTACCTCAGTTACACCTAGTGTTAGTTTTAGTGTTACACCTAGTATTAGTATAAGTAAAACTCCAAGTATTTCTATTACACCTAGTATTTCTATTACACCTAGTATTAGTATAAGTGCTACACCAAGTATTACACCTAGTATTACTGTAAGTAAATCGATAAGTGCTACACCTAGTATTAGTATAACACCTAGTATTACAGTAAGTAAATCTATTTCTAAAACCCCAAGTGTAACAATAAGTAAATCAATAAGTGCTACCCCAAGTGTTAGTATAAGTAAGTCTATAACCCCAAGTATTAGTATTAGTAAGACACCTAGTATAACGGTTAGTAAATCAATTACTAGAACACCAAGTGTTACCCCTAGTAAATCAATATCAAGAACACCTAGTGTAACTAGAACACCTTCTATAACACCTAGTATTTCTATTTCACCAACACCTGAATCATCAGTTACACCTTCTGCTTCAATAACTAGAACACCTTCTATAACCCCAAGTATTAGTATAAGTAGAACACCTAGTATAACAGTTAGTAAATCTATAAGTAGAACACCTACTGTAACTATAACACCTAGTATAACGATAAGTAAATCAATAAGCGCTACACCTAGTGTAAGTATAAGTAAAACACCTAGTATAACGATTAGTAAATCTATAAGTGCTACTCCTAGTATTAGTATAACACCAAGTATAACAGTTAGTCCTTCTAGAACTCCAAGTGTTACACCTAGTATTTCTATAAGTAGAACACCTAGTGTAACTAGAACAAGTTCAGTAACACCTAGTATTACTATTAGTAAATCTATCACTAGAACACCTACTAGAACTCCAAGTATTAGTATAACAGCTTCTACTACACCATCACCTAGTATAACAATTAGTAAGTCAATTACAAGGACTCCTTCTAGAACACCTAGTATTACTATATCTAAATCAATTACTAGAACACCAAGTGTTACTGCAACAAGAACAGTAACACCTACTAGAACAGCAACAACCACTAGAACACCATCTACTACTAGAACACCTTCTATAACACCAACAAGGACTTTTACACCTACTAGAACACCTAGTAAATCAATCACCAGAACACCTTCTGTAACACCTAGTATTACTATTAGTAAGTCAATAACTAGAACACCATCTAAAACACCTAGTAAATCAATAACTAGAACACCATCTATAACAGCAACCACTACTAGAACACCATCTAGAACACCTAGTAAATCAATAACTAGAACGCCATCTAGAACACCTAGTAAATCAATAACTAGAACGCCATCTAAAACACCTAGTATAACAATTAGTAAATCTATAAGTAGAACACCTACTGTAACTAGAACACCTAGTATAACAATTAGTAAGTCTATTAGTAGAACACCAACACCTACACCATCTAGAAAATTATCTGATATAGATATTTTCATAGCTGTTTCTAGTTGGAGTGCAACTAAAGATATGGATGCATTCTCATATAACTCTTGTAATGTAATTGGATTTGGAGCTAATCAATATTCTGTAGATTTAATCAAATCAGTAGCAAATGGTGCGGGTAATGCTTATCCAGAAGTAGGTGATGAAATAAGAGTATCGGGAAGTCTTGTAGCAGGTAGTGGATTCTTTGGGTATGTAGATACCTCAGGAACTTTAGGTGCAGGACCACAAAATGTTTATGTAGGAGTTAACGCAGCAGGAATTGTTTCTACTGGAATGACATTATGTACTAGTATTACACCAACACCTACTAGAACGATTAGTATAACACCTTCAAAATCTATAACACCTAGTTATACACCTACTAAAACCCCATCTAGAACACCTTCTAGAACACCTAGTAGAACAGTAACACCTTCAAGTACACCAACTTTATTCCAATACCAATCAGTTAGTTCAGAAGGTTCAGGTGCAACGACAATTTCAACAGCTTGTGGTACATTTTCAAACCAAACTTCATTCTGGGTTGCTCGTCCATCATTATCTCAAATTCAAGTAGGAGATGAAATTTATAAAAACTCAGCAGGTACTGTAACATGGGTAGGAGGTTTATATTATTATGGTATCCATGAAGTTGATGGATTTGGTGCTACAAGATATATGAGAGTAAACAATGCAGGTGAAGTTACTAGCACTGGTACTTGTACTTCTCCAACACCAACACCAACAAGAACCCCTTCATCAACACCAGCTGGTTTAAATGCCTTATCATTAGGTTATAATGTTGATGATGGAGATGATGCTTGTATAGATCATACTTTCAGTCCAACAACATTCTATTCAAATTGTTCATCATTTGGTAGTGGATGTACCATATACTTTAATTCAACAGGTACTAAACATGCTCCTGCAGGATATTATGCAGATGGAACATCAGCTGGGTCTAAAACAGCAACAGGAACAATTACTTTAACACAATTATGTAATCAATTTTAGATAATTTTAAAAAATAAAATATGGGGTTATTAAATATAAATCATAATCAATTACATTATTATAACGGTAATAATATTAGTGTTTTACTTGATCACATGGGTAATGTAAAAATGCTTTATACAAATACAGGAAAACATATAGATGATTGTCCTAGCTATATAAATAGTTTTGCCCGAAAATTAAAAACTTTAGAGTTTGATTCTATTTTAATAGGTGGAGCAGGTTTAGGAATATTAGCTCATTGGGTAGATACAAATACTTCTTGTTCTAAAATAGATGTAATTGAAAATGAAAATGAAGTAATTACTTGGCTAAGTGAAAGTAATCACTTATCTTCAGATATTAATATTATAGAGGGAGATGCCTTTAAATATAATATAACTTCAAGTTATGATTTAATATTAATGGATTTATGGTGGGACACATCAGGTAATTATAATAATGATGAATTAGAATTAATAACAAAATATTCTAGTAGTTTAAATGAAAGTGGATCTTTATATTTTCCAATTAATAGTAAAGTATTAAACTTAGAATCAATATAATATTTATTATAAAATAACATGGGTACAAGAGATAGTTTTTTACAAGCTTTTATAGGTGAAATGGATGTGACTATGTCATTTTCTAGTTCCTATGAAATTTTTGAAACTCAATATAAATGTACAATAGGTTCTGAAGAATATAATTATACTAATAACCCAACTGTTCTATCAGGAAGTCAAGGGCAACCTTATGATTATGCAACTGGATCATTTTTCTCTCCTTATGTTACTTGTGTAGGACTATATGATGAAGCTTATAATTTATTAGCAGTAGGAAAATTAGCACAACCATTACCAACATCTCGTACAACAGATACTACAATTTTGGTTAATATAGATAGATAAAATTATTTGGTTATTAAGTAAAATGGTCGTATATTATAATAAAAGTTATATCCAATGTCAAAATCTAAAGGGCTGGGTGATACAGTAGCCAAAATCACTAAATTTTTTAAAATAGATAAACTTGTTAAATCCATAGATGAAGATTGTGGGTGTGATAAAAGGCAAGAGTATTTAAATAAAATAGTACCTTATAAATCGTCTAAAAAAGACGAAAGTATTTTTGTACAAATAGCATCATATAGAGACCCCGAATTAAATAATACTTTAGAAGATTTATTTAAAAATGCTCAAAACCCAGATAATCTTAAAGTTTGTATTGCTTGGCAACATGATGATAAAGATAAATGGGATCAATTAGATAAATATCAAAATGATAGTAGGGTTTTAATTTTAGATATTCCTTATAAAGAATCAAATGGTGTATGTTGGGCTAGAAATATGATTCAACAATATTATACTGATGAAACTTATACTTTACAATTAGATTCCCATCATAGATTTATTAAAAACTGGGATACAGAATTAATTAAAATGTATAAAGGCCTTCAGAAAAAAGGACATAAAAAACCTTTAATAACTAGTTATTTACCCTCATACTTCCCAGAAAAAGATCCTAAAGATAGAACACAAGAGTGTTGGCAACAAGATTTTAATAGATTTACTCCTGAAGGTTATATATTTACTTTTCCTTCCCTAATTTCAGGGTGGGAAAATTTAGATTCTCCTGTTCCAGGAAGATTTTATTCTGCCCATTTTGCTTTTGCAGGAGGAGCATTTTGTAATGAGGTACAACATGATCCCGAAATGTATTTTCATGGTGAAGAACCTAGTATAGCTGCTAGAGCTTTTACTTGGGGTTATGATATTTTTCACCCTCATAAAATTATAGCATGGCATTTTTATAGTAGAAACGGTTTTATAAAACATTGGGATGATCATAGTAATTGGAACGACATTGATGAACATTCCCATTTAAGATATCGAACTTTACATGAAATGGACGGACATAAATGTACACCATGTGCTAAAAATGCTTTGGGAAAATATTATTTTGGGGAAGTAAGAACCCTAGAAGAATATGAGCGTTATGCTGGATTAAAATTTGGAGATAGAACAGTAACCCAATTTACTTTAGATAGAAATGTACCTCCTAATCCACCAGATAAATATGAAGGTATGTTAAGACCTCATTTTAAACATTGTATTGATGTACATCAAGACCATTTTAATGAAGATGATTATGATTTTTGGGTAGTTTCTTTTGAAATGGAAGATGGTACAGTAGTAGATAGACAAGATGCAGATGCTAATGAATTAAAAAGATTATTAGAGCAAGCTAAAGGAGATGATGGTTGGGTTAGAATTTGGAGAGAATTTTTTGGACAAAAACCTGATAAATGGGTTATATGGCCTCATTCCGAATCTAAGGGATATATTGAAAGATATGAAGTAAAATTAAATAAAGGAATAGAACCACCTCAATGAGAAAAATAATGCTACATCTCCCTGCTTATAGGGAACCCGAATTAATACCTACTATTAAAGATGCATTAGCCCAAGCTAAAAATCCTAAAAGAATACATTTTGGTATTTGTAGGCAATATAATCCTGAGGATGGTTTTGATAATTTAGATGAATTTAGGGATGATCCTAGATTTAAAATATCAGATATCCCTTATGAAGAAGCTAAAGGTTTACCCTATGCTAGAGCTATTATAAATGAAGAGTTATTAGATGATGAAGATTTTGTTTTACAGTTAGATGCTCATCATAGATTTGCAAAAGACTGGGATGCAACTTTAATTAAATGGTATGATAAATTAAAAAAGAAGGGTAAAAATCCTTTAATATGTGGTTATTTACCATATTATAACCCATTTAATGACCCAGCAGAAAGAGTAAATGAGCCATGGTTTAGTGAAGCAGCATGTTTTTATCCACATGGTACTATATTTATTCGCCCTACAGGATATCATCATGTAGACTATAAAACATTAAAAGAACCAGTACCAGCTAGATTTATTTCAGGTCATTTTTGTTTTGGTCCAAATAAATGGGCTAAAACAGTAAAACATGATCCTGAAATATATTTTTCAGGAGAAGAATTAAATTTATCGGTTAGAAGTTTTACACATGGTTATGATTTATTCCACCCCCACCAAGTAGTTGTTTGGCATGCTACAATGAGAGAAGAAAGGGATAATATGTTAATATGGGATGATCAATCTAAGCGTGGGGATGATATGTGGTGGAGACAACAAGATATAGGGAGAGCTAGAATTAGACAACTTATAGGAGTTGAAGATAATGGTTATGATTTAGGTGAATATGGTTTAGGTAATGTTCGTACTATAAGAGATTATGAAAAATATGCTGGTATTCATTTTAAGAAAAAATCATTCCAAAAATATACTAGAGACAATAAATTCCCTCCAAACCCTATAATTGAAGATGAACAAGAATGGGAGGATAGTTTTATGTTTTCATTTTATCATTTAGTAAATGTTACTCCTGACCAACTACCAGCTAAAGATTATAATTTTATTTTAATAGCATATGATGATAAAGATGGAAATAGTATTGATAGTGAATATATAGATGATTATAGATTAAAACAATTTTTAGAAGAAGGTAAACCTATCCATTATGAAAAAATGTTTATGACAGATGAAAATCCTGCAAGGGTAGTATATTGGGGACACAGTGAAAAAAGAGGATGGGTTGAAAGAATAGAATCAAAAATCTAATGATAGTATACCATTTAGAAACTCCATGTCATTGGCTTGGGTGGCATGACGTATTTAATCAATTATCTAACCATATAAACAATAAGTATAATGCTACTTATTACCATAAACTTCCAATTATATCAAAAGATAATGATCATCTTTATATAGATAAATTTAATTTAAAACAAAAAGATTGTGAATTAATAATTTATGATGAAAAAAATGATATTTTAAAAGCTGTTACTTGGTGTGAGGTCCATAACTGTGGAGGTGAAGAAGAATGTTTATTAGATCTATTTAAAAAAAGAAACAATAAAAATGATATTCTTTTAATAACCCATCAAAGTACATGGTTTTATGAATTAGAAGAACAAAAAACATATTTAAAAGGGAATTGGAATTTTACAATTGAATCAACCCCCTTTTATACTTTTTCAAGTCCTATAGATCATGATGTTTTTTATGAAAAAAGAAAATTAATAAATTATAAAGATTTAAATGATCAGATGTTTTGGTTATCTACTACTCGTAGAGAAGACCCATTTAAATTAAGAGAATTAGGTTTATGTAATAAAGGAGAAAAATCTTTAAAAATTGAAGAATATTTAGATTTATCAATTAATTACAAAGTAGGATTATCCATTTCAAGCTTAGCTGAAATATGTTATAGAGACATAGAATACATGGCTACAGGAATCCCAATGTTAAGATTAGAATATAAAGGAGAATATACACCTCAATTAATACCTAATTACCATTATATAGCAATTAACAGAGAAAAATATAACTTCCCAGGATCTAAAAATAACAAAAATTGGACTACTAATGACGATAGGATAGGAGGAGATATTTATGTACAAGCATATAAAGAAAGATTTTTAGAAGTAAAAGATGATTTTGAGTTTTTAAATCAAATATCTATAAATGCTAGAAAATATTATGAGGATTATTGTAAACCCTCTACTAGAGTTAATTATTTATTATCACGTTTAAAATTATAGATATGCCTTTAATAAAAGATAAATTAGCTATTTGTTATACATGCTTTGGGGAAACTTTTAGAGAAAGTACTATAAACAAATTACAAAATTTATACATTGATGATGAAAACCTTTTTTATTTTATATTAACTGATGATAAAAAATATTTTAAAAATATTAAAAGGAAAAATTTAATAGTAAACGAAATTAAAGATTTTTATAAAGAATATCCTCATATAGAAGAATATGAACCCATAATAGAAGCAAAAGATAAAAATGAATATGCTAAAATTTTTACAGAGAAAAACTATTTATTTCCTTTTTCTTTAATGAGATTTCATTTTTTACAAGCAATAAAATATAATATTAGTAATATATCTTTGATTTGTACTGATACTAGAATTAATTTAGATTTTTTACCTTTAATGGAATTAGAACCTAATACCATAATTAATACTATATCAGAATGGGATGAAAGTACTAGTAAATTTGGTATGAATGTTATTAGTGACTTTCTAAAAAAAGAATATAATCACCAAATAGACCAAAAGGTAAGAGTATTAGATGCAGCAGCTAGGATTTTTTGTTTTAGAGATATTAAACAAGCAAAAGATTTTTTTGATGTTTGGGATAAAGTTATGCTTTATTTATATGAATCTAATCAAATTAATATATTTAAAGGATCTTATGTAATAAATGATGAATATATTTTGGCTCCCATATATAGGATGTTTAAATTGAATAATAAACATTGTCATTCTTGTTCATCTCATCGTTTATTTGAAGTAAAACATAATGTTAAAAAAGAAAGATTTTGGAAAACATTAGGTTATGATGGGTTACAAGAACATACTAATTACGAAGAATTTTTAAAACTAAATAATTTAAATAATGGCTAATATAAGTTTTTACGGATCACATAATGGCTCTTTAATAATTGAAGATAAAGGAGAAATATTATGTGTAATTGAAATAGAAAGGTTTTTAAATGCTAAAAATATGGGTCTAACCCAATATTTTACTCCTAGATATATAATGATAACTTTAGAAGAAATTTTAAAGTGGGTTAAATCTGAATATGGAATAACAAAATTTGAAAATTGTTATTTTGCAAGTACAGACTTTATAGGAGAAAATTGGAAAGGAGAACATATAACTTTTCAAACTAATACTCTTATAAATGCTAAAAACTTTATTCATTCTACACATCATGAATCACATGCTAATGGAGTATTTTATCAATCCCCTTATAAAAAAGCTTTAATATTTTCATTTGATGGTGGTGGAGATGATGGTAAATTTAATGTTTATTTAGGAGATAAAGAAAAAGGGGTTGAATTAATAGAAGTATTAAAAAACCCATTTGAACATCCTTCACGTCCTTTCTATGATTTAGGATTTGCCTATATGGTATTTGGTCATTATTTTAAAGATATATCTTTTAATGATCTATCCCATGGTAATTTAGTATACCCAGGTAAAATAATGGGGTTAGTATCTTATGGTAATTATAGACAAGAATGGTTAGATGATTTTATCACTTTCTTTAAAAGTGACCCTGAGGGATCAAATGATGATTATGTTAATAAAATAAATAAATTAGGAGATAAAATAGGTGTTAAATTTAGTATAACTGAAAGATTAGAAGGACAAATAGCTTATGACATAGCTGCTACAGCTCAAAAGGCATTTGAAGAGTGTTTCCTAGAAGTTGCAGTTCCTTATTTTAAAAAATATCCTGATTTACCAGTGTGTATTACAGGAGGATGTGCTTTAAATATTATTTTAAATACTAGAGTAAAAACTGAGTTTAATAAAGAAGTATTTGTTGGACCAAATCCAAATGATTGTGGTATTGGTTTAGGTTTAATGTTAAAACATTTAAAACCCCAAACACCAATTGATATAACATATAAAGGTTTACCTATATTAGATCAATCTACTATAGCAAGAACACTACCAGAATATCCTCATGTTAAAAAATTAATGGAAGATGATGGTTATTATCACCCATTTGAACAATATCCACCTTCAATTTTAGTTGATGACTTAGAAAAAGGTAAAATATTAGGGATAGTAAGAGGTCAAGCAGAACATGGTCCTAGAGCTTTAGGAAATAGAAGTATTTTATGTAATCCCTCTATAGCTGAAATGAAGGATATTTTAAATGAAAAAGTAAAACATAGAGAATGGTATAGACCATTTGCACCTGTTGTTAGATTAGAAGATGTTTCTAAATATTTTGATTGGGAGGATGAAGCAAGATGGATGAGTTTCTGCCCTACAGTTAAAGAAGAATGGAGAGAAAAATTACCATCTATTACCCATATTGATAACACAGCTAGAGTCCAAACAGTAACAAAAGAACAAAATGAATGGTTATATAATTTACTTACTGAATTTGATAAAAGAACAGGTGTAGGAGTTTTATTAAATACTTCATTTAATGTAAATGGTAAACCAATTTTATCCACTTATAGAGATGCATTCCAAATATTTGATAACGAACAATTAGAATGTTTATTACTAGAAAATTATTATATTAGAAAAGAAGAATTTCCAAAGTTATGAAAAATTATACAATAGTTTCAGGTTTATGGGATCTAAACCGAGAAGGTAGAAAGTTTGAAGAACATTACATTCCCAGATTTAAAGAATTTTTAAAGATAGAAGCAAATATGATTTTATTTGTTCCTGCTTCATTAGAAAAACTTGTATGGGAACATAGAAACCCAGATAATACTTTTGTTAAAGTATTTGAATTAGAGGATATAAAACAATTATACGCCCCACACTGGGATAAAACACAAGAAATTAGAAAGAACCCAGATTGGTATAATTTAACAGGTAAAGGAGGATGGTTACCTAATAGTCCTCAAGCATCATTAGAGTATTATAATCCTATAGTACAGTCTAAAATGTTTATGTTGCATGATGCTGTATGTTATAATAACTTTGAAACTGATTATTATTTTTGGGTTGATGCAGGTTTAACCAATACAGTTCCTGCTACACATCTAGGTGAAAACAATTGTTTAGATTATTTAACCGAATGTTCAAATCCCTTTTTATTTTTATCATACCCTTATGATGCAACCGATGAAATACATGGGTTTAAATACCCTGAAATGAATGAAATTGCAGGGGAAAAAGTAAAATACGTTTGTAGAGGAGGTTTATTTGGTGGGCATAAAGAACAAATCAGAGAAGCTAACTCAACTTACTATGCATTATTAACTCAAACCTTAGAAAGGGGCTTAATGGGTACAGAAGAAAGTATTTTTTCTATTATGGCTCATAAAGAACCAAATTTATATAGAAGATTTGAATTAGATGGAAATGGTTTAGTAGTAAAATTTACAGAAGCTTTAGTAAATAAAGATGTTAAATTAGTTGATATTCCTAAAAATTCTAAACTTAATAAAAAAATATCTATATGGGATCTAAAAAACCTAAAAACAAATTTATATATTTTAACATTTAATTTTCCAAAACAGTTGGAATTTACATTAAAAACAATGGAAAAAACTCCTGAATGGTTGGAGAAACCCCATTTAGTATTATTAGATAATTCTACAGACGAAAAAGCTAAAGCTAAAAATAAAAAAATAGCAAAAAAATATAAATTTGAATATATTGATAATGGAGGTAATATAGGAATATGTGGAGGAAGACAAGCAGCAGCAGACCATTTTGATAAATCAGATGCTGATTATTATTTCTTTTTTGAAGATGATATGACATCAAATCCACCTTCAATGGAGGGGCAATTTTGTAGAAATGGCTTAAGAAAATTTATTCCTGATTTATATAATATATTACATACAATTATGTTAAAGGAAGACTTTGATTTTCTAAAATTATCATTTACAGAAGTATATTGGGATAATAATATTCAAACTAGTTGGTATAATGTTCCACAAGACATAAGAACTAGAGATTGGCCTAATTATGATAAATTACCTACCACTGGTAATGATCCTAATGCCCCTAGAACTATTTTTAATAAAATAAACACTTTAAGTGGAGTAGCTTATATAGATGGAGAAATTACTTATACAAATTGGCCTATGATTGTTTCTAAAAAAGGCAATAAAAAAATGTTTATAGATACAAAATGGGATCATCCTTATGAACAAACTTGGATGTCCTATATGTACCAAGAAACTAAAAAAGGCAATTTACATCCTGCAGTTTTATTAGCTTCTCCTATATGGCATGAACGTATTCATTATTACAAACCTGAGGAACGAAGAGAAAATTAATATTTATATTAAATCATAAATTATGAGTTGGACCTATAAAACACACAAAATAGGAGACATTACTCAATTCCCAGAAAATACATTCGGTTTCGTTTATATTACAACACACAAACCTACGGGTAAGTCTTATATTGGGAAAAAGGTATTGTTTCATAATAAAAAAAAGAGACTCGGAAAAAAAGAGTTAGCTGCCTTAACTGGAATTGTTGGTCGTCGCCCTACATACAAATTAGAAGTTAAAGAATCAGATTGGAAAAAATATTATGGTTCTCAAAAAGATATTAAACAATTACTTTTAGAAGGTAAAAAAGATGAATTTGAACGTATAATTTTAAGAATGTGTCCTGATAAAAAATCAATGACATATTTTGAAACTAAGTATCAAATGATATATCAAGTTTTAGAAAAACCAGATGAATTTTTTAATGATAATATTTTAGGTAAATTTTTTACAAAAGACTTAAAAGATATTAACTACGAAGATCCTTTGGAAATTAAAATACATTAGTGTATATTACCCCATATGGTAAACCAGTTATTAGTTACATTAGTAAACTCTGTAATGGGTTCAGGCAAGGCAACTGCTAGAAACAATTATGCCTATCACTGTCCATTCTGTCACCATCATAAACCTAAAATGGAGGTTAATCTAACAGAAAATCGTGAAGGTAAAAATCCTTGGCATTGTTGGGCTTGTGATGTAAGAGGTACTACTATATATTCTTTATTTAAACAATTAAAAGTAGATGTAAGTAAATTTACAGAACTTAAATCATTAGTAAAAACTTCTAAATCAATAAAAGAAACACAAGTTGCATCTAATGTTGTATTACCTAATGAATATATTGGCCTAAATAACGTTGATAACAGCGGAATTATGGCTAGGCACGCGCTTGCGTACCTAAAAAAAAGACACATTAGTAAATACGATATAATAAAGTACAATATAGGATATTGTAAAGAAGGATTATATAAAAATATGATTATAATCCCAACATATGATGCTGAGGGTAGATTAAATTATTTTACTGCTCGTTCCTTTGAAAAAGAACCATACATTAAATATCGTAACCCATCAGCAAGTAGAGATGTAGTACCTAATGAACATTTAATTAATTGGAATATACCAATTATTTTATGTGAAGGATTATTTGATGCTATTGCTATAAAAAGAAACGCAATCCCACTATTAGGGAAAAACATACAGAGTAGCTTAATGAAAAAAATAGTTACCTCTGTAGTAGATAAAATTTATATTGCATTAGATAGGGATGCAATTAAACAAGCTTTAAAATTCTGTGAAAAATTAATGGCAGAAGGTAAAGAAGTCTATCTTGTAGATTTACAAGATAAGGACCCGAGTGAAATGGGTTTCGAAAATTTCACTAGACTTATTCAAAACACAGTACCATTAACCTACTATGATTTAATGGAACACAAACTAGCTATATGATCAAAAAATCATACAATAGAATACTAGAGATCTCAGATGATCACAAACAAATTACTTTACCTGATTCAAGGTATTACAGACGTAATGGAGAATATTATCCTTCAATTACTTATGTTTTAAATGCTTATCCAAAAGGCAAATATTTTGAAGATTGGCTTAAAAAAGTTGGATACAGTGCAGAATGGATTGTAAAAAAAGCAGGTGAAGAAGGTACAGCAGTACACGAAATGATTGAAGAATATTTTGAAGGTAAAGAATTAAAGTATTTAAATGATAATGGTCATCCCAAAATGCCCCCTCATGTTTGGCAAATGTTTTTACGTTTTGTTGATTTTTGGGAAACCTATAAACCAACATTAGTTGAAACAGAAGTATCGTTATTTTCAGATAAACTTAAAGTAGCAGGTACTTGTGATTTAGTATGTGAAATTGAAATAGATGGTAAAACAGAAAGATGGGTAATTGATTTTAAAACATCTAATCATTTACAAACAACTTACGATTTACAAGGAGCTGTTTACGCCCAATGTTATGAAGAATGCTATGGTATGCCTGTAGATAGAGTAGGTGTATTATGGTTAAAATCTAAATCTAGAGGTGCAGATAAAGCAGGTAAACGTTTAAAAGGTAAAAATTGGGAAGTTTATGAATCACCTCGTACACAAGATCAAAATATAGATATATTCCAATCAGTAAAAAAATTATTTGATCTAGAAAATCCAAAGCATAAACCTGCGACACAAAAATTTGAAACCATAGTAAAAAGAACCGTTTAATATTTATAACAAAATATCAAATGGGATTCTATAGAGGACCAAATATAGTAAAAGATGATTTAGCATTAGCCCTTGACTTTGCTTCCCCAAGATGTTGGACAGCAGGCTCGACAACAGCATATGACCTTACTGCTAATAATAATAATGCAACGGTTAATGGTTCACCCGCTACCCAAGATGCGGGAACTCCAGCTCAAAATATGTATTTTGATGGTAGTAATGATTATTTGCAAATATCAGCGAATGAAACCTCTTTAAGTTTTAAACCTGGTCAGACCATAGGAATGTGGGTTTACCACCCGGGTATTAGCGGAAGAAGAAATTTATGGGATCAAGCATATGGGGGCTATGGTACTTGGACTCATGAACAAGGAGGAACTATTAGTTATTATTATGGGAGTAATGGGGGTAATGCACAATCATATAAGGGGTTTAGTAGTATGGATGTACCAGAAAATGGATGGCAATATATAACAAGTACAAGATACACAGGAGGAGCAAAATGGTATTTAAATGGCTCGCTAGAAGTAACAACAACAGATAGCTACACTCCCATGAGTGCAACTACAACAAACAATATTAGAATAGGACTAGGATATACTGGAGTATATTTTCAAGGGAATATAGCATTAATACATGCCTACACTAGAGGACTTTCTGATAGTGAGGTTTTACAAAATTATAACGCGTTAAAAGGAAGATTTATATAATGGGGGTATTTTCAGGACATTACACAAGCGTAGATCAAGTAAAAGGACCATCTGGTTTTTATAACATTTATACTAGCGAAGGCCCCGTTTGTACTTATGTAGACCAAGATTATGATGGTGGTGGTTGGGCTATGGTTTTAGCCAATAGAGGAGGTACAGCGGGTATGAACAATCTTAGTTATAGTGATGCTATAAATAAATCTAATTATAGAACAGAACCATCATCAGATGATTCAACAAATACGGTACATGGTGTTAACCCATCTTTAACAAATTTAGGTTTAAGTGATGTTAATACTTTTATAGGTTTAAAATTTTGGTTTGAATTAGCTGGTAGAGTAGTAACAGATAAAGTAACTATAGTACAATTTGTATCATCAACACACGGAACAGCTTTAAGTGCTACAAGTTCACATAATCATAGATATAGATGGCGTTTTGATGGTTGGGGAACCGGTTATTCATTTACTAATTCCGTTGCAGTTACTGATGAAACAGGTACTGGTTCTCCTGGTTTTTATAGTTACCATTCAAAAGGTAGCCGTAAGTTAACTACTTATGATAATGACCAAGATTCAAATGGTGGAAATTGTTCTACGTATTATAATAATAATCCTTTTTGGTATGGCAGTTGTTGGTCAGGAAATTATTTTGCTGGGGGAGGATATAACGATAGACCTTACTGGACTAGTTCTAATTCAGCTAATTCTCACATCTATGGTGCAGTTTATATAAAATAAAAAATATGGCAATAGAAATAAAACCAATGAAATTAATTTTTTCAAGAACTGAAACTACTTGGAAAAAAGTAGTAGAAGATCTAAATGGTCTTTTAATATACGAAGAAATAAATCCAATAATAGAAGAACCAACAGAGGAGGAATTTGATGCTTGGGAAACACAAACGTGTTCCCTACCACAATGGAATATAGTTGAAGTAATAAGATTTATATAATGGCATTTTTTAGAGGACCAAATGTAGTTCAGGACAATTTAATAGTATCTTTAGATGCCGCATCTTCCAGATCATACCCAGGTAGTGGAACAGTTTGGTATGACTTAAGTGGTAAGGGTGTTAATCTTAACAGTTCAGGTTCCCCTACTTTAACTACACTAGGAGGAGCAACTTGTTTTAATTTTGATCAAGATGGGGATGTATTTTCAGGACCCACTGGAGGTATACCTTCTACTGTTAATACTAATACTACCCAAAGAACATTAGAAGCATGGTTATATCCTGCATCTTCTGAAGTAACAAGTGGTGATAGAGGAACTATAATTCTATTAAATGGGGGAAGTGGGAATTATATGTCTATAACTAAAAGTAGTAGACAATTATCTAGTTATTGGTATGGAAAAAACAATAATGGATACCATCAAGGAGCACCTGCAATTACAAATCAAACATGGAATCATTGGTGTACTGTATGGACTGGGAGTGAACTTAAACAATGGCAAAATGGAACAAAATATACTACTAATAATATTACAGGTACTAGTACTCGTAATACTAATTTAATAATAGGTAGAGAATCCTCAGGTAGACAATATGCAGGAGGAATTGCTATAATACGTATTTATAATAGTGCATTAACTGATAGTCAAGTAGAACAAAATTGGAATGCACAAAAATCAAGATTCGGAAGATAATGTATTCAGGACCACACACAGTAACAAACGGTTTAGTTTTTGCAGCAGAACCAACTTCAGTCAGATCTTATCCTAGAACAGGAACAGTTTGGAAAGATATAAGTAAAGAACGCCACAATACAACAATCCCATCAGGTGCTTGGACAAATAGCTTTAATGGTTATATGAATTATACAAGCGATCAAACTTCTATAATATCTCCTAGTGCGTGGAGGGGCACTGATGAGTTAACAATAGAAATGTGGTATAGACCAGCAACTAATGGTATACACACTGGATGTTGTGATACAATATTTGGTAGGTATGATTTTAGATTTTTCCAAATAAATGCTAATCTTTATACAATGATAAGTTTTAATAATGGGGGTAGATATTATCAACACCCTTCTTTTAGTGTGGCTTATGATCAATGGCATCATATAGTTGGGGCTCGTAGAGATAATAGGTTTATTATTTGGGCTGATGGGGTACAAAAACACAATTCAACTTTTGGAACTGGGCTACCTTTATATGATACCAGCGCCACATGGTATATTAGTACTACAAGACAATCAAATGTTGACTTTGGTAGCCTTAGAATATACAATAGAGGATTAACAGACTCAGAAATTTTACAAAACTTTAATGCTAGAAAAAACCTATATATATAATATGGCAAATTTTATAATAATTGAAGTCCCAGAAGACAAAATAGGAACCGATATATTACATAGTAATAAATATATGGTTGAAAATACCAGAGATTTAAGTAGATGGTTTGGTGCAAATACTAGACAAGAATGTACAGATTATATAAATAATTATACTTAAATTTGGTTACCGGTAAAACTTTTCGTATATTCATATCGTAAAATTCACTCATATGTATAATAAAATATAGAATGATAAAATTGTATAACTTAATAAAAGAACAATTAGAAAGACCAAAAGCTATTATCCTAGCTGGCGCTCCTGGAGCAGGTAAGGGATATGTTTTACGTGGTTTAGACATTGATGGTATTAAGACACTTAATGTAGATAATACTTATATTAATTTATTAAAAAAAGCTAATGTATCATTAGATTTAAAAAATGCTGGTCCTAGAGATAGAAGTGAAGCAGCTAAAGCAATGGCATCAGCTAATAAAGAATTTAAAGGAAAAGTAGCAGCTACAATAGAAGGTAAAGAACCTTTTATATTAGATGGAACAGCAGCATCAATTAAACAAACAGCTAATTTAAAAAAAGAATTAGAAGAAGCTGGATATGAAGTATTTATGCTTTATGTTTATACTGATTTAGAACGTTCACTTAAACAAAATCAAGATAGATTTGAAAAATCAGGTGGTGAAGATAGAAGTTTAGCCCCAGCTATAGTAATGAGAACATGGGCCTCGGTTACTGATAATTATAAAGCATATGAAGCAATGTTTAAAAACAATTTTGTTTCCGTTGCTAATACATTAGAAGATAAAAAATTAAGTGATGTAGAGGATATAATAAAAAAATATTTAGATCCTTTTAAACCACAAGGAACAAAACCAAAAGATGCTAAGGCACAAGCAAGATCAGATAAATCAAAAGCTGCTTTAAATGCTAAATTAAAAGAACTAATCGCAGATGAAAATGTTCAAAATATAATAAATAATTCAGTTTCAAAAGAACAAGCACAAGAAGTATTAAGACAATTTTTATCTAAATGAGTTTAACAAGTTACTTAACAGAAGGATTATTACCTGAAGAGGAAAAAAAACAAACTACAGCAGTATATGCTGGCGGTTTTAAACCTCCTACTGCTGGACATTTTGAAGTAGTTGAAGAGGCATTAAAACAAAATCCTGAAATAGATGAATTTATTATCTTTATAGGTACTAAAGAAAGAAATGGAATATCTCAGGATGAGTCTTTATTAATTTGGGAAGTATACAATAATTATCTCCCATTTAAAGTTAAATTAGAACCAACATCTATACCACCTGTTAAAGCAGTATATGATTTTGCTAAAAATCACCCAACAAGAGAAGTATTATGGATTATAGGTGCTAGAGAAGGTAATGATGAAGATTTTAAAGATATTTCTGCTAGAACAACTTCTATTTCTAAATATCCAAATTTAGAACTTCGTACTATTATAACACAAGGTGGAGTTTCAGGTACTGCTGCTAGAAATGCTTCTAAAGTATCATTAGAAAAATTTATACCTTTTCTACCAACAATGCTTAATCCAGAAGAACAAGAAGAAGTATACAATATAGTAGCAGATAAAATATCTGAAAACGATCCTGAAGATGGTAAAGCTGCTCCCTATGGTTCAGGATATAAAAAATTAAATGAAAATGCATCTTATTCCCAACATATAGATGTAATGGAAAAAATAGCCCAATTAACTAATCATATGATTGATAAGGGTATGAATATTGAACCCTTACCTTCAATGGAGTTTGTAGATGGAGATTCAGAAAATGCCAAAGACTTTTTTGGTAAAACAGCGTATTATGATCCAAATAGACAACATATTGTTTTATACACGGAAGGTAGACATCCTAAAGATATAGTACGTTCGTATGCACATGAAATGATTCATCACATACAGAACTTAGAAGATAGATTAGGAGATATACCTGGTACCGATACAACAAGTTCAGATCATTTAACTAATCTAGAAAAAGAAGCTAATTTAAAGGGTACAATGACATTTAGAAATTGGACTGATAGTATATTAAATGAAGCAGTTGTAGGTGATAAAATTGAATGTGATAAATGTGGGTGGAGTTGGAATATAGTAGATGGTGGTAATGATTTATTTATGTGTCACAAATGTGGACATAATAATGAACCCATAAGTGAAGGTAAGAAAAAAGACCCATTTGGTTTATTAGCATATGCTCAAGAATTAGGCCGTTTAAGAGAAGATGAAAGCGAATATAAAGTTTATTTAGATATGGACGGAGTATTAGCTGATTTTGACCAACGTTTTAGAGATTTATCTGGAATGGAACCAAGTGAATTTGAAAATAAATACGGTAGAAAAGCATTTTGGGATTTAATAGATGAAGAACATAAAATTAAATTTTGGGTTGGTATTAAACCAATGGATGGTGCATCAGCATTAGTAGATGCTGTTAAAGATTATGATTATGAATTATTAACATCTCCATCAGCAAAAAAACAATCTTATCTAGGAAAAATACTTTGGGTAAAAAATCATACAGGTGACGTGTTTCCTTCAAAACCTCGTATTAACTTTAAGAAAGCAAAAGAAAAACACCTTATTAAACCACAATTAGCAAAAACAGATATCCTAATAGATGATAGAGAAGATACTATTGGGAGATGGAATGCAGCTGGTGGTACAGGTATAGTATATAAAAGTATAGGTCAAACATTAAGTGATCTTAAAAAATTAGGTTTATGAAAGTAAATGGATTAAAAAGAGAATTTCAAGAAAAAGATGTAGAAAGAATTAGAAATCTTGTTAAAGGTAAACATGGAGATAAAACAGGTACTAGTGTAGGATATACTAAACCACAAGAACTCTATGAAGAAGGAGATATATGGGAAAGTGATGGTCGTACTTGGACTATTAAAGATGGTATTAAACAAAATATTACAAAATTAGATAAGGCTAAAAAAGCACACGTTATGCCTTTACTTTGCCCTAAATGTAATACAGTAATGAAAAATCGCAATGATAAATCTTTTTACAATATACACAAAATGTGTTTTAATTGTGTTGTTGATTTTGAACATAAATTAAAAAAAGAAGGTAAATACGAAGAATACGAACGTAAAATTAAAAATGATGAATTAGATAATCGTATTAAAGAATTTAAACTTTGGGTAAAAGAAAAATTAAATGAAAGTAATGATGGTTTTGTTTCTGAAGCAGGTGATGTAGAAAGATGGGTAGGAAAATTAAATCCTGAAAAAGTTGATGATCATTTAAAAGAAGTTGTAGAATATTTGGAATCACTTAAAACTTAATTTTATATATTTATAATAAACATATTTTACTATGAAAGATAATTTTGATGTACACTCTTGGAATATAAAAAGATATTTAAATGAGTTAGACATAAATAAACAAGGAGGAGAAGATGATATAGACCAAGAAGATGTAGCGGGGTCATTAAATGTAACCCATGGGGGTGATGATCCTACTATAGGAGCAGAAGAAGAAGCTGGTGTTATAGGTGATAGAGTAGAAGAAAATGAATCATATTTAAATAGTCTTGCATTAAAACTATCATCAAAACACCCAGATTTAGATTTTTATGTTAGAGATGAACCTGGTTTTGATAGAATTGATGTAGTAGGATCTGAACGAGATAAATTAATATTTGGCGATGAATTCCATGGTAAAGAATTTGGTGAGTATGAAGTATTCCATACAGATGATGATGATAGAGGAGAAATAGTTCGTATTGTTAAATCTGATTCTATAATGAGAAGTAAGAATGAATCCTTACAAGCGGTTGAAGAAACTGTTAAATTTATAATGGAAGATCTTGAAGGTTATTCTAACTATTTCCCAGATGGTAAAACAAAAGGTTTAACCTCAGATGAAATGTCTACTATCTTAATGCAAATTGTTAAAGACATAGAAGAAAACGGAAAACAATTACAAGAAAAACTTTGCAAAAAAGGAGAAGCATATAGAAAAAAAAGAATGGCAGCTGGGGAAAAATCATCTGCTTATTTATCAGGTCGTGCTGTAAAAGTATGTAAAGGAGATATGAAAGGATAATGACTAAAGAACAATTATCAGAAAGAATACAAGAATCACTCCGTGATTGGTTTAAAAAAGAAGATTGGGTTAGAATCAATACTTCAGGTAATATTTCTGGTAAGTGTGGTACAATGAAAAAAGGTAAAGCTACAACTAGATGTTTACCTAAGAAAAAAGCACAATCCTTAACTAAAGCAGAACGTAAAGCTACGGTTGCTAAAAAAGTTAGAGGTGATAAAAAAGGAAAACAATTTGTGAAAAACACAAAGAAAGCTGAATATAAAAAAAAATAAACAAATGAAAAAATTATTTACACTATTATTTGCAGTTACTTTATTAATAGGGTGCAAACAAAATCAACCAGTAAAAATTCATGAAGGTGCATATGCATTCTGTGGAGCATCAGGAGCAATTCCTACTGGAAATAAAATTATTATACAAGGAGTAGAGTATGATGAAGGTTGTGCTATTTGTCCTGTATTAGAAGGACAATCAATTGGTAGTTTAGTAATGGAAGGTGTAAGCCCAAGCTGGGGTGAAGTAACTGGTACTAAAGGAAAATTTAGTACAAAGAAGTATTTTGAATATCCAGGAAATGATGGCAGTACTGTATGGGATGGAAAATATGTATGGTCTTATTTCTGGTACTTTTCACCAACTGACACAATTCCTCAATTTAATCCTGATACTAAAAGTTGGGAATGGATGAATCCAAATAACCGAAAGTTTATAATTGATTTAAGTAATCCTGCAACAAGTGAAAGTAATATGTTTGCTATGCCAGGCGTTATTTTTGATACTACATCAACAGGTATTGTATTAGCTAAAGTTTATGGACCACTTAATGAGGCAGCTGTACCATTACGTAAAGCAGTTCCTGTAAAAAATGGACAAACTTCAATAACTGCTGCTAAAGAAGGTTTTCCATACCCTGTAGGAACCCCAGTTTCATTAGTAGAATTAAGTAAAGACTTACAAAATTAAAAAACAATAAAAATGAAAAAATTATTATTATTAATATTATCAATGTTCCTATTTGTAGGATGTAAAAATGGAGTTAAAAAAGTAGAAAAAGTAGAAACATCACCTGCTAAATTTACTTTAACAGTAATTAATCATACAGATCAAGATATGAAATGGGAACAAAGTTGGGCAATGACAGGACCAGATTCTGGAATTGTAGCAGCAGGTGATACTGTTGAATTATCTTCTAATGAAGTTGATTCAGACCATATTAATGTTTACCCAATGCCCCCTAAAAGTATAGATCAACCAAACCCAGGAAATGGAACTTTTAATATGCAGTATGGTTGGGATGGACATATAGCCCGTGTATATTGCGATAATGTATGTAACAAAGGTTACCCAACAGCTGATGTACATTATGATGGTACAAATTGGATATACGCAACTGAATGGTTAAAGGATCCATCAGTACAAACTAACACAACAAACACAGTAACTATAACTACAAAACCTTGGTCTAAAGAAAACTAAAATATGAAAAAAATATTATTATTATTGGGGTTATTATTAACAGGATGTTCAACAACATGGCATGTAAGTACAACAGGTCACGATCCAATATATGATACAGTTTTAGAAGTACCAGCTAATGTACAAATAGATACATTATCATCTTCACAATTAAGATGGAAATTAAGAACTGACTTTAGATTCAGATATGATTTTGCTCAATATGCTTTATCCCAACCTAGATCATTTGATTGGAATAATAGAGTTTTAGGTAATAGATATAATGTTTACAACCCATATTATGGATTTGGATATAGTAATTACTGGAGTAGAGACATGATGTGGAATGATTGGGTATGGGGTTATAATTCATATAATATGTGGTCACCATTTAGATACGATAGATGGGGTTATAATCATTATGGATGGAATAGCTGGGGTTGGAATGGATACTATGGTAATAGCTGGGGTTGGAGACAACAAATGAATAATTATGCTTGGCAACATAGAAATAGACCTAATACAGCCTACATTAATGGTAGAAGAGGTTCTAATAATATACAAAGTAGAATTGTTGTTAATAATACTAACCGAACAAGAGTTAATGTAAGAGAAGATAAAGTAGATTTATTAGCTAATAAAATACGTAAGAGAGTAAATAATAAGAATATTAGAGTTTATAATAACCCAAATAACCCTAATATAAACAATAAATCAAAACCACGAGTTTACGTTAGGCCTAATAATAATAGTAAACCACGAGTTTACGTTAGACCTAATAATAATAGTAATAACTCTAGACAAATAGTTAATTCACCTCCAAGATCTAGCAATAATAGTGCGTCAAGGAGTAATATTAGAAGAAAAAATTAATATTTATAAATAAAAATATATTATAATGAGCGATTTCAATTACCAAAAATACCTAAAAAATAATCCTTTACTTAAAAAAGAAGTAAAAGATACACTACTTACCGAAGCTAAAGACAAAGAAGTCGAAGAAGTAATGGGGGTAGACAGAAAAGGAAACAAAAAACCTGATACCGATGGAAGCGATGCTTCTAAATTTAAAAGAGCAGCTAAAGATGTTAAAGAAGTAAGAATTGATCGTGATGTAGCTGAACGTATTGAAGGTTTATTAGATAGATCTATGAAAGCTAAATTTATAGATGCATTTATGGACATATACTCAGATTTATTAGAAGAAGATAATTTCTTTCCTGAAGATATAATCAATCACTTAAATAATGAAATGCATGCTGAATTAGCTGGTTATCAAAGACAAGGTGATAGATTAAATAGTATAGGAGAGGATGCTAGAACGGATGCTGAAGAAGAAGGATATAAAGATGGCATGAAAGACGAAAAAGAAGACATGAAAGAAGATGCTAGAACAGATGCTGAAGAAGAAGGATATGAAGATGGATTTAAAGATGCTAAATCAGATATGAAAGATGCTATTAGTAAAATGAAAGTATCAGAACTTAAAGCAAAAATTAAAGAAGATATTATTTCATTACTTGAAGAAGATAGTTTAGAAGAAGATGCTAGAACAGATGCTGAAGAAGAAGGCTACAAGGACGGAATGAAAGATGAAAAAGAAGATCTGGAAGGAGAAGATATTGAAATTGATATTGAAGAACCATTAGATGCAGAAACTGCTCAAGGTGGTCTTACTGATGATGAAAGAGAAGTTCAAGATGCTCTAAAACTTGCTTATGATAATGCTATTGCAATGGGAGATCAAAAACTAGCTGACCAAATTGGTAATTCAATTACATTCTTTACTAGGACTCACGTTGTAGAAAGATAATATGTTAAGCGAACGCAAACTCACTGAAAATGAACTGGAGCAAAGGAAAATCGCTCTCAAGGGTTTGTTAAAAAACAAACGTGCTTTAGTTCAAAAGTATGGTAAGGATGCCGAAACAGTTATGTATGGAATAGCTACCAAACAGGCAAAGAAAAAAATTGAAAATATGAATTTGGACAAATTAAAAGAAATGATCCAGGATGCCCTTATTGTTAAGGAAGCATCCCCTTTTGTACTAGCAGCAGACGCAGCAAAAGATGCGGGTAAAAAAGAATTTGAGTTTCCTAAAGGTAGTGGTAAAATGCATCCTGTAACTATCAAAAAAGATATTGAAGAAGATTATTTAGATGTAGATGATACAAAAAATAATGATACTGGTTTTTCTGGCCGAGCAGATTATGGTGAAGAAGATAAAGCACTAGGTCAAGAAGATGAGCTAGAAATGAAAGGTTTAGAAGAAGATAAGGAGCTAGAGGATTGGAATAGTGAATTTGGTGATGATGCAGAATCTCAAGATAGAATAGATAATGAAGATTACCCAGGAAAAATAAAAGAAGGTCATGGTTTAGACCAAGGTGATATTGATCTTATACAAAGATTTGTTGATGGTGATGATATGAATTATGTCACAGATATAATGCCATTAAAAAAAGTCCTTCAATTCATAATTAAATCTAATATACTACAAGATAAAACAAAAGATTTATCTAAAGGTAAAGTAGACGAAAGAGTTACTTTTGATGATGTGTTAGATTTAAGAGCTGATAAAGCAGATTTAGAAGATAGAATTTCACAACTATATAGAGATATGGAGCAGGAAGCTGAACCAGAAGGTGGTGAAGTAGCTGATAGATATGGTAATGAATTAGAA
>Ga0070746_10000022_pt1 | contig 62447 bp, 76 predicted proteins | sample VirMetDEL_Mar_21_FD_77016 | JGI IMG/M metagenome (GOLD analysis project Ga0070746, IMG submission 77016) | Aqueous microbial communities from the Delaware River and Bay under freshwater to marine salinity gradient to study organic matter... | ecosystem: Environmental > Aquatic > Marine >...
CTCTGCTGCCGTCATTTCTGATGCGGTCTTTGGTGTCTTTGACGATACTCTTTTTTTAGGTCGACAGTAAGGTGTCCCTCTTTTTTCTCCCTTTTGTCTTCCACATGGTTTTCCTGTGCGAACGTCAATCCACTCTTCTTTAAACCATCTTTTAAGGGCTAATCCTTTTTTTGTCTTCCTAACCGCCATTTTTTAATATATAATCTTCTAGTTTTTCTAATCGTCTGTCTTGTTCTGCTTTGTCACGCTCCCAATCAGAACGAAGGCCACCTACCTCATCTACAACCTTAGCATCGGTATCTATAACCTTCGTGTATAATACACCTAGAGAAAAAGCTATCATAGCCACCCAAACTAAAAAGCCTATACTTAATGGTGGTAGTTTTTTTGAAAACTCATCTGGTGTCATTTTTTCTTTCTCGACTTATTGCCCCAGTTTTTTGCTCCTACCTTACGGCATTTAGCTATTGCTCCAGAGGCGTATGCTGAAGGGAATACTCTATATCGTGCTTTTACTTTATGGTAACATGCGTCCTTCTTACTCATCTTTTTTCTCTTTCTTTTTTTCGAGCCCTTCTTCTAGCCTCTTTTTGTCTTTCTCTAGTAGCCTCAGCTCTTTTTCTTTTTGTGTTGATTTCCTTGGCTTTATCTATCTTTTCATTTGGCATACCTAAATTCCAAGTACTCCATCCTAATGCAAGTGCAATTCTCTGCCAAGTTTCATTCTGTTGGTCAGCAGCTTCTTTAAGACCCCTCATCATTTGTATTACCTTGTCTGCTGGTAAGTTAACAGAAAAGTCGGCTAACGACGCCACAACATCTATAGCTGGGTTGTCGATGTCGTAACCAAGGTCATCCATAATCTCTTTGTTGTAATTGTAGTTTTGATATGCACCTTGATAAAGTGTTCTTGCTTTAATACCAATCGGAGCTGAAAGGTTAAGAACCTCGATGGCTGTATAGACATGGTCTTTCTTAAATCCTTTTTCTTCTTGACGCATATATTCTAAAGCAGCATTCTTAGCCGTAGCCATAATAACACCGTGATAACCTGTACCTTTTAGCATGGTGTCCAAAGTGTTGTTAATTGTCCTTATTAGTCTTTTTTCTTTTTCAGCATCAAACTCTTCTTTCTCATCTTCATCTGGAGCGTCTCCCAAAAACGCAAACAAGGCTTGTTGTAATCCAGAGAATATAAGACCCTGTACAAATCCATAATAAGCTATTTTACTTATATTGGTCTTTAAATCACCCCTTCTATTTATTATATCAGAACTGGCTTTAGAGACAATTCTATAGTACTGCATTGGTGTGTTTTGGAATGCTAAGAATACACGACCTACAGAGTTTGTTTGTTGCATAGAGAGTTTGTCTGGTCTTGCAGATTGCTGAGACGTTTCTGTTATCTCAATAAAATCTAACCACGCCTGGTCATGAGCTTCTTTCTCTGTCAACCCCTCTCTCATATAGGCATTCTTTCTATTTCTGTACATCGTAGCACCTCCAATAGATATAGCCATACTATCCCCTATTTGTGTAAGTGTGAATCCGTATTGTAGAAGCTTGTCAATAAAACCTCTAACTCCATCTGCACCACCCTTTCTAAGTTCGTTCGCAAACACAGCAGCCTCTACTTCAGTCTTCAATCCCCCTCTTCTTTCTTTAAGATAATCGGAATTAAATATTCTAGCAAAGTCTTTAGAATATTGAGGTATATTAGCAAAAGCTTTTGCAGCCTGTATAGGATTGTTGTCTGTCCAGTTAAAATAGTTTGCAAAAGACAATAACTGCAATACAGCTGAACGTCTATTCAAGAACATCGTTACAGCAACAGAGCCAGTAAGCCATTTTTGGAACCCAGACATTTCCTTGCTTGTTTTTTCTGGAATAACCTTACCCTTTTTCATGCTGTATAGCATTTCTTCTAACGCATTTCTATAGTCAGTTCCGTAAGAAGCTTCTATCTTATTCAAGTTATTTTCGGAAAATATAGCGTCGACATTAGTCTGCCACTCCTCCAAGTATTCAGACCTCTTTACATTATCAATTATCCTTTCTACATCTCTAAATACAGAGCCTACAGTCCAGCTTGTTTGTGGTTCTACCCATTTGGTAGTGTCTCCAGTAAGCTCCATCAAGAAAGTCGCATAAGCAGTCATGTCCTTGTTAGCACGAACAATACTCGTCATGGTATTTACATCAGCCTCAGACAACCCCATTGACTTAGGAGTTGCACCAGACATGGTGTACATATACACCCTTAAAGCTTGGTCGTTTGTAAAATCTTTATATCCAGACTTTTTACCTAAAGATTTTTTTACAACTTCAAACTCTTTGTTTAAGTCTTTGAAATCTCTAGATATTTTCTGTCTAGCTTGAACCAATCCTACATAAGCTCTGTTGAAAGGGTCTATAAGTGTTTTCTTAAAGAACTTCATTTGAGCGTCTCCTTCTTTCCCTTTACCTAAAAAAGAATACAAGAATCCGTTAAAATCATCTGCTGTCGGAGATAGAGATCTAAATGTCTTTTTTCTTCTAAAAGCTCTAACTTCAGCTTCTGATTTAGATAGTCTTTCTCTGACTGGTATACCTGTTTTACCTTTAAGTATACCACCCATCATATCCTCCATCATTTTGGCTTCTTGGTCTTTAGTCCTCATTTCTCCATCAACAATACTTGCCTGGGCAAAAGACTCTGTATTATATTTTACTTTTAGTAACTCATATCTGCTTTTAGCTAAATCAAATCTTGGGCCCACGGCTGTAAATTTAGTAAAAAACTTTTTTCCCAAACTCAATATAAAACCAGTCGTTTCATTGTCTATATACTTTGTTATATCTTCAGAAAAAAACGCTGTTCTATATGGTTTTAAATGAGAGATATTGTTTGTTATAGCAGCTCTTAAAATAGCCAAATCATAAACCATAGCTGGTATTATGTGCTCCCATCTAATTCCAGGCATTATAGTTGAAAGCAAACTTTGTCTTCTGGTTATAGACCCGAGTCTTTTAAACCCTCCGCTGGTATCAACTAGTTTTTCTGAAGCGAAAGCAACTCTTCTTGCTTTTTCTTGCGCGCTTATTCCTTTTTGATTAACCCAATCTCCGTATGCACTTGCTGTTAATTTTATTAAATCAAGCCTTATGTCGTTTTTTACTTGTGTACCTTCAGATTTTATTAGATTTACTATTTCTTTCAGTTTTACTGTAGGACTTACCCCTTCTTTCTTCCATATATCTCTTAATTTTTTAGCTACCTGGTCCCCAGTCATAGGCATTTTACCGCCATTCTTTTTTATATTTTTTACAAGGCGCTCGGCTATATTTTTAGTTCCCTTACTTGCAATAGAGTCTCCTTTTAATTCTTGTATTTTAAATTCTACTTCATTTATAGTTGGTATATCATTAAGGTCGTCCAAACTTTCAGCTAAAGAGCTTCTATCATTTCTATCTTTTATAACTACTTCGCTTAACTCTCCAGATAAACTACGAGATCTAGTCTTATCACCGACTACAAAGGCAGTTTTTCTTGTTATTCCACCTAAATGCCTAAGAAGTACAGGTCCTGTTACTTCTCGTATGTATTCAGGGATTATGTTTATTATTGCTAAACCATAATTAACATGCTTAGTAGCTGTTTCAATGTCTATTAATGTCTTTTCTCCTCTGTACTGCGGTTTTATTTTTTCGAGCTCTTCTGCAACCAACTTTACATCCACATATTTATCAAAAAGAGAAATGTATTGGGTTAATCTACTTCTTTTGTTTTCTAACTGTAACAGTTTACTTATTGCAAATCTCTTGCTTAAATCAATTATATCACCATTAGGTAAAAGAAGTTCATAATCTTTTTTCAACCGACCGAAAGAGGCTTGGGCTATATTCTTACCTACAGCGGCATCGTTTATTGCCAATATAGACATACCCTTTTCCTCCATTTTAACCCTTGCCCTGGTGTTTGTGTTAAGTTTACCAAATAAGTCAAGCATAGCTCTTCTTGTTTGAGACTCTGGGCTTTTTGGCTTTATATCTGGGTTGTGTGTACCATCTGGGTTTATTCCTAAAGCACTTAAAAAATCGTCTTTTGTTAAGTTTTTCTTTAAAACAAACGGCTCTAATCCAGCTCCTTTTCTTCCAATACCCTCTTGCTTACTAACAAGTCTTTCACCCTTTTCATAGAAAGCATTTAGTATTTTTCTAGGAAGACCTGTTCCTGTACCTATAAGTTTTTCTGATATTACAAGCTCTTGGTTCCCCTCTAGTATTGCTCCAAACGGCATTATTTCGAGAATAGAGTCGGCCATCTCGTATAATACTGGAGCTGAAGAAATAAGCTCCGATGTGTTTAGATTTTGAGAAGCTTTTTCAATAACAGACTCCCTTACGTCAAATACTTTTGCAAGAGTAGACACCACTAAGTTTGGTGTATTTTTAAATAATAATCCTTCTAGACTTATATTTTCTATTTTTGAATCTATTTCAGATATAGCCTCTTGTCTGAACTGCTCTGGTATTATATCTACTGGGTCTATTAAATCAGACTCAACTTCCTCTTGTGCTTCTAGAGTATCAAACTCATCAAAAGAAACTTCCTCTGAAGCAATATCTACTCTTTCGTCGATGTTTTGGTTAAACTTCTGGCCAACAACTTCACCTTCTTTCAACACATTAATCATCCTGTTTTGGAGCTGTGCGTTGACATATCCGTAAAAGCTATCGTTTATTGAAGGGTCAAACAGTTTTAAATAACCGTCTGTTATAGTGCCATCTTTCTTTTTTCTACCAATAACCATGTTCATAAAAACTTGGCTTGTAAAATCTTCCATTGAAAACCCTGGTAAGCTTTCAAGATTCACTATGTCTCCAGATAAAGTTCTAAACCTTTTGGCTTTTATCTTTATCATATTCTCAATAGTCTCCATAACTTCAAAAGGAGTTACTTCTGGGTTAAAAGTTTCTGGATTGCCAGCTTCGTCTAATATGGTTTTGAAGTCACTTTGAGATGCTTTCTTAATAAAAGGCTTCAAAGACTCCTCTTCTTTTGCGTTCAAAGTGTCTAACGAGTCTTCGTACTCAAAATCACTTAAATTACCATTGATGTATCTGTCGTAAAGAGCGTCTTTTTCAGACTGAATGCTTGACTGAACTACATTTGCCTTACTTTTATTTTTAGCGTTGACAAAATCATCCAATAGACTTGGGTCTATATTTCCTGTTGAAGCCTGTGTAGTTATTGAGTTTATTAAATCTAATAAGTCTTTAGGGGTTTTTATATTAATATCAAACTTAATGTCGTCCTTATATTTTTCTTTTAATTTTTTATTGAATCTATTATTAAAGACCCCTTTCATTTTATCTACAAGGTTTCCTGTGTCTGACATATCTATAATGTTCTTTGATATAGCGTCAGAAAGCATTGAAAAACCTTCTCCTTTTATAAGTCTATCATTGTAGTTTTCTCCCCTTTTTGTTATGAAATCCCTTAAATTTTCTCTTTGTTTTTTAGGAAGAACTTTTATTACCTCATTAAAGAAATCATTTTGCGCATCAAAATTACCATCAGAAACACCAAACATCCTATTTATTATAGGGTGTATTATTTCGTGAACCGCAACATTGAATTGCATTTCGGTTCCCCCTTCACCTTTCATTTTGGCCTTGTTTAAAAATATAACATTCTTATCAGTAACCTCATCAAATAAGAGTACTCCACCAAGACCCTTTTTTAATTTTCTTTTATCTTTTGGCCCTTCAAAGTATTGGTCGTCTTGCTCTAAACCTTCCTCTATTAAGCGTTGAGCTAATTCAGCGTCATTATTTAATAATTCCGATTGAATACCTAAAAATTCAGATAATTTTGATACAGACTCAACGTTATTATCAGCAACTCTAGACATGCCAGACCTAAGTATTAATAATCTTTGAGCGAACAAAGACCTAGCTTCTTTTTCTTGAGCATCCGTTAGTTCTGAAGATTGAAATTTTAAATCTGAAATCTTTGTGTTAAGATCAACTAGGGCTCTTTTTTCTAAAACACTTAGAGAATCAATAACCATAGCTGATGTTCGGAAGCTATCTTCTAACCCCTTATAAGCATCTGTCATTTCTTGAGATGCTCTTTCAAAAGCAGCTTGCTGTTCTGGAGTTCTGTTTTCTTTTCCTATAGCACTCAGTCTATCAAACTCTCTTTTTGCTTTTTCGGCTTGTTGAGATAATCTTATATTTTCCCTACTTGTTTTATCTGTAGACATGAACCTACCAACTTCTGCCGCCAAAACAGGAGTTTGAAACATTGAACCTAATGCAGCTCCAGAAATAAAAGCCTCATCTACACCGTCAAAAATACCGACGTTTTTCTTATCTAAAATATATATATCTGTTAGGTTTTGACCTATCTGAGCTATTGACTCGGAAATACCCTCTTCGGTAATATCTGAAAACGCTTCTTTAAATTCTCTTTTTAAACTAGGGAGTTGTATTCGCATGAGATTTGACAACTCTTCTCCTTGAGGTAATCTTTTAGATACTTTCTCGGCTATTTTCCTAGTAGCTTTATTGAACTTATTCAGCTTTATTTTTTCTGAAAATGTTTCAAAACCTCCGTAAGCAACAGGGGACGCTATTTGTTCGAATATATTGTAATCAGCTCCCTCAGATATTTCCTCGTCTATCTCTTTTATTTTAGCTCCAGCTCCAGACATTCCCATTAAATATATTCCCGTTTGAGGCATTGTTGCTGTTAGAGCTAAGTTTGCTGTTTGGCCACTGGCTAAATCAAACAAGAAAGTTCCTATATCTGAAAGAGACTTAACATCATCTATAGATTTATCTCTTCTTACAGTATCTTTTATATTTTCTGAAGCATCCGACAAGTAGTCTGAAGCTTGTAATATTTTTTTCCTAGCTTCCTTGTTTCCTTTTAAATATTGTTTTATAGGAAAAGGCATTGACTCTATAAACTCTTCATAATCTTCTTCGCCCATTATTCTCTCTGCCAAGCCAAACTTAGAGTATTCTGCTCCAAATCTACCTAAATTACCTACTATATCTACTGCTGAAGAGACTACATTTGCAGAGCCTTTATCAAAACTATCATAACTTTTTAAAGACTGCATTGCTATTTGCTTATAGTCTTCCATGTTTGATAATGATTCTGAATATTCTTCGTTTAAAGTTTTAAGTTGGTTTTCCTTAAACTTTACTCCATCGTAAAGGGATTCATACCTTTCAATATCGACTTGCTCTAACCCTCCTTGAGCCTTTGCTTTATCTTGTAACTTTAAAATTTCTTTAATATCTTTTTCAGCGTCAGCTACAATTAAAGACGATTTCTTGTCGATGTCGTCAGCTTTTTTCTGTTGCTCCTCAGAATATGTGTCAAAAGAAGACGCAAGACTTGCTCTCTTAGCCTCGTAATCATATCTTTTTTTGCTTTTTTTGATATTAACTGGGGACCTAGCGATTGCTTTGGCATAAAAATCACTGATATTATCAAAAAATCCAGGACCATATTCATCTTCAAACTCAGAAAGAATATCTTCTTGTAATTTTAATTTTTGATCAATAACCTTAGATTCTACATATAAGTCTTTAGCTTTTTGTGTTATGTTTTCTTCTGATAAATCTCCTTTTCTTTCTTTTATTATTTTTTTTGCGTCTTCAATAAAATCTTCGTATGGGTATTTTTGAACAGATACCTTTTTGCTTCCTGACCCTTGATAAAACTTAGCTTCTTCTGGAGGCATTAATCCAGACTCTCGGTACTCCTTAAAAGACATCGTTTCTGTCACCTCTATAGGGCCAGAGTTTGCTTCTTGCTTGAATAGTTCTCTTTGAGACTCAGCTTGATTTAAAGTAGATACAAGTCTATCTTGATAAGGTTTTAATTCCTCATCTAATTTAGAGTCTATTTTTGGTGATTCCAATAAAGTATCTTCCGAAGGAGATTCCATATCTGGAGTTTCGGGTGCTGCAACCTCCTCCACAGGCGCACCCGCTTCCTGTGGTGTTGTCTTTGCTGTTTGCGGAATTTCAAATTTAAATTGAGTTTTAAACTCTTCAAAAGATTTTGTATAATCTTCATTTTCATTTAAAGCACTGTAAAGAGCTTTTACTGACTCTTCACTATTGAATTGTTCCTTAAATTCCTCAAAAGATTTAGTATAATCCCCAGAAGAAAAAAGAGCGTTGTATAATTCCTCCATTTATTCTTTTGTTCCTGATTTTATATTATCGTATTTTCCTCCTTTATTACTTGCATAAGCTCCAGTACCTCTAACTCTGTTCATAAAATGCTCAAAAGCTATCCTTCTTTCAGACTTGCTATAGGTGGAAGTGTCGAAATAACTGTCGAATATGTCTTCATATAGACGTTCTCTTTTACCTTTATTAGTTACTAAATTAATCATTTCTTTCTCTTGTGGCAAATATTCTCTTTCGCTTTTGATTTTTTTCTGGTCTCTTGCAAAGCCATAAGGTTCGATAGTTAATTGGCCAGTTTTGTTGTCATAAACAGCTTTTTTATTCAAAGAACGACTTAGTACTGTGCTGAAATCAGTTCTTGCGCTATCAAACAATTCATCTGCCTTTTTCTCTAACTCTTCTTTAGATAATTCTTTGCCAGTACCGTCACTTTTAGATGATTCTTGAGTATTTTTTCTTTGATAATAACCCCTTAACTCAGCGCTATCATATACAGAACCTATAACTTTCTTGAATAAGTCATCTGACATTTCTGTAAACTGAATAGACTCAAAATCATCTCCGTAAACTTTTTTAGCTTCAGGGTCTCCATAAAACCTTCCTTTCATTGTGGAGTTTGTTTCATTGCTAAAAAGGTAACTCCAGAACTCTGGGTCACCTTCTTCTCTAATTGTGCTTGCAAAAATATTTCTTAACTTATCTTCTTCTATTTCAGTTCCAGCTTTGGCAGCATTTTCCATATACTTAAAAGCCTCTTTCTTGAATGTAGACGTCATTTTATTGTACTCATCCCTAAAATCTGTCTTGTTCATAAATCTAGCAGAGGCAAGTTCATCTAAAGTTATTTCTCCGAAATCACCCACAATCTTTAAGTCAAGGCCTTTTCCTACAATATTTACACTTTTATCCCCTCTAGTTAAAGCTGATTTTAAGGCAGATAATTTGGCTGAGTTTCTGCTATCCCAGTCTTTTGGGTCGATACCAGCTAACTCTCCTAATCTTGCTACAGTGTTTTTTACAGTTGAAACCTGTCTTATCATCTTAGCTTGCTCAGAAGCGCTTGCTGTTGCAAAACTACCATCATCTATAATAGAGTCTATGGACTTTTGAAGCCCGTCCATTATTCTGGTATCTAAGTTAGCTATACCGCTTAGGTCAGAAGTGTTGTACGCTCCAGCTAAAGCCTCATCTTGCTCTTTGGCTATACGTTCTTTTTCTAATCGCTCCTTCTCAAATTTAGCTTGCATTGAGGAAAAGCCAGCATCAAAGCCTCTTTGTAAAGCGCTTGGGTCTGCGAAAAATATTTGTGGATTTCTATAACTCATTATATTCCTTTTTAATCACTACCAAAACTGTAGTTCGGATTTAAATATTTACTTCCTCCAATTGCCGAAAAAGGTCCTCCGTATTGACTGACGAAATTATCTATTCCTTGAGAAGTAAAACTTGAAAGACCAGAACCTAAATCAAAAGAACCCATGTTTTGCGGTTGTAGAGAAGCGGGAGTACTTACCACGCTCTTAGCTTGAGCAAAGTTACCCGCTAAGGCTTGAGCCCCGAAGCTTGCAGCCGTACCAATCACACTTCCTATTGCTTGATTTTGAGCTTGCCTAGCTTGAGCTTCGGCTGCTCCGTACTGGCTAACCATTGCTTGTGTTCTATCTAATTGTCTCATCTCTCTTTGTTCTCTCTGTCCGTAGACAAATGCTTTTCCAGATACATCTGCCATTTGTTGTCTAATAGCTTCTCCCATTCTGGCTTGTTGTGCTTGTTGTTCTCCTTGGGCTCTAAGTTGCGCGTTTGCTACTTCTTGTTGTTCTATACGTGCAGATATACCCTGTTTACTTTCAGCCGCTGCTCTAGCAAGCGCAGTAGCCCCTCCAGCCGAACGTCCAGTAGCCCTTAGCGTGTCTAGTGTCGATGCTAAAGCCATATCTGTTTGTTCTGCTTGCATTTCTGCTGCTTGTGTTGCTACTTGTAGGTTTTCAAACGGATTTGTTATCATGCTACTTAAATCAGTGATACCCGCGTAAGGGTCTATGATAGCTTGTCTATTTGCTTCTAAATTTGCAAGTTTTCTTTCGGCTTGTATTTTTGCGTTTCTAGCTCTTCTTTTTTGTCTTCCAGCGCTAAAAGCACCAACAAGAGCAGAAACTCCCTGGGCTATACCAGCGATAGCCAGAGGCGGAATAGCTTGTTGATACTCTCCAGTGCCAAATAAGAACTCTAAAATAACTTCATTCATATTAATAGCTATTTATATTATAATTAGTTGAAACTGAAAACAATTCCTTGTAATCAGTTGATGATGTTTGTATTTTCATTTTTGCAAAGAAACCTTTGATACCAGAAATATCATTTCCAAATACAACTTCCCCTGGATTTTCTCTAGAGGAGTTCATTATGTTTGAATAGAATTTATTGTTGTTTTTCTGGAATGCAGATATAAGTAAATCTTCATTTGCTAAATTGTATGAAGATATATTGTAAGCTTGGTCTGTATCTGTTTCTATATTAGATATATTCCACGTATCTGAGCCTTCATAATTTATAGTCAAAAAGTTTTTTGAAGCAGAAGGTTGTTCGTTAAATATAAAGTCTACACTTGAATCGTAAGATGTTCCATAGAATTCATTGTATTCATTTGTTGCATAATGCTCGTAAATATTGTTTGAGTTAAAAGTATAAAATTTTCCAGCTAAACTGCCAGAAAAACCTTGAGGGATAAAACTAAAAAATGAGGTCCATCCATTTACAGATTCGTCAAAAGTAACCGTAAAACTATCTGAAGGTCTTTTTGCTGTAAGTGTTAAGTTTTTATCATAAACGTCCCAAGCTAAATGTATTTCAGTAGCGTCTGAAAGATTATCTCTAAAATACGTTCTCATTCCATAATTAGATATTTCTGTCATTCCATCTCTGGACAATCTCAAAACAGCTCCCTTTGCTTTGTCAGTGAAATAAATTCTTCCTGCATATTCAGCAAAAGACTCTGGGTTATTAGAAATACCGTAATTTGACGAGTAAGGCACTATATCTCCTAAAAACACATTTGAAGATGTCGCTAAAGGGACTCCTTCTGAAGTGTATATTATATCTTTATTTACAGGAAAGTAAGAAACTTTTTCTTCTTGAAATATATTTAAAGATTTGTCTTTTGCGTATAGTTTTTGTATAGACCCTTTTTGTATATCTACAGCAGCAGTTATAGGCTTGTCAATAGGAAATTGATTCGTATTGTTTACACCTGTCCTACTATTGTAAATTCCAGAGTAAATCAGCGCGTTTTCTCTAGTTTCTTCTTCGTAAGATTCATCTGTTATATGAGCTCTAACGCCATAATCAACAGACTTTCCATTAAAATCACCTTTTATCCTTGATTCTTCTATGTGAAACTTATTGTTATCGTCTTTTATTATAAAGGTATTGTAATAATCTACTTCTATTATGTATGCCATATTATGGAATGTTTTCGTCTGGTTTTGAGCCTAATCCGTAAGGGTTTTCGTCTTCAGGCTCTCCAAATACTAAATCATTTTCAGCTGGGGGGCTATAACTCCTTGCATTTTCTGCGTCTTCTTGTGTTAATGTATCACAATAAGCTGGAGTATCAAACCACCACACAGCGCCTCCAGCTGGAGAGCCATCTGCATGATAATATCCTATAACCCTTGTGTCTGTTCTTTTATACCATCCGCTATTAGCTGCCGTTGTAAGTTCTCTTGTTTTATACATTCTTCCTGGTTCAACTGCTCCTTCTTCAACAACAAAAGGGTCATTTCCAGCATAAAATATACGAGCTAAACTCCATTCTGGACCACTAACTGGACTTTGACAAGCATCGTATGCATTAGAAAAGTTTTCTGGAGCAGAATAATATAGTTGAGCACTAAACTCAATATCACTGTCTTTTACTCCATCTCCCGAACTGCCTAAATCAAAAGAAGTAAGCGTTACTGTAATCTCTTCACTGTCAAATGTTTCATTTATATTAATCTGGTTGTCATCTACTCCTGTTTTTAAATTTTTTTCGCTTGCTTTTATCTTTATTATTATTTCATCTCCGTGTTCATGTCCTCCATCGTCGTCTCCAGGAGCGTCATTTAGGTTTGAAAAAGCATTTTCGTATGTAATTATACCAGCTCCAGCATCGTCTCCAGTTCCATCGACTATCTTAAATACCTCGCTAGCGTTTAATGTAGTGGAAGCGTCTGTAAATTTAGTATAATCTTCTACAATAGGATTATTTTCTAAAGCTGTATCTACATAGGTTACAGGTTTCAAATCTGTGTAAGTATGACCACTTCCGTCTTCATTTACGTGTTTATGTTTTATAGAAACAAAAGAAAAAGTAAATCCGTCTTTTGCAAATTCAGCTGAATCAACAGAACCTCTTTTAGCCGTACCGTTATTCCCGAAAACTCTAAAAACTTGGTCGTTGTTTGTAAAAGTTCCGTCTGAGTCATAGGTACCGTTATTTGTAAGGGTTTTTCCATCAAAAGAAGCTGATATAGGCCCTATACATATAGGTGCAGAATTTTCTTCTATAACAACTACCTTGGTGGTTTCTGCTGTTGAGTCTCCTACAAACTTGTAATCAATATATATTGGTCTTGAAGAAAAGTGATAAGGGTTAGGAATAGCTTCAAAACCACTTGGAAAAACATAAGTGTATTTAAATGCTTCATTCAAATAAATAGCCCACCTAGAAGAGTTTCTATCAAACACAACTTTGTATCTAGAACTAACTGTGCTGTCATCTTGAGAAGATGTAAGTGATAATTCAACAAATCCACCAGGGACTTCTTTTCCATTAGAGTCTCTTATATATAAATCTGCTATTTTAGTATTTGCAAAAGAAGACTCAGAAACTTTTATTAGAGGAAAAGTTCTAGTGCCGTCATGAGGAGGGTGGTTTTGTGCCTCTGCGTAACTTCCGAACTCAAGGCTAAAACATATTGGAGCGTTTGAATTGAAATCATACTCATTAATACCTGTATTTATGTCTGTTATCAGACCTGTTGTTGGTGTTTCGTAATATATGTCTAAAGAAGACTGAAATGGTTCTGTTTCAAAAACAGCGAAATCTCCATCATTTCTAAATGAGGAATATCTAGTGCCCATTTCCACATTAACTTTACCAATTAAAGGGTTTTGAAGGTCTTCATATATTTTTGCGCTTTGCTTAAACTCATAATCTTTTAAATTGGCTACGTCTACAACCTCAAGTAAATCAAAAGAGGAATTTCTGTAAGTTCTCTCAAAAGTTTGCCCTACGCCTGTAGATATGTTAACTACCTTAGGATAAACTCTTACCGTTGAGTTTGCAAACAAGTCATCTTGGTCTTTAGCTCCAGACTCTCTAGGTAGTTTGTTCACGTTGTCAGCGTGAATTACAAAATGGCTTCTTTCTCTTCCGTAATTCCAAACACCAGGAGTATAAACATTGTAATATTCTTGTTCAGTTTGTTTTACAACAATTCTATAAGAATACCATCCAGTAACATTTGTCGATGCGTTGTAGAGCGTATCTGTAGCTATAGAAGAATTAAATAAAACTTTTAATGAATCTCCATCAAAATCAAGATTATCAAAATCTTTTCCTTTTGCTTCTACGGTTATTGTAGAGCTATCACTTAGTATAACAGGAGAGGTTCTACCGAATATATCAGAAAGAACAATTCCCACTTCATAAGTTCTTCTTTGTTTTATACTTTGATTTCCTAAAATATAATTAGAGCTTGACTCTGTTGAAACTCCTCCAGATTCAGAATACGTTTCTCCTCTTTTTGAATAAGAAACAGAATAATCTATACTTGGTAAGTCTTGCTTTGTAGTTATATTACCATAAACGACTCTATTGCCAACAATTTCTTGCGCTTTTGCTTTTATAGGTATATTGTCAAAAACTCTTGTAATCTGATCTTCTGGAAGAGTGGATTTAAAGTTTGAAGATTTGTAGGTGTATGATTTTGATGTGCCATCAGAATCTGAAACATCTAAAGACTCTATTATTCTTACTGCATTGCTATCAGACTCTTTGTAAAGTATTTCTATTTTTTCTATCTCATAATCACTTGTAGGATTAGTAGGTAGAGGTATGGTCATAGGAACTTTATTAATCTTATTGACCATATTGCTTATTGTGGTTTTAGAAGCAAGCTCATACAAGTCGCTTGTTCTAAATGCACTATCACTATTGTATCTTTTTGTTGTGTTTATAACATTACTGTCCATTCTAAAAACAATAGGTGTGAATGGAGATAATATAGAATACTCATTGTCTTTAAACTTGTATCTATAAGCGAATCTAACAAACTCTTCTTTTATTCTTTCTGAACGTATGTCAGCGTCATAAAAATCACTAGCTGTTGTTGATGTTATTTGAGGAGGTAAATATGGAGCGTACCTAGCTACAGATACTTTTATGTCTGAATCATAGTAGCTGTTATCCGATACAGCTCTAGGTACATTTATTCTTCTTGGCTGATTTCTATTGTCTGTCCAGAAAAATAAATCTTCAAGAATGTTTACTCCAGTTATCTTGTTTGATTTATTAAAATTTAACCAAGTCCCAGAAACTATAGCTGAAGCAGTAGAATCTCCGACGTTCCATAAATAAATGTAGTTGTTTGTGTTGTTGGTTACAAACCAAAAAATCCTATCGTTTTTTTCGTCAAAAAAAGAACCAATAGTCTCATGGCCTTCTCCAACAGGAGCTAAAGCTGTATGAGCTATTTTATTTCCTTTTATATTATGTATAACACCTACATTAGAACCTTCTGATTTTGTAACTTGAACGTTCAATGCGTCTCTGTATTCGCCTTTAGGAACAATTCTGTCATCAAGACTCTTGTTCATCTTTCCAGCAAGAAACGTGTTTTTAATTTCTGGCATTTAATTAGTGTTTAATATGTTTGGACTTGCCCCGCATCACATTTGTCATTTCTGACATTTTTAAATCGTATAGTCTTAACTTAGCGCTTCTCATAGCTCCTCTACGCTCTCTTTTAAAGCGGTTTACTATATACTCTGGAACATTAGCCATAGAAGACAAAATACCGTGCGCTACGTGCTTGTAAATAGCTTCTTCTGCAAACTTATGAACCTTCATTTCATCATCAGTACCTAATCCGTCTGAAATATATTTCAACGTTATCACGGTTTCTACCAGATTACTGCTAAAATTAATTTTTCCGTTAGCCTCGTCAATAATAAACATGCCGTTTGTGTTAGCAAGTTCTGGTTCTGCTCCATATCTTTTTCCAGACTCTAAAAATCTTTCAGCTGGAAAATCAGAATTGTAAAAATAGTCATTATTAGAACCTCCTCCAGATAATTCATTAGCGTTTAAATCGTTAAATCTTTGTACTGTATCTGATGTAGTTTCTGTCGCTAAGTTTCCGTTAGAAAAAGTATAATCTCCATCACTGTCTTGCACGATAGCCTCTGATGGAGAAGATGTTATTCTACCCTTTGGTATTGGGTGCTCTACACCAGCTTTATCAACCCAAGATATAGCTACGTAGTTAACATAATCTTGAGGCATCGGTATAGATAATGTAGAAGGTATTTCTACTTCTTGTATTTTTTCTACTCTTGTAATATCATAAGAGAACTCTTGGATAGCTCTTTTTGTATGAAAAACAACATCTCTTCTGTTTGCTCTGCCAATAATTTTACCCTCTCCTACGTAAGAAAACATAAAGTTATTGACGATGTCTGAAAGAGAAGTGTATCTGTATCCACCAAAATCAGAGCCCTCGTAGTATGTTTGATTGTTATCTGTTATTAGTCCCATTATAAGTTGTCTTGATTAAAATCGTTAGCTTCTTTTTGCGCTGCAATTTGTATCACAGTTGGGTCTTTTATTATTACACCAGAATAAGCTAAAATTTTTGTTACTAAATCTGTTTCATCAGACTGGTGTATTGAAAAATCAGTTGACTCATCCGCATCATAAGTATATGCGTTTGCACCACCACCAGAATAACCCCATATAGGGTCAGAAGGCAATGTTAAGTAGTCAACAAGAACACTTATAGTGTCTGAAGGGATTATTTTTATTGAACTACCTTCTTGGTAAAAAACAGGATATGTTGAAGTGGGTTGATTTAATTTTGAGCCTTTAAGATAAGGTATTTCTTCTTTTCGTACTTCCTCAAACTCTTTGTCTCTTGTTGTAGAAAAAACACCAATAAGTCTATGCAAATCTGTAGGTTGAGAGCCTACCCCACTTGAGCAAGAAACAGTAGCTTCTTTTGCGAATATGTCTATTTTTTCTTTTATATTTGAAGCTATGTCGCTGTATTCTCTAAAATCTCCTACAACTTGCTTCCTAACAGCCCTATTGTAATCGTAGAATGTTTTTTCATACACATCAAGCTGTGCTTGCCTTGCAATACGATTAAACTGGTCTGGGGTTAAGTATCCTCTTTGTTCTTTGTTTAAAATGGATAACACTACCCTGTAAACTTTATTTACGTTAATAGCCATATTCTATAAATAAAATGGGGCCGAAGCCCCATCGGTTATTTCAATTTCTTTTCAATTGCCCCATAAACTTCAACACCTTCATCTGTTTTAAACCAGGCTGCAAGTGCAGAGTATGGATTTTCATCAAAAGGAACTGTCATTAGTTTCCTTCCGTTCGACGCCCACTTAAAAGTACGTTGGTCGTCTGATAGTTTTATTACATTAGCTTCTACAGCTTTTATCCCTACGTTTCGAATTGCTACGTTTTCATCGTTAGCAAGTTCTAAAAACTCTTTAGGATTATTTCTTGCAAAAACTAGTAAATCTCTTTTAAGTTCTTTAGATGTCATCTTAGATACAGAAGAACCTATTTCTACACGCATAATTGCTTCGGCTTGATCTACATCCATTTGCCTTGCTGCAATTAACGCATCTACCTCATATTCAATTATTTCTAATTCATCTTCTGCCTCTGCAACAGCGTCAAATTCATAATAAACCTTGTTCAGACCAGGATGATATAGAGATAGTAGTTTTTGTAGTATTTGCTTTTCTTTAGGTACGTTCAATACCCCGTCTTCAAAAACAATGTGTTCGAGTCTTTGGACTCCTTGCATTTCATCTACAAAAACTGTTTTTTGATTTCTTGTGTTTTTTAATTCTCTTTCATAACCTTTTTCTTCATCAAACCAGAATATATTTCTTGATTTTAAAGTAAAAGTTAAAGGAGACATCCCTTTTTTCAAAATGTACGCGCGGTCTTTAATCTCCCAATTTTGTTTTTTTGCCATGATATAATAATATAAAAATGAATAATATAAGTAAAGCCCGAGGCCGATAATCACGGCCCCAGGTATTACTTAATTGTTATTATGATTATTCGAAGTTTCCGAATAATACAAAGTTGTTCGCTCCTTGTACTACCAAACATCTTTCAGATAAGTAGTGTACATCCATTACATCGTCTCCAGTAGTTGAAGCACCACCTACAGAACCAGTAATCCAAGTCTTCATTCTTCTATCGTCAGCTTCAGAAGCTCTATAACGAACGTGCAAGAATGGACGTTTTAGGTTTTTACCTAAGATTTGGTCGTATACTGAAGAAGTACCAGCTGGTACAAGAAGTCCAGTTACGTCAGAAGCGATAGCTCCTCTAGTAGCTGCATCATTTAAGTATTTCCAGTCACTTTTGTAGAAGTCATAAGAACCTCTTCTGAATCCAGAGAAACCTAAGTTAAGAGCCATATCCTCAGAGTTGTTAAATACTCCAAAAGAAACCCCTCCACTTGTATGAGGATTTAATCCAGCTAACATATCGTCGAAGTTCAAAGAAAGTGTTCTGTTTAAGAAAAGAACGTTTTCTTCGATAGCTCCTTGAGCGTCTAGCTTCTGTAACATGTTGTCAAAATCAGTTAAGTCGTCAGCAGCAGAAGAACCGTCTAATCCGTCTTCGAATACGTGACCTCTGGCTGTAACAGCAGCGAATAAACCTTCAGTACCTTTAAGGTCAAAGCTTGTGTTGTCGTTTTTCTCTGCCTCAACCAAAGACATTTCTAAGTAATCCTCGAAACGGCTTCTTGTCTCTCCTTCAGCTTTAAGATACCATAAGTATCCAGTTTCTCCAGCCTCTCCAGTTACTTCAACCCATCCAATTTGAGACGCATCAGAACCGTTGATTCCGTAGTGGTCTTTGATGATAATAGGTCTGTTAGTGAAAGTAGTGAATTTAGGCTCAACAGATTCGCTCATAGAAGCAGAACCTTTAGCGAATTCTGAACCATAAACAAATAGTTTAATTGCACTCGCTGTTGTTGCAATACCAGCTGCCACACACCCAGTGTCACTAGTGTAACACCTTACAGTAATACTGCTAGTACTTGGAACTGCGCTTACATAAGCCTTAACAGTGTCAGTTCCATCTGAAATAACAACTGTTTGTCCAACTCTAATAGCGTGGTTGGTTAAACCTGTAATTGTGTTAGCTTTGTTTGTGTCAGCTCCCATAGTACCTCCACTGTATGATAAGTGCAAACGACCTTGCTCTGACCAAATAACTTGGTCTGAAGCCATAGGCATTTCAGCCCCTACCATTCTTAAAAACCCTCCTACAGAGCGGTCTCCATAAATTTCACTTTCCTGTTCGTATAGCTCAGGAAGATATTGTTGCGCCCATCCGTTATTTTGAATATCTAAATAATTAGCGGATGTAGCTTGTTTTATAGGGGACACAGCTGTCCCGTTAAAATTAATTGCCATCTTTTAAATTTTAGCGTTTATTTTTTCATTTTAATTCTCAGTCGTGAACTATCTTCGCCAGATATAGCTCTCACTTTTACTCCAGAAGTTTCGATGACTCCAGTTGAGGTTTTTCTTGGGTCCATGTTTATGTTTTTGGACTCCGCCTCTAGCTGTCTTAATGCATCTGCCTTTCCTTGTTCGTAAAAATGATTTGCAATAGTATCGGCATTTCTAGCAGCAAACAAAGCCTTGTGGTAACCTTTAGCATCTTTAAGCATGTTATTGTCATCTAAGAACGTCCTAAATGATTCTACTATGTCGCTTTGAGCTTGCTTGGTTTGTTGAACATCGTTCACCTTAAACCTATACTTGTTGTCTCCTACTTTGAAATCAAAACCTTTGAACTCTTCGCTGAAAACTTGATTGGTTAAGTTGGTAAACTGCTCAGACTGTTTTTGCTGCACAGCACTTAGTTCTTCTTGCTGTTTATTGTATGTATTATAAAATTCAATAGCTTGTTGTTGATCTGTTGTCAGATTTGAGCTCAACTTGACCTCATCATAATACCTATCTTTCAAGCTATTTAAGAACTTTCTAGCTTCATTAACCTCTTCTTTGTAGGCTAATTTTTTTCTTTTTATATCTCTAGCATCATCTATTTCTTCATCATACGAAAACTTATCTTCTAAAAGAAAGTTTATCTCATCGTTATCGAGATGTGATTTTGTTTGTTTGTAATATTCTTTAAGTAATGTTTCTTCGTCAATGTTAGAGTAATCTGCATTGAGTCGGACATAATCTTCAAGACTGCCTCCTGTTTCTTTCATAAAGTCTACTACCTTTTGAATATTCTCTGGTAGTACTACTTCTTCTTTTTCCTCTTGAACGACAGGGGCTTCTTCTTGTACAACATCCTTTTTCTGGATGTCTTGTGTTTGCATCCGCAACTCATCCTCTTCTTCTTTTACTAATTCTAATACTGATTCTTCTTCTTGTTTGGAAGGTTCTTCGGAACTCCGTACTTCTTCTTCCACTTTTGGGCTAGTTTCGGGTTCGTCGCGAACAGGTACCTCATCTGCACTTTGCTCTTGAATGGCATCTTTTTCTTCTGTTTTAGGTGGTTGCCTTAAATCTACTTTGAAAGTTTTTTCTCCTTCAATCTTAACGCCACTGACTTTCAAGACATCGGCTTCTTTTTGTTGAATAGAACCTTCTTTTTCTTGTTCTAATTGTTCTTGTACTTCTGACATAATAATATATAATTTATCTTGGCTCGAACTGCTCTAGTCCGAATCCTCCTAAAGTATCAAATCCAGCGGACTCAAAATCTTTTGGAATTTTATTGTTTTTTCTTTGGTCTATAAGTTCAGACTGCTGTGATGCTTGAATTTTAGTTCGTTTATCTTTACGGTCTTCTTTATACCTATCTCTTTCATTAATTACTTGCATTTCAGCTTGTTTAAGCTGCATGTTTAGCTCAAACTCTCTTTGCATAAGGTCCATTTTGATTTGAGCCTCTCTCTCAAGTTTCTGCATTTCAAGCTGTGCTTTTACTTGCTCTATCTGAGCTTCTGTCTGCGCTAAAGCTTGTTGTTTTTGCATGTCTGCTTCAGCTGACGCTTGAGCCGACTGAGCATTTGCTTGGCTTTGAGCTTGAATGTTTTGCATTTGCGCCTGTCTATCTTCTTGAGCTTTGTTCTTCCTTCTAAGCTTCAAGAGTTGATTTGCAAGTTTCAAGTTTTTTACTTCTCGTACATCAATAGCGTCTTCCAAATGTATTTGGTCTCTTTGTAAAGCTACTTGTATGTTTGCTTCAAGGCGTTGTTTTTCCTCTTCATCTGGAGCTAATTCTAAGAATATTCCAAAATCGTGTAAATGAAGATTTTGTATCTCTTTTAATGTTCCTACATTAAGTTTACCTATCCCAGATAAGAACGAAGCTGTAGTGTTTCCAAACTCTAAAACATCTGATATTCTTAATGATATTGACTCTGCTGCTTTTAAAGCCAAATACAACACGGACTGCACAATGTGTCTTGTAGCTGTATTTGAGTTAGCCGCTGCCATTTTCTGTATACCAACAAGAGCGTCTTTGTCTGGCATTGACCCATCTCTAGCTTCATTTAGACCAGTTACATCCCTTATCATATTCAAATAATAGTTGTATGAATTAATAAGAGATGATATTTTACCTCCAGCATTCGACGTCTGAAGTTCTTGAATTGGTACTCTAGAGTGGTTAAACTCTCCGTCCTGGGTCATTGACCTACCAATAACAGAACCTGTCTGGAAGTACATATTAAGTGCCTCTTGTGGGCTATAGTATGTTCCGTTTCCAAGGTCTATTTCCGCAATACCGTCAGCGTCCAAATAAACCCCATCTGGAACCATTCTAGATAATACTTGTTGTATTTTAAGGTGTGTAAGCTGAATCATATCAGCAAACGTAGTCATCCTTGAAACAAGAGACTCTATCTGGCCTTTATACATTCTTGGCGCTACAATATTGTAAGACATCTGAACTTTTGTGGTATCAGACTTAGGTCTTGTCATATTCTCTGCCATTTTCCATTCCAATAACGTATCAAGACCAATTACTTTAGCACCTGTATATAGTACCTCGATTGACCTTTGAACCTTTTCAAATCTGGCTCTTTTGTCTTTTGGAGGATTGAATGTGTCGTCTTTCTTTATAATTTTATCAGCTCCAGTAGATGTCTCCTTAACTTTGTATACTTGGTTTTTGAATGTCTTGTATTCAAAATAAAGAACGTATATATGGTTTGTGTCTTCTGCATCAGAGTAAGAGTAAGACCTATGGTAATTTACAGCGTTTGAGCCTGTACCTTCAATCTTTTCTATATCTTCTGGAGTTAGATTTGGATATTGTTTTTTAAGTTCTGTAACACTAACTCTTCTTATTTCTCCTACATAATATAGGTCATCAAAGTACGGTGACTCTGTGTAGGAATAAACTAAATCAGCTGGGTCAACATATTCCAGTTTAATTCCTTCCGATGTATTGAATGAGTTTTTGTGAGCTCCAATACCAAGAGTTACTATATCATAAGCTACCCTGTTTTGTAGTAAATCATATTTATTGTGGTCTAAAACATTAGAGATAGCTTCTTCTGAAGCAACTTCAATAGATTGTTTGTAATCTAATTGCATGTGAAGTTGTAATTCTTCTGTTGTCTCTGGAAGTTCTTCTTGATTTGTTTTAAACATATTAACTCCGAACTCTTGCTGAACAGCTTGTAATAACTGTTTATTCTGCATGTCCGAAACTAATTTCCCTAAATACTCTGTTTTTTCCTTTATAGATGCTGGGTCTTGAGAGTAAGCCTTTATTTCGTAAGGTCTGTCATTAATACCGTTAACAACAATGTCAACAAACTTAGGGATAATAGCAACTGGCTTCCAGTCTAAATTTAAATAAGACAAATCACCATTAATTGACAACTCATCTTTATACTTTTGTATAGACTGCTCACCACGAGCATATAATCTTAATCTATGAAAATTATCTCTGTTAGCGTAATACCTGGTTGCTCCACTATCTCTTCTAAACCATTCGCCCTCAATAGCTCTAGCTACTTCCATTCCATACTGGCTGGATGCTTTCTCTGCGTCACTTACTGCTTGTGAAGGGAATATACCTTTTGGTGGTGTCTTTTGCATTTATTCTATTATTTTTGAAAAGGCTCCTGAGTTATTATATTTCTTGAAACCAAAATCTAATCGTTTTGTTGTTTTCTCCTGTACTGGTTTATATAAGTTTCTGTTACAGGCCATAATCGCTAATCCAGAGCTAATTGCTGCATCATACTTTGTTCTATTGTTTATATCAAATCCAGCCCAATCCTGTAGTGTTCTGTTAAAGTAAACCGTACCATAATTACCATCTCCAAGATGACCTACGTGGTTTTCAATATAACTTTCAATAGCTGCTGCGTGAGCTTGCTTTATATCTTCTCCAGAGTTAGGAATACCACCTATCTCTTTTTCCGATGCTGATAATCGTGTATAGGTTTTGTCTGGTCTATTCATCGAAAACCCACGATACCCTCTTCGTTTAATATAATATAATAATCTTGGCTTGTTGTTCTCCGCTAATATTGGCATTCCATAAAAAATAAGTGCCATAAGCACGTCTTCAAAAAATATCTCTGCCGTTTGCGGTCTTGCAATATATTCTAGAAAAAAAGTATTTGATGGAGCTTCATCCATAGAAAACTTAGTTAGTCCGTGCAATGCACCTTTTGAACCTCTCTTATCTACTGTACCAGATATATCGTAACTATCGCAACCAAATGCACCTAGATGTTCATTACCTGGCATTTTAACTCCATTTCTTTCTATTACACGATTTTGTAGATTTATACTTGGTATCCATGACACCTTAAACCTACCATTACTGTCAGGCACAAATATAACTCTTGTATCCCTTATTCCGTTCTCCCATTGAAAGTTGCCCTTGTTTATCACATTGGAGTAACCTATACCCTCGTTGTAGTCTATTTGTTCGTATATCTTAACTAAGTTAAATATACTGTTTTTAGTTTCATCTCTAAAAGCGTGCTGCTCTGTTCTTGGGAACTGACGGTAAAATTCATTTAATCCGTCTTGGTCATCTTTCAGACCCTCTGCTTCATTTTCCCAATGCTCTATTACTCCAGTATCAATAACCTCTCCCAGCGGTCCTTCAACTTCTTGTTCTGGTGTATCGAAGAGAGGTAGTCCAAAAGAGTCAATGTATCCCTCGTAGTTCCATTCCATAGGTATGAACAAACTATATAATCCACTGCGAGTTTGTCCATTGCGGTTTCGTTTTGTAACGTCTGAATCTTCATAAAGCTTTTTAAAGTTATTACCACCTTTGTCAAGTGCGTTGGATGTTGAACCCATCATACACTTTCCTGTTATTCTACTACCTAGTCTTAGAGTTGTTTTTGTTACCCTCCAGTTATTTAATATATTGTCTGGCTTTAACCATTTACCAGCTTCATCATGAACTAGTAACGCAAGTTTTTCACCGTCATACGAGTTGTCCCCTGTGTTCTTCCAGTCGATTGTTGTATCAAGACCTTCGAGAACTTCTCTCTCCTTGTTTTGTATTGATTTTCTTGTAAGCTTCGAGGCTGGAACCCTATATGCGAGTTCTGTTTTTGGTCTGTCCATACCGTCTTGTATCGGTTTGAAGAAGAACGGGTAGTTAACCGATATTGGTACAACCTTATCTGTGAACATCTTTTTAGCATCAGACCCAGATTTGGACAATATCCCAAATCGTGAATCAGATGAAATCGTGGCAAGGTTGACAGTTTCAGCCGAGGACATAAACGAGAATCCAGATCGACGATTTTTAAGGTAACACATTCCATAAGACCTTGAGTCGGCTTTGCAAGCCTCCCAGAAAATGAAAAATAATCTATTTGCTTCACGGAAGTCTGGTTTGCCAACATCAATCTTGGTCCACTGCAAGTACATGTAATGACTGCCAGTAATGTAAGTATAAGTACCATTATTGGAAAACCAATGGCCTTTTTCGCGTCTTTCAAATTCTTCATTAATGTAATCCTCCCATTTTTCTTTGAACTCTTCTGGATATTCCTTCCAATCAAAGATACTTTTTATTTGCTTCAGCTCTCTTGGATACTCTTCAGCAACCCACTTGTTTGCGCCTTTAGGAACTTTTACTGGAGATTTAGGTAGAGCTATTCTTAGATTTTGTATTTCGTATATCTCCCCTATTTGTCCTGTCTTGCTTATAACTACAATGTCATGTTCTTTATCGTAGCCATACTTCCAAGCTTTCTTTTTATTGAGCCTAGTTAATGTATTTATTCTTATAGGCTCAACAACTTTATATAATGTTTGTTGGTAAGCCATTATTTAGACCTCCTTTCCGCAAACCCTTTAAATACTTTTTTGTCTTCCGTATCCTTAGGCTTGTTTTCAAGGATGTTTTTTTCTTCCTCTATTCTATTGAGTATTTCAAAAGCATCAAAAATTGCAAGCTTCTTTGTTGCCGCTGCATTCTTTAATCTATCAGCAGATACATCATCCTCTGTATTGGTTATAATTTTTTCTTCAGCTACTTTGATTAGTTCTTCTACCGCCTTATAACCAGCTTGGACTATACTCTTTTTTGTCTCCTTTATGTTCATATTTTATACACATCGAACTCGCTTTCACCCTATACAGTATCTCATTGTCTATCTCAAACTCAAACTCACTGTAGGGCGTGAACCCGACTAAATCATTTAATTTTATACCATTTTTTTGAAGAGAATTGTCGATATATTTTACAACACCTATGTTTCTCTCTTTTTTAGCCAAGCTCAAGTTATCTGAATTTTGTATTGGTTTTACAAAACAATAACCCTCTAATGGCTTCCAAGAGTCTTTTCTCCTGTACATATATATTTGGTCTTCTTCTGCAAAAAACTGATTTTCATCAAAATAAGACCTGCTATTTTTTTCCTTACCACTTATGTCGTAAAACCTTCTAAATACATTGTGATGTAAAAGAACATCATCTCCTTTTTTTATTCCAGTAGTACCATTTATGGGTGTTTCAACAACCTCACCTATTCTATTTACAAAATTATGATTTGACATTTCTGTATTTAAAATAAGGTTTACGTCTTGTATTTTTTTAGTGTTTTGGTATCTTAGGTCGTATTTTGGTTTTACAATAAAGCTGTATAAACTTCTCATTAATATTCTAAATTAAATTCAACACTTATTGCCATGTTTTTATTAAAGTCCTTCCATGGTAGAACCTCGTTGTTTTTTGATATGTAGATTCTGTATTTGTCATCTTCTTCTAAGATGTCGCAAATCTTATGACCTCCATATACTTCTTGTCCAACCGCATAATGCATAGCAGAGTCTTTGTAGTCTCTACCAATACTTATTTTTCTAATTAAATTCATATTATTTTCCTTTTATCTGAGCGTATTTTTCAACTCCTCTTGATCCAAAATACGCAACATAAACTGTAACAAGCAGAGTTTCAATGAGTTTTACCCATTGGTCATCTACAGAAAAAACGCCTATAGAGTCAAGCACAATGTACACACTCATTATAAACGTTAAATACAATACAATTACAGGTCTTGCAATCTTAGTTATTTTGTTGTCAGATTTAGCATCAGCCTCCCATCTCCTAGTCACTGCCTCTGCCTCTTCTTCATCCATCTTAATAAGGTGCATCGCCATTGCTTTTTGTTGCTCTGACATTTCCTTATCATCTGTAACTAAGTTTTTTACAAGCCCTAAAAGACCTTTATCTGGGATTGAATCTCCAAGAGCGTCTATAATAACAGAACCACTCTTAGAGAGAAAGCCACCGACTTTTGTGTCTTTAAACTTCTTTTTTGGCATTATTTTTTTCTTGTTCTTTTCATGGCCTTGAAGTCGGCTCCTGTGATTTTATTTTTTGGAGTTGCCATTCTAGCAATAGACCTTTGCTTTGGTGTAAGTTTCTTTTTCATTAGTATTTGCCTTGTCTTGATTTAGGGCTAGATTTAGTTGAACCACCTTTTCCAGCCCAAAGGTTTTTACAGGCCCAATATCTAGCTGTTAATTTACTCTTAGCTGTGCTACATTTATGTCTAGCTCTGAAGCTTTTTCTTGCTGCTGCTGAATAATTGTGTCCGTATCCTGTAGCCCCGAAGTGAATAATTTTTTCTCTTCCTCCCTCACAACCTTTAACCACTTTTTTCTTCCCAGCCTTTGGGCTTTTTCGTGGCTTGTTGCAAGGCATTTTTGATTTGTCTAGTCGTTTGGCCATTATTTTTTCTTTTTAGCCTTTTCAGCTGCTGTCATTTTTTTCTTTGCTTTAGCTTTTGCTGCTTTTGATGGTCTTCCTCTTTGTGAGCCATAAGTTCCTTTTCCGCTTGGCATAATTTTAAAATTTAAGGGTTAGTTATCTATCTTTATCTTTTATCATATCATCAGTAGCTTTGTTAAAAACTTTATCTGTGTATGATTTGTTTTTGTAAAACACACTCACCTTTGATGTTGGTAAGTCTTCGTATCCTAAAAGTATCTTATACATCCTTGTTATAAGAGACCTTGTCTTAAATGAAACTTTGAATATACTGTATCCTCCTGTTTGTTTAGACTTGTTTCTCCAAGCATCAATCCATCCTTCTTTACGAAGTCTATTCCATCTGTGTTTGTCCCAAGAATATATATACTCTCCGTTTTTAAAATCTTTTAAAGTAAACCTATCTAGACAATCTAAGTATATAAGAAGTTCAAGGTCGCCATCTGTGAGCCCGTTGGTTTTACAGGCCCACTTGCGAACCAGTCTGTAGTATTTAAAAAGTTTTATTTCTCTTAAATCACTAGCATCTATCCTCATCCTATCAAAACTATGTCCCTTTGTCTGATAACACGATATTGGTTATTATCAAACAAAATAGAATGCCCAGCGTGACGGTCATAGTAGATAGTATCAGATTCATTGATTCCTTGAGTTAGATTACCACAACTTATTATTACACCTTTTAGGTATCTTATATCTTCTGTGGTTGTATCTGTTACAATAAAACCGCCAACGTTTTTAGGCTCCTCTTTAACTTCCTGTATTACAACATAATCATTAATTGCTTGCATTCTCTATTCTTTTATTAGAAATTACACAATCTGCTGATATTATTGTAAGGGCAACACTAACTGCATTTTTCAAAGCTGTCTTTGTTACAAGAGCTGGGTCAATAATTCCAGACTCAATCATATCGACAACTTCCCCTGTTATTACATTTATCCCTTTTCCTTCTTTTTCTAAATCAACGTTGGGATACATTCCAGCGTTTTCAAGTATCATCTCAAAAGGTCTTCTGATTGCTTTTAGTAATATACCTTGAGTTTCATTCTCTGGCCTTAATTTACTTGAAGCGTTCAAAAGAGCTATTCCTCCCCCTGGAACTATACCTTCTTGAAGTGCCGCTTTAACAGCATATATCGCATCTTCAACCCTGTCTTTTTTCTCTTTTAACTCAACTTGACTGTGAGCTCCTACTTTTATAACAGCAACAGAGCCGTTAAGCATTGAGAGTCTTTGTTCAAGTTTCTTTTTTAAAAACGGATTATCCTCGTTTTTAATTTTATCTTCTACGGATTTTATTCTTTCTTCAAGCTCTGGTATATCTTCAGAAACCTTTAAGACAGTATTTTTATCATCTGTAGTGGATTTTAATACCTCTCCGAGTATAGAAGCATCCATAAGTTCTAAATCATCTCCAAGAGATTCGTCTATTAGTTTTGCTCCTGTAAGCAAACAAAGGTCTTGTAAAGTGTCCATCTTAGTTGGACCAAAACCTGGCAAATCAACAACGTTTACCTTTATGTTTCCTTTCACTTTATTCATTAGTAGCGCAGACATTGGTTGCTGTTCCACCTCTCCAACAATAAGCAAAGACCTTTTTTCTTTAATAACATACTCTAATATTCCTTGTATCTTTCGTATACTCTCTATTGGAGTTTTACATACAAGAACAAGAGGATTATCAAGTTCTGCTTTGTCTTTTTCTTCGTTTGTAGCTAAGTGTTGTGCTTTTAGTCCAGAATCAAAATGAACTCCTTTTTCAAACTCAAGGTGTGTTTTTTCAGAGTCAGACTCTTCCATTGTTACAACACCGTTTTTACCAACAAGGTTATAAGCCTCGGCTATTAAATCTCCAAGCTCTTTATCATTGTTTGTTGATATAGTAGCTACGTGTGATAGGTTATCTCCTTTTACATCTTTCTTTATTTTGTCGATGTACATAATAACCTTTTGTTGCATTAGTACTACTGCATCTTTTAGTTCTCTTGGATTTACATCCGTAGCGGCTTTTAATTCTTTTAGAAGTGCGTTTGCAAGTACAGTTGCTGTTGTTGTTCCATCTCCAGCTTGTCTTACTGTGTTTCTTGCAGCTTCTTTTATTAATGTAGCACCCATGTTTTCTACAGGGTCGATAAGTATTACGCTTTCAGCTACAGTTACTCCGTCCTTTGTTATAACGGGTTTGCCAAGTGCATCCTCATAGATTACGCATCGTCCAGAAGCACCGAGAGTGGAGCTGACCGCATTGGCCAGCTTCTCGACTCCCTTCATTATTTTACTACTTGCTTCCTTACCGAAAGTCAAGTCTTTTACAATCTCACTAGGGTTGTTGTATTCCATTTAATTAAATTTAATTTTTTCTTAGTGGTTATTCAAAGGTTTTAACGACTACGGGTCCTTTTAGGAAATCTAATCGTTTTTGATAGTGTGCGATTGAGGCGTCTATTGCCCTTTCACATGATTTAACAGTTTCTCGACGCGTTACGTCTGTCCACTTGTTATCCCATTGGTATTCGGCTTGGAAATATCCGTTGGGTAGTTCAGTAATTCTCCAGTTCTTTTTCTGCACAATGTGCTCCCAAAGCTTCCTGGTCTCTTCGGGTATACTAGCATCTCCTTGAGAACTAGTAATGGTTGAGTAAAAATAGGTCATTTGGTTTATAGAGGTTTTATTCCTCTTCTTTGTTTTCTTTGTACTCTCCAGTCTCCATATCTACTGTGATGTTTCCATATTTTTCCCTAAGATCTTTTTGAGACAACTGAAGGTCTGATTGGATTGTAGATAATTCATGCAACGCTTCATGCTTTACAGATTCTAAAGAACCTATCCTCATCTGGAGTTCTCTTGCAGAGCTTACTAATGACTTTAGGTTTTCGTACTCTTTTTTTTGAAGTTTTTTGTTTTTTTCCATTTTAAATGTTTGTTATGTAATTAAATAAAATTTTCATTAATCTTTGCCATATTTTATATTTTTTATGCAGGTTTAAGTGCAATTCGAAAACTAACATTTGGGTCAGGCGTTGGCACAAAAAAACTACCACCACTTTCAGTTCCCGCAGTAGTTTGAGTTTTATAAACTTTTACATTTGAACTACTTCCTCCTGTTGTGTTATATACTCCTTCTAAAAACGTATAGCCTGATGGTATTGTCATACCTGAAAAATTATCATCATCTAAAGCAAAACCTGCTATTATAACACAACCATCAACTGTTGTCGTTACAGAGGGTAAAGGAATTGTTGTACTTGTTGATGATGTTTGGCTTGAAGTTGCAAAATCTTCAATAGGGTTATTAGTGTCACAGCCTCTCCAAACTGAATAAACCACATTTTCCATTTCAAAAAATTCATCTCCATCAGCAACTGTAGAAAAAGTTTCGCTTGTGCCTGTTGCAACATAATAACCTGCAATAGATGTAACTGATTGGTCTACTGACCAAATACTAGTTCCTTTGTCAAAAGATTCAGACCAAACATCATTACCTGTATCTGAAGCCATGTGAATAATTATAACATCATTCGCTTGAATGCCTGTAATTGTAAAACTGTCTTGCGTTGTACCGTCTCCATCTCCATTGTAAGACCCAGATGTAACCAAAGTTATTTCCGAAGCAACTGCACTACCCGATTGAAATTTTCGTAAATGGTTCCAATGAACAAGTATCATATCTCTAAAAGGAAATAATAATTAGCAGTTCCATCTCTATAAACAATCAACTTCATATCTGTATTGGCAGTAAAATCAGCCCCCATCATTTTAGTTGCATTTGTAAAAGAAGGTTCTGAAGCAGCGTTAATACAAATATGAGCAAACCCTCCTGTAACTGCTCCATTTGCAACAGTGTAACTTGTGGTGTTATTTGCATCTGTGTAATAAGTTCCCGCTACATTTGAGAGGTCTATAGTACTTGGGTCTGCAGTTGAGTTTGTTGCTGAAGAAACACCTGTCGCTGCAGTAGAACCCGCTATTTGAGTTATTGAAAAAACACTATCTCCACTTATCATTGTTATAGAACCTGTGTTACCTTGAGTAATACTTCTAATATCTACAATTTCTCCTGCGCTTAAATCAAGTAAAGCCGTTATGCTTGAAGAACCAACTGTCAAAGAACCTGAAGAACGCAAATACATATCTGAACCTCTATATCCTGTAGATGTGGCATCTACAAAAACTTCAAGACCAATCCTACCCCTTTGCATAGCACCTGTTGCGTTTACAATAGCTGAAACTAAATATTTTCCTGCGTTAGTAACTGTTACTCTGCCACTTGAAAGTGAATAATTTGTAGTATCAGTTATGGAATCAGTAACATTAAAAGGAACAATAGTAAAACTTGCAGTATTTAAATCTGTCGTTGTGTTTGTTGAGCCATATTGAGCCACACTCACAGTAGAACTTCCACCACCTCCACTATAATTAGCATCAGCGTATGCCTTTGTAATTAACGCATCATTCCCCTGCGAAGTAATTTGAGTATTACTTGCAGAAGAAGATACTACTGTATTAAAATTTGTTGCCATTCGACAAAGATATGAATTTAATTTTTATTTACAAAATATTAGGTGTATGCTACTGAACCAGCAGTCGCTCCTTTCACAGAGGTTATTACAACCCTAAGGTCGTTTGAAGGTACGGCAGCAAAAACAATTTTTATTTTACTAGTGCTTGCCGAATCAGACTTATCTGTTCTGAATACATCTGCAAAAACAGTGGCTTCTGTGGTTTTATCATAAATTTGAACTACAATGTCAGCTGTTCCTAAGTTGTGAGTTACCTCTGCATATAAGTTTGAGGAGTTTACACTTGCTGCCGCTATGTCAGCTACAACGCTTTTAGCTGCTAATGTGTCTGGAGTAACTACTTTGGTACCTAAGGTTCCTGTCTGGACTTCCGCGGCACTTGCGTAAGCAACACCTAAATTTGTTCTTGCTGTTGAAGCGCTTGAGGCTCCAGTACCTCCATCTGCGACAGGTAAATCTCCCGTAACATCTGTAGTTAGATTTATGGCGTTTCTAGTAATCTCTTGACCACTAATAGTAATATAATCTAACGAACCAATTAAAGTAACATCTGTTGAGTTATCAGTACCCGCTTGATCTACATCTAAGTTTGCTCTTGCGTCAGTTGCATTTGTAGCTCCAGTACCCCCATCAGATATAGCTAAAGTTCCTGTAATACTACTTGCACTTAAATCAACAGCGAGCTCTGTGCTTTCAAAAACAAGACCTCCATTTGCTTTAATATCTGCGCTAATAGTACTTGATGTTATATCTATACCATTACCATCTGTAAAGTTTGTAATGTCAGATGTCAACGCTACTGTACCAGAGGCATTTGGCAAGTTAATTGTTCTGTCAGCAGTTGGATTGACAACATCTAATGTTGTTTCAAAATCATTTGCTGTTGCCCCTTCAAAAATAATACCACTTGAAGTGTTAATGACTTCAACATTATTAACTGTTTGCGTTCCAGCTACAGTTATGTTTTGTACACTCAAGGTTTGTGTACTTGGATTGTAGTGGAAATTTGCTGCATCAGCCTCGTCTAATAATCCATTACTTCCGTTGTGATAAACAATGTTGAAATCAGAATTTGAAGCAGAATCTTCTGTTACACTCACAGTAGATGCAAGAGAAGGCATTGTAACTGTTTTAGTGTTTACCGCTGTTACGTGTCCTTGTGTCGATGTTGTAATGCTGTCTATAGCTGTAAAGGTTGCTCCAGCGGCTGGAGTTGCAGTAGACGTATTGTTTGTTCTTGATACAGAGTCGTGGGTTATTGAGATTGTAGGTGACGTTGCTGAGTTAGCAGTAAATGTCCCGCTTCCTCCTAACACACCAGTACCTTGAACTGTTAAAGTCCCATTGTTTACAGTTGGCAAATCTCCCGTTGTTATAAAGCCACTAGTAGTGTTGTCGTAGTTCGCCAAATCATTATCCACCACAAAATCCATGTTATTGTTCGCATCATCATACGTAACTGTGATTAATGTTTTCGTACCTCCTGTAGCGATAAAAGGACCAACAATGTCTTGAACTTGCTCAGTAGATAATTGTGTGTTAGTGTTAGTGTCTGTCCATGGCACGTTAACAACCATTTGGTCGTCACTATTAAGTTGAACACCATAAGTTCTGCCAGCTGTTGTTGTAACACTATTTGCAGCTACTGTCTGGTCTGTATTGCTAAAAAGCTGAACACCACCTGTTACTGTAGATGTAGCTAAAGGAAGCGTATAAACCGTATCGGTATCTGTCCATGGCACGTTAACAACGGCTTGACCACTTGAGTTTAGTTGGATACCATAGGTTCTCCCACTTGTTGATGAAACAGCATTTGCAGCTACAGATTGGTCTGTATCACTAAATAGTTCTATACCACCTCTAACACTACTTGTCGCTTCATTTAAGTTTATTTGAACCGTGTCTGTAGCTTGAACAACTGTTGAAATACCAGTTCCTCCAGCAATATCAAGATTAGCTGCGTCGTCAATAGTCTGGTTTGTTCCACTATCTGCTGTTAGAGTAAAACTACTCATTGTTCCAGAAGAAGTACCTACTGTCTGCCAACTGCTTCCATCATAAAACTTTAAAGAAGTCCCATCAATAATAATAAGACCTTTGTTTCCAGTACCTAGTCCTGTGAAACTTGTTTCAGCCGCGTTGTGTACACGCGTATTTTTAATCTCTGCTACTTTTTGTAGATCTAAGTGATTTAAAATTGGTATTGCCATAATCTATTTTTTTATATACGCGTATCCGCTTTGTGATTGTAAAAAATTTATTGTTAATCGATTTTCGTTTATATAAGTAACAATGCCCATTGCTTGAACATCGTTGTATACAGCCCCTTCCGTTAACTTTACAGTTATCGTCGGAAGATAATTTTGCAACCCTAAATTATGGGTTATATCCCAAGTTTCTGAAGAGTTGTTTTGAAAATGTTTATGCGTTACTTTTTTGTTCTGCCAAGCTGAAGATGTTGAACTGTATTCTAATATATCTCCATCAGATACGTTAGAAACGATAACATCACTTGCTGTATCTATAGTCCCTACAGAACCAGTAGCTCCAGTTTCACCTTGAGGTCCAGTTAAATCTGGAGTTGTAAAAGTAGTGGAATCTGTAAAGTTAAATGTAAATGTTCCATCTTGATTGTCTGTAACAGAATCAATACCGTTTCCGTCATTACCATCAGCTCCAGCGGCTCCTTGGGCATAGTTTATAATACCGCCAGAAACCACAACGTCAACACTAACAGGAGATGTTTTATCTACAAGTTCTACCGTTATTGAATTTGTTTTTTCAATAACATTGACAGTAGTTGCGCTAGTTTTTTCTATTAAATTAACTGTACTTACCGCCACTTTATTATGTTGTTATTTCGCTTAATACTTTTATTTCTCCTTTAACGTATGTTTTTACCTTAGTAGGATTAGTTGTTGTTATCTGCAAGTCATATACAAAAGTACCAGCACCCCAGTCGATAGCATCTGTCATTGATATTTTCAATATTCCAGAATCTCCATCTTGAGTATCAGTATCAACCCATTCAAGTCCGCTACCAATAGTCAATGTTTCGACTGCTGTTGATAAATCTTTTTTGTTTTTTATCTGTAATCTGGGAGTAGAGCCCGATAAATCATTTACAGTATTAGTGTCGTTTATAAAAAAATTAAACGTTACTTCCTCAAAACTATCTCCGTTATATTGGTCAGGTATGTTAAAAATAGCTGCCATGTTCTATATTTTATTACTTCTTTTTATCTTATTTTATATTACGTAATTTGTTTGTATGTTAATTTGTTATTATGGTTGGTTTGGGTCGTAATCTCTACCAGCGGCTTGATAATATTCATAATCTCTAGGGCTGTTTGTAACGCCCGCACTACCAGAACTAATTCTTATTTTTATGGCCCTTGGAGCTCCATCAATAGCATTCCCAGCTATAGTGACCTGGAAAGTATCCCCATCAGAAACACCTGTGTTCCCGCCATTTGGAAAACTAGCCCATGAGGTTCCGTCTCCAAAGTTAACAAAAGAACAACTACCCACAACTGAATTTGGGTCTGGAGAAACGTTAAAGGTAATCGTAAAGGTTTCGCCTATTGCTGCCCTTGGAGAAGATGATGAAGATGCTGGTATTCCAGAAAGCCCTATACTGTACGTTACAGCAACAGCATCATGGTTATAGTTTTGAAACTCGCTCATATTATCAGTTCCAGCTACATTGTATGTTACGTCAAATCCATCTGAGTTTGCATACTGAAAAGCCTCTGATAAAGACTGAATATTTTGCACATCACCATCATCTATAGCAACTTTTATGTCATCTTTTAAAGAAAGATTGTTAGTTGGTAAATTAGGCATTTTCTAACTGTTTTATTCTATCTTCAAGCTCTACAATTTTTGCAACAAGAAGGTCGATGTAAGAAACACTCTTATACCCGAGCTCTGTCTCTTTAATAAACTCTGGATGATGTTTTTCTAGCTCTTGGGCTACAACACCGAACCTTGTTTGTTTTTTATCTTTAAAGTTATATTCTTTAAAATCTACATTTATTCTTCTTGGCTTTAGATCTATTATATTTTCTTTTAACCTTTCATCTGAAGTTAATTGAAAGTCTGGGGCTATAAGAGTCGCATCAAACTCTTGATTTGTTGCAGTATCTTTGTTAGCAAAACTACTTGGGTTCACCCCGTTTAAGTTATCAGTGAAAACATTAAGGAATCTTAGTCCACTAGTTCCTATGTTTATAGCTGAATCTGTACTTGGTGTAATATTTCCACTTAAAGAAATCGTACTTAAAGTTGAGTTGTTTGTAACTGTAAGGGAGTTTGCTGTAACCGCATCTTGAAAGTTACAGGTAGAGCTAACACTTAAAGTCCCTGTAATTGTAGTATTCCCAGAAGAAAGTGTCCCAGATGTAGATACATTACCGTCAGCATCTACAGTAAAATTATCTGTATCTACAGCAATACCTCCATTAAGATTAGCTACTCCTGTAGCTCTTAAAGTCCCAGATACTGATGTGTTACCGTCTACGTTAAATTTATAGTTATTATCAATAGTTCCTATACCTACATTGTCACTCGAATCTATTAAAACACCGCCAGAGGTTGAACTTGCATTAGACAAGAATAAATTGCCACTAGCGGACATTCCTAAATACCCATAAACTACAGTGTTGTCATTATTAGAGCCGTCACTACCTATACGGATATGACCAGAGCTACCAAAAGTGTCGAACGTAGCTATCAAGTTATTTCCAGTAGTATCATTTCTTCTGGCAAGAAGCATGCCGTTTGCACTTTCTGTTCCTACAAGATTTATTTCTGTACTAGAATCATTGTCTTGTGCGAGAACTTCACCAATTCCAGGAACTCCGATTTCTTCATCAAGAGCATCGTTAAGGGTTTCTAGCGTTATAACTTTATTGCTTGAAGCGTTGCTGGAAAGGTTTCGTGCCTCAGTCTCTGTTGCTAGCTGAACCACCCCTTCTGAAGTTGTAGTGGCAACTGGAGTAGATATTGTTAAAGCTGGGTAACTGTTTCCTCCAACAGAAAAACCTTCACTTTCATAAGAAAAAGTAGTATTGTCGCCTTGTATAAGATAAAAATAACCTGTAGAAGCTGTTCTAGTCACTGCTGAACCATCCAAAGATACACCTATTAATGTTTCTGAATTACCCAAATCACTCTTTGTAGCAAGCCCGTTTGGGCTTGTTGTGTCTGCGGCTATTATTGGATTTGCTGGGTCATCATCATCTTGTGTGATATTAATATACGCTCCAGCTTTCAAAACGGTTTGAGAACTTAAATCAGTCTCGGTAGGATTATTAATAACCAATCTAATTTGTTCTGAATTTGAATCCTTTTCAAACTTTATACTCTCAACTACATTGTTTTTAATAGTACTAAGCTCACCTGAGGTTAAAGAGACTTGGTTCGGTCCCAGGGTAATCTGGTCTCCTGTAATTATAATGCTGTTAGCAAAAGTTGAAGTACTCGAAGTAAAAATATTACCTCCGCTAGAATCTTGTAAATCTCCTCCTCTTAAATCACCTTTAAACCATTCGCTCTGTCTATTTAATATTTTAGTTCCGTCATTTTTAAAAAGGTCGGTTTTTGCTTTCCCCTCTATATAAGAAGCTGAACCAGAAACTGTTAATGTTCCAGTCATTGTATCTCCAGTAACCTCTACATATCTAGCGTCATTAGTGTTATTCAATTCATCTATATCTACAGATATTGAATAATAGTCGTTATCGGTATCAGCAGTTAAATCTATATACTTAGATCCATATATTCTATTTGAAAGCGTTCTGTCGTCATCTGTTGTTTCGCCTTTTAACTTTATGTCAATACTGTCTGCATTTACTAATGCACTATTTAGATCAGTGAAAGTGACTTCAGTACCATCTCCTGTAAAATACTCAATGTTTCTAACCCAACTTCCGTATGCAGATTTGAAATTGTTTACATCTACTTTACTAATTGAAGTTTGATTAGCACCTCTATCAAAAACTATAGTTGAAGATTGAGCTAAATCCAAATCCCCTCCAACATCAAGGTCGGTTGTAATATCAAGACCTCTTTGAAACACAGGGCCGTTAGAATTGTCTCCTATACTAAGCTCTAAGGCTCCGTCTTGATGATACAGGTCTCCTCTAAACCAAGAATCTTTTTGATAATTTGACCCGTTTGTAGTTCCGTTATTTAAAAGCCTAGTTGATAGGTTATCTGCATATATATCACCAGCAACTCCATAGGGCCCAGAAAACTGAAGCATTCCTGTCATTGTATCTCCATCAATGTTCACATAAAGTAAATCTAGAGCACTAGTGTTTACATCTAAAGTTATTGGGTCGTTTGAATCTGGTCCATCGGTTTCTCCATCGCCTTCTGTAAATGATATGTCTATATATGTGCCACCTGTTATGTTATTTGAGGTAGTAACATAATTACTGGACTCATTGTCTTTAACCAGCCTTAACTGAATATCTCCTGTTTGTGTATTAGTATCGTAGTTTACAAGGTCGTAATACAATGTGGTTATTACATTTGAATCCCAAGTAGATATTTTACTTGCATCAATATATTCTTCTTGAGAAACTCCGTTCCCGTCTTCAATATGTCTTCCAAAATAAATCTGTGAAGTTACTCCAAGGTCAATATCAAAATTTGTTGTAATAACATCTTGGCCTAATCCGCTATCAAAAACAGGTGTTCCAATATTTAAATCCGTTGTAAAAGCAACTTCGCTTGAATCGAAAATAGTGGTTCCAGCGGTTAATACTTTAGAAAGTCCACTCCCAGACTGTGTGGCTGTTATAATATCCCCAGAAATGTTACCTTGTAAAATAGGGGTTGCACTACTACCACTAGCAGTATATAAAGCCAGAACAGAGCCGTCTGGATTAAAGACTTGCCCTTTTAAATTACCCTGGAAAGTCCCAACAAACTCTGGGGTACTACCCGCAAAGCCTGTATATGTCGATGCTGAAATTGTTACTGTGTCGCTCTCTCCATCTGAAGACTCGTTAAAAAGAACAACATTTGTTGTTGTACCTGCGTTAACTCTGTTAGCAACAACACCTTCAGTATCTGAAATAATCAAATCTCCTTCTACATCTCCTTCTAGATTTCCGATAAACCTGGCGTCTGTTATGTTACCACCGTTTTGTGTTTTTACATTTCCTGTAACAACAAGCATGGCGTAGTCAGACCCATAATCTGTATACCAATCTGTTGTGTCGCTAGGTGCAAGAGAGACCCCTCCATTACCAATAAGGGTCCATCCTCTTGTGATTTCATCACCACCAATATCAAAGGTAACTTCTGAGAAATCAAAAAATGAAACTGGCAAGCTCCCAATCTCCACAAGACCATATCCGTCTGAATTGTCTTTTAATATAATTTTATCTGTAGTACCTATAACGATTTCCGAAGAATGGTCTGTTAGGTTTGAAAGACCGTCAATATCATCTAATATTTCCAGTGCTTTTTGTACATGATTGTCATTATTATCACCCAATGCAGATAAGTTGCCTGTAAAATTTGAGTTTGCTGTTACAACTGTAATTGTACTTGCTGCTTTTTTGAAATTAGATAAGCTTAACCCAATGTCGTCTTGATTACTAACAGTAAAAGTAACTTGAGCCGTAGAATCATTAATATTAACTCCTGTTAGAAAATCATTATTATCTGTATTTGTTGTTGGGGCCCACTGAGAGTTAGCATTGTCCCATGCCAAAACTTGCCCATCTGTTGGTGCTGTCGATGCTACATTATTAATATCAGCAAGATTATACACAAACCCCGTTATATCTACACCATCAGTAAGGCCATTTAAAGTCAGTGTTAAAGTGCCTTCAGATAACGAACCTGAGGTTACATAATAATTTGTGTCAGTTACACCCTCGATTAAAATAGATTCACCGTTTTGTTGGTTTAAACTAATAGTCTTGTTTGTGTCCCCAGACACAGTAGTTGATTTAATACTTCTACTGTAAGCCGTGTCCCAAGTTCTTTTAGTAAAACCTTTTACACTATCAGCTTTTATTCTAGCCATGTCAATTAAGCGTTTCTTTTCGTATTGTACTTTTTAGTCCCTCTACCGTGTCCACTTCTGTTTTTATTGACAGATACAAAAGACATGGTGTTATGGTCAAAATCCTTACCATTTAAGTTCATGCCACGCTTTTTGGCAGCACGACGCTTTCTTTGATTCTCTGCCTTCATCCTTCTTCTTCTTGGCGTCATTGCGATTGCTTTGTCTCTAATAGCCTTTGCTCTAGCAGCCTCTGGACTTAATTTTTGTTTTCTACTCATAGTATATAATATTACACGGGGCATCGAAAAATAAAAAGTATGACAATAGCCCCTTATATATATAATATATAACCCTAATGTCATGTTTTTTTGTAAAAAAAGTTGTGAGATATATGGAAGTTGGGGGTTATACCATAACTTACTGATACTCAAGCTGTTACGGAAAACGTTTCTTTTTACCCCAGGGGGGTCTGATTTATGTAAATTTAGTGTAAACTTTCAGCTTTTTGTCTTAACCTTTACTTAACACTGCCCTATGCTACAACTAATCTAGATATTGCTTAGAAGCAAATCCACTACGAGACGTTTTTGATAATTAAGGTGTAGTAAGGGAAGCAACAGAGCAACCGACACAAGAGAAGAGGAGCCAAGCAAACTCACTACGAGATGGAACTGATAACTTAATAAAATAGTAAAGATATGAACTACAAGATTTACTGCGATATGGACGGAGTCCTCGCAAACTTCAACTACCAATTCGAGCGGGCTACCCGCCAAACTCCTAAGGAGTTCCTCAAGTCCAATAGCATGGAGGACTTCTGGAAAGTAACTGACGAGAACCTTAGCTTCTGGAGTAGAATGCCGATGATGCGTAACGCTCACATACTTTGGAACTACCTCGCTGACAAGAATGTAACACTCTTGACCACTCCATCTCCCAACGAGATTTCAAGAATTGGAAAGCGTATATGGAAGTCAAGGTATCTCAAAGGCAAACCTCAGATTATCTTCTCTGACTCAAAGCATGACTTTGCAAACTCGAGGACTATCCTAATCGATGACTTCAAGGTCAACCTCAACAAGTTCCGAAAGGCTGGCGGTATCGGTATCCGATGCTACAACGGGAACGCTACCGAAGTCGTAGAGCAACTCAAAGCGATACTCAATGACTAGGGAAGTAAGACGACAACTCGAGGGTCTAGCAGTATTATCCTACTACGTAATCAAAGCTGGAGTAATCATAGGAGCGGCAGTAACAGCTATCCTCCTCGCTGAAGCCTTAATGGTCTGGCTCACCATAAAGATATTCGGATAAGCAAATCCACTACGAGCCCAAATTGATAAGTAAAGTGTAACAATTAAATTCAAATACTATGCAAGTTTTAAAATCAAAGCGTTTCGTTATTCGCAAGTCCCTAATCGGGAAAGGTACAATCATCGAGTTCAAAGACTACGATGGCAAAGTGTGGAAGTATGACCACGACAAGGTCTACGAACTTAACAAGGAGCGGTTCGACAACATGCCGTCCTTCAACAAGTACAAGTCTTACACACAGACTTACAACATGCCCAAGTTCATACGGGCGCAAGCTGACGAGGTGCTGGTCGAATAGACCGCCCTCAAACCTCAGCCCACTTGTTCAACTCTAATTAAACTATATGTATACTGTTATTGACTTGGAGACCACAGGACTCAACACAAAAACCTGTCGAATTATTGAGATTGCCATCTTTCACGTTGATGGCGACAAGGTAGAGAAAAAGCTTTCTACACTTGTCAACCCTAAGGTCTTCATCTCACCACTAATCCAACGCATCACGGGTATCAAGTACTACGATGCAATGAAAGCTCCAACGTTTAAGGAGATAGCTAACGATGTAAAGAAGTTGTTCAGAGGCAAAGTGTTTGTGGCTCACAACTCTAAGTATGACTACGAGGTCCTACGCAACGAGTTCTACCGCAATGGAATACCTTTCAGAAGAAAGCACTTGTGCACTCTCGAACTCTCTCGGGTAGCCTTTCCTAACCTTGGCTCTTACAAGTTGGGTAACCTTTGCGAGCAGTTAGGCATTGACCTAACCAACGCTCACAGAGCAGAAGACGACGCCCACGCTACGGCTGTGTTACTACAACGCACCTTAGCGGAGGCTCCCTTCTAGTCCTCACACCCTTCGGGTGTATAGCAACATAAAACTGTATAGCATATCAAGTAAAGTAAAGTATAGCGCAGCGTGTATAGCATATTATCAAACAGTAAAGTATAGGGCCGCGAAGCGGCGCGTGTATAGCATACTACACTTTTCTACACTACCCTAGAGCAAATCCGCTACGAACTATTTTTGATAATTATGGCGTAACCCAAATAAAGCAACACACTATGGAAAACTTAAAAAGTAAAAGATTCGTAATTCGCAAATCACTAATTGGCAAAGGAGTAGTAATTGAGTTCAAGGACTATGATGGGAAGCTATGGAAATATGACCATGACAAAGTTTACGAGGCATGTAAAGAACGTTTCGATAACCTACCATCGTTCAACAAGTATAAATCCTATACTCAAACTTACAATATGCCAAAGTTTGTAAGAGCGTTAGGGGATGAAGTCCTAGTACCGTAAGGTACAGGGCTCTCCTCTCCCCCGAGGGGGTGTATAGCAACTGTATAGCATAGTAAAGTAAAGAAGAGTGTAACAACCAAAAGTAACATAATTTCAGACAGCCGACGTAAAACGTGTATAGCATATCCCAGAATAGTAAACCATAGTGTAAGTAACCGCAAAAAACATGACAATAGCCCTATATAATATATATATAACACCCTAATGTCAGGTTTTTATTCGATGTCTTTGATGTGTAGAGATGGGGTAACACCCCTCTTCTTTCTAAAAACTATAAACAAACCATACCTTTTTTCAACATACTGTTAGGAATATAACAAGCTGTTTAACTGCTAACAATATTTATCCAGGCAAATTCGGTACGAGCTGATTTTGATAAATACTCTGAACGCAATAATTAACACATAGTATGAATAACCCGATAGTAGATGAACCGATGTATAGAGCTAAGATGCGAGTTGACACGTATCATAACCTACCAACCTTACGAATTGGTCGTAACAAGTTTTATGGCTTTCGCATAGGGAGAGTACCGCGTAAGTTTCATGATACCACTCGTAAACTCCATTATACTTGGTTCACCTACAAGGGTTATATCTTTATCGACTCTTATGCGGTCAGTAAAACAGATATTAACTTAGCCTTAGATAGAAAATATTAGTATGAGTAGACAATTTTTAACAGTACTTTGCGAAAAGATTGGAACAGTACACCAGTATGAATTACCAGAGTTAGAAGATGGTAAGCGATATGAGCAGTTATGCGATGAGATATTTGATTTTATGTACCTTCGCGGTTTTAAGTCTGGGAGCACCGTATGGATGGTTCATGACAAAGAGGGTATGTTTTTCCACAGGGACAATAGAGTTAACTTTTTAAAAGAAGGATTATAATGGCAAAGTATGTTGACAATCCCGCAGTTCAATGGAGTGGCTTAGACATAGAGGCATTCATTGACCCAATCCTTGAGCCGACTAAGGAGCAATCCGAAAAACTACAAGATTATTTTGACAACCAAATGGAGAATGTTGTTGAGTCTTATAGAGATGACATTATTGAGTTTATCAATCTCAAGATTCAAGACTACATCTATTACAACAAGAAGCAAATCACACAAGAAATTAACTCAATCCTTAACACCTAAATTATTATGAGAGTAAGAGAGTTATTAATGAGAATATATGGACCAGACTACGACCCAGACATGAAGGTTACGTTTTACAGAAGAGCTGATGATGATAGCCATCAAGATGGAGTAGTCAGTATGACAAAAGTAGATGACCAAGATGTTCATGTACGATACTTTGAAGGGTCAGAAAAATTAGAAAAAACTTTAGAAATAATATTAACATGAAACTAGTAAAAGAATCAATAGAAGCCACAATAGTGGATTACTGTATCCACATTGAACACAATGGTAATATTTACCAAGTAGTTTTCGAGTACTACCTCCATTCAGACGACTACGATAATATGGAAGTCATAATTAATGACCCCCCTTTACATGAGTTACCTGAAAAAGAGGTTGATGAAGTAAAAAAGTATGCACTACAAGTTTGGAAAAATACAGACTTATTCATATACATGAACCCCGAGTTAATTAAAAGAAAATATTTTAACCAATGACAGTATACACCCTACATTTACCAGAGGACAAGTCTGTTGAGATAAATCAGCTTAATAGAGATGGCAACCTAAGATATTGCACATACTACGTAGTATCTCACGATGGAACACAAGTTGAGTTAGAGTACGCTCCTTATGTTGCTGTCGAAGAAGATGCAGACCAGATTCAAGACCTTGAACTACTTGGCTCTTTGCTCGGGTATAGGGAGTATGAGTATACCATAACTCAGCGTGAGGTATGCTTAAATTAATAAAGGCTTTTATTTACGGGGAGATGAAAATACGCGTGAAGGGCTACAACATAGAGGTTTTTCGCATCGTCGCTATCCTCTTATATTTGTGGTGTTGTTACCACGTATGGACTAACTATATGATAATAACTAAAAACTAAAGTAAAAACTATGAACATCATTGAAGAATTAGGCATCGCTCCTTATGACGAAGGAGGATTAGTAGCAAACGCATACACAGGAAGTACTTGTATGCTAACAGCAGAGGAACTTGCAGTCTATGATTTTATTATAGGTGCAGAACAGACCCTTATGTACGACTCAAAAGATATGGACGAGAACACAGTCTATAAACTAAGAACAGACTTTCACAGAGGATTAAACTGGTTTAAGCAGACTAACGCCAGAGTTTACATGGAATTATTAGATTGATATGATAGAGATAAAAGTAAATAAATCAGCAAGACAACAGCAAGTTAGGAACTTCTTGGGCAACACTATTATTATGGCTCAAGATGTAGCCGACAGAGGAAGGGATAGGTTTCGTATGAGATACCCTCGTAACATTGGAATAGGACCTCGAGAACTTGTAGAGATGGTTGAGAAAGAAACAAACAGCACAGTCTACGGAGGATACAAGTGTATCAACGATGGATTTATAACTTTCAACATCAGAAGCTAATGAGAAGGTTGGTAATCCAAGTAGACATGGAAGGGCAAGATAAACCCACTAATGTAGATATAAAAGAATTTTTAGCAAATCTACCTAAGTATATTAACAACGACAAGACGCTATCCTAAGCAAATTCGGTACGACTGAATTTTGATAATTATGTAAATATGAAATTCAGCCAACGATGAAACGCATTATAGTAACACTTGAAGAGAGAAAGATGGCAACGAGAGTTCCGCCACCTTTTAGAAATAAAAAAAAGTATAACAGAAAAACTAAACATAAAAAGAATGATAGCAGTATTTAAATCTCCAAACGAGCAAGAACTTATGGAAAAACTTGAGGTAGGTAGCCACAGGGTTAACACTTTTATCGATGTAGATTACTTCGACTTGGTTAAAGCCTTCGGTCAGCCTTCTTTACCCAAAGAGTCTCCAGATGGTAAGGTCCAAAAAGAATGGATACTTGAGCATAATGGGAACATATACACCATCTATGATTGGAAGACTGGTTCCGAGGAGTTCACCACACAAGAGCTTACCGCTTGGAATGTAGGTGGTACAAATGCGTCTTTAAATTTCTTTGTAGAACTAAAGTCGTATTTACCACCATCTGCTTCATTCGTATTTAATTGGGACAAAGATGATAAGTAAAAACACAGAGCCAAGAGAACCAGGAGAGTTTCTCTGGGCAGATAAAATGCTTGTTCGCTCTACCTTTATGGAGATATACACAGAGATGGACAAGTTTTATTACAAACTAATACAAGAAGGCAGACAAGACAAAGAAGTTTATTTAATGCTTGACGACATAGCTAATAAATTGGCAGTAACATTACACGAAATAGATAAAAAAGATTATATATGACAACACCAAACTTTAACGTAGAAGACACTACACAACTTGAACAAGACTTTAAAAAACTAGACACTTTTGTTACAAAGAAAGATTGTATGGAAGCTATTGACTATCTACACGGAATGGGTATGATTGAGAATATGAGAAGTGACGAAGCACACTATACAATGATTCTAATAAAGAAAGTAGCAAGAATATACAAAACTAATTTATGGGTACCAAAGTAATGACAACAGCAGAAAAAGTAGATGCAATACAGAAACTATGGGATTGCAAGTTTGAGATTGGAGACTTAAATGACCACTACGTAGACCCTTTCTACAGAAGAAGACCAGACTACTTTGTATGGAGAACAGAAACGGCAGATGGATACTACTGCTATGTGCTGAAAGATGGGTACAACGATGACATAAATCCAACAACAGAGCTTTATACTGAAGATGGTGCAGAGGACTTGAAAGATGAAATCAGACAATGTCTTGAGAGTGGTAACATGGTTAAGATGGATGATTCTATTGCATCAGACCTTGAGATGGAAACAAACGATGAGTCAGAGTGGACTAGCGATGAGTTCTGGGTAGACCTATACGATGAGTTAGTTGACAATGGAGACATCGAAGAGGAAGATGAGGATGAAGATGAATACTTGTTTTTCGAAGAAGCTAAAATAAAAAAAGAAGATAACCAATGATAGTAAGACCAGTTTACAAATACGACTTTGTTGACTCTCCAGCGTTGCGTGATAGCTTCACTTATGCTGGTAGAAATGCTCTTTATGATATGTTCGAGGCTATGTCAGAAGACTGGGGTCAAGATTATCATTTTGACCCTATCGCTATTCGCTGTTCTTACAGTGAGTATGAAGACCTTGAGGAAATACAAGCAGACTATCCTCAAATCAAGGATATGGAAGACCTAAAAAGCCATACAGACGTGTGGGAGTATAAGATGGAGTTTATAGATAGAACAGAAAAAGGTATAATAATACAACAATTTTAAGTATGGGATATAGATCACAAGTATGGGTTGGTATACACGATAACTACCGACAAGATTTTAAAATATTAGAGAAAGAATACGGAGAGATTTTTTACAGAAAAGGTAGATGTAAAACAAACAAGGTTACTATCTACAAAACAAGATGGGACACTAAATGGTACAGCGAATGTGAGCCAGTATCTTCTTACGAGGATATTATCAAGGCAGACACAAACAGGAACTGGATACTCGCCATAGGTGAGGATAATGCAGTCCACACTGACCTTGGAGATTGGTGGGATTACATTGAAATGGAAATGAAAGTAAGTTTAATAGATTAACATGGCAAATCACTGTTGGAATACAATGTCAATCACTCAGTATAAAGAGGATGACAAACAAAAAATAATAGACTTTTTCAAGTCTTATGAGAACTATGACTACCTAACTCACTGGGGCGACTCTTTGCTTAAACCAGAAGACAGAACAGTTGGAGAAATTACATACGATAACTGCTACAAGTGGGGTTCAAGATGGTGGGATTTTAAATTAGATGTAGGAGATAATTACATTGAAATCGATGGGGACTCAGCTTGGTCACCTATGTGTGAGCTTGCCTCTCTAATATCAGAGGTTTTTGACTGCCATGTAAACCTTGACTACAATGAACCTGGAATGGACTTTGCTGGTATCGAGGACTACAAAAGTGGAAATACATTAGAAATACAAGAGTTTACATACAGAGAGTATGAGTATAAGTTTATGGACTCACACTACCATGTTCAGAAAATTATCGAAGACCTAAGAGATGGTTATTATGAAGGCGAAACCCTTGAGGATTTCCTTCAATCAGTATCATACCTTAACAAATCTGACAAAGATGAGGTGCAGAAAGAGTTTGCAAAACAATTAAAAATAAATACATAATCAATTAACTTTTATTAACTTTACAACTATGAGACAAAAATCAGACAGAATGAATTTCAAATTACACTTTGCATGTTCAAAAGATGACCTAAGACCATCTATGACACAAGTGTACGTAACCAAAGAGAACATTGTAGCTACCGATGCTAACATCTTAGCTGTTGTTCCAACAAAAGACGTATTCGATGACCCATCTATCGAGTTATTACCAGAAGAGGGATTGTACATCGACTCAAACGACTGGAAAAAATTAGTAGGAGCGTATCAAGTGATTTACAACGGAGAGTTTGTTGTAGCATTCTTCCCCCGCAAGAGTGAGGCACACGTTAGACCTCGCACCATTGAGGACGTAGGTAACTACCCACAGTGGGAGCAAATCGTACCTGACACATCTAAGTTCGACTCTGTTGGTCGAATCGGATTGAACCCCAAGATGTTATACAACTTGCACCAAGCTCTCGACGTTCCTACATTCAAATTAGAGTTCTCTGGTGATAACAAGCCAGTAGCCGTAGCTATGCCAGATGACACCTACGCCACTTCTGGTAACCAGTACGGTATCATCATGCCCTTACTCATCCAAGATAACAATGAGGAGGATTTAGAGGGCAACGGTGATGAGGACCAAGATGTATCTTACTCTTCAGAAGAAGTAGAAGTTACAGACGAGGTTCAAGCAGTAATCAACTAATTAATATATGACCCAAGAAGAAATGGAAAACATTGCCAATCTCATAGCCGACAAGCTATGGGAGAGGCAAATGGAAATCGAAACAGAAGCCGAAGAGACTGAAAACAAAATAGGTGAGATGTCTAAGCTGGAAACAATGCTCAGTATATACGAACAAAGTGAGCAATACAAGAAAGCTTACGAGGTCAAGATGCGTCTTGATAAAATAAAAAGAGAGCTCACCGAAGCTGGAGTATTAAAAGATAATAGTAATCAACTGTAGTTCATAGTTGTTTTAGTTTGGTTGTTTAGTTCCCCGATGCTGTGATAGTGTCGGGGTAAACTAACAAAAAAAACCTGACAATAGGGTGTTATAATTGTAATATATGGAGCTAATGTCATACCGAAACTTAGATTATCTGCATCGAAACAGAATAATCTATAAGAGAATGCCTGTAAGGGATGTCCCTTCAGAGACGTATGATTGGGGCTGGTATTATGAGAACGGAACCTCTGAGTTTTACTCGCTGTTCAATACAAAGGTTAGGATTAACTCTTACAAGAGTTTGAAGTGGCATATCATTGTGTTGCGTTACCTTAACATGGACCTCGAGCCTCAGAAGTTCTATGCACTCTGTGAACATATAATAGACCAGAACAATGGATTTATCACTTTTGGCGTCTCTATTAGCACTCTGCACAATATTCTTGCAGAGGTATTAGAGATTGAGTTTCACACCCCTCCTAACACAAGAGTTAGGAAGATTATATTTAAAGACGGAATAGGTCTCTCTGCCGTGGACAAGCTAAAAATAGTTGGTTCTGTTATTGGTAGAAAGAAAAATGCTACAAACTTTGATATTTACGAAAGTATGTTGTATCTTCACCACCAAAGACAAAAAATAACTATGCAAAAAATAGCTAGGTATCTCAACGTATCGGAGAGAACCTTATATCGAAACATGGACAATGACCTCAAGGTCGAAAAGAAGATTTTAAATGAAGCATTACAACAGGGAGAACTATTCGCGTTATAAAAAAGATTTAGATACCTCTACAAGATTAATAGAGGGGAAGTTTTGGGATGAGTATACCAGAGAGGAGCTCATCATTAAATTCATGCCGTATGCTGAAGACATAGCTAGAAGCTTTTCAGTGGCAGAAAAAGTCTGCGGTATATTAAGTATCGAAGATTTAATACAGGAGGCAAACAAGAGTTTGGTCTTAGCCATTGACCGACTTGACTTTGACTTCATGAACCCTAATGATGATTATGAAAAACAAATCAAAGGGTTTATATCAAAGCGTATTAGAGGGGGTGTTAGACGTGCGATTGATGCTAATCGTGGGGACATTAGAATCCCAGAGTACAAACTAACCGAGATACGCAAAGACGACGGCAAGGACAGGAAGTTGGTGCAGATGTTTTTCAACTCCATCTTTCTATCTATCGATGACAAGATTGACCAGTCAACCGACAAAAGCTTTGAGATAGAAGACAAACCAGATGGATATAACATTGTGTTACTCAACAAGTACATACTGTCTTTAATGCAGAAGCATTTGAATGATAGAGAGTACGATGTCCTTCGCCTTAGTTTTGGTCTGGATTGCGATAAGTTACCCGCAAAACAGATAGCAAAGCTATTGAATATTCAAGGCAGTGCTGATTTTGTTCGGGTCTCTCAGATTAAAAGGGAGGCCTTGGACAAGCTCATTGATAGCGTTGAGCCAGAAGACGTATTGGATTTTATAAACTAGAAAAAATTAAATTATATATGAGCACAACACTAAGTAAAAACGAAATGTTACGTGAGCTATTCGTTAAGTATGGTCTTCACAAAGAAGACACGTTCAAGTCTCCACAAGGCTGGACTATTATCACGCGTTCGGGTATTGACAAGATACAAGCAGAAGCTGACATCGACATTGACTATGAGATGTTAGAACTTACACAAGGTAAGTCTGCTGCGGTAAAGGCTACTGCAACTTGGAATGACCGTAAACTAACTACCTTTGGCGAGGCAAACGAGAAGAACTGCCGTCAGTCTTATGTGCTGGCTATGGCAGAAAAACGTGCAATGTCACGTATTGTACTGAAACTCACAGGGTTCTATGCTCTTGGTGTATTCGGTCAAGATGAGTCTGACGATTTTGTCGATGCTAACAAATACCAACTAAAGAAATCTATCTAATGACACATGAAGAAATTATCGAAAAGCTCAAAGAGGATGAGAACTATTATGGTGACTTTGGCAAGCAGTTCCTTAGCAACTCTGATATTGGCACACTATTTACCAATCCCCTCGAGTTTCAGAGACAATCTGTCAATAGCGTCAATCTTGTTATTGGTAGTTACTTGCATACTTGCGTCTTGGAACCTCATAAACTCGATTCCTTCAGAATAATTGACGCCTCTAACCGTAACGTTAAACGCTACAAGGAGGAGTCTGAAGGTGAGATATGCTTATTAAAGCATGAGGCTGACCGTGTCTACCAGATGAGAGATGCCCTTATGAAGAATACAATCATAAGGGACCTCATCATAGGTTCTCGTAAAGAAACTGAAGTGCTGTATGAGATGCCAGGTATTGCAGAAATCAACGGGCACATGTGGAAAGGTAAGGCTGATGTTATCAACAAAGATGAAAGGTTAGTTATAGATCTCAAGTCTACGTCTGACATTGACAACTTTCGTTATTCAGCTAAAAAATACAACTATGATAGTCAAGCATACATATACAATCAGATATTTGGTGTGCCATTAATTTTCGTAGTAATTGATAAAAAGTCATTAAAAATTAATATCTTTGAAGTATCAGATGAGACATTACAACGGGGTGAAGAGAAAGTTGAAAAGGCTTGTGGCATCTTCGACTTGTATTACAACACTAATGGATTTAACCCGAACGAGTACATCGAGACGAAAATATTATAATATGTATAACTACAAGATAAAAGAAATATTAAAAGTAATTGATGGGGATACTGTTGAGGTCGTAGTAGACCTTGGATTCTCTATCTATCACAAGACCAGAGTTCGACTTATTGGCATCGATACTCCAGAGATAAGAACAAAAGACCAGGAGGAAAAAGAGCGTGGCATTGAAGCCATGGACTTTGTTGTTGACTTCTTTAGACAAATGGAGCACGAAGAGAAAGTGCTTTATTCTGAAAAGTTAGATAGCTTTGGTCGTAGTCTTGGTAGAATTATTGTAGGCGGAATTGATATAGGAGAAGAACTATTAGAAAGCGGATATGCAAGACCTTATAAAAAAGATTAAAAACCCTCAAGAAGATGAGAGCAAGATAATAAAAGGCCTTAGAGCTGATTATTATGCAAAGAAAATTAAAATGATGAGAGACATAAATAGAGACATTGAACTTGAGTCTAAGAAGATAAGACAGGAAATATTCGTATGGGTTGTTCTTGTTGTGTCTTTTAGTGCAATGCTTTATTCAATTTTAAATTTTTTAACTAATTAAATTATATACCATGGCTTTAATTTTAAGTGGCGGTATTTGTCTTACCGATGTTCCAAAAGACAAGATTATCAGTGGTAAAAAGGGTAAGTATGCAAACCTTACCATTACCATTAACGACGAACCAGACAAGTTCGGTAACAATGCAAGTATTACCATTGCTCAAACAAAAGAGGAAAGGGAGTCTAAAGCTCCGAAGGTTTACTTGGGTAACTGCAAGCTAGTCTGGACCAACGACGTAATGCCAAAAGTACCACCACGAGATGGTGCTCCTATGCAGAACTCTGCTCCACAAAGTAGTTCTAATGATGATTTGCCGTTCTAATGTTTGACGACAATTACATTAGTATTACAACAGATGAAAACGGAAACGTAACTTCCGTAGAAGATTAACAATTAAATTTTTACCAATGCAAGTTGAGACTTACGAGATTAATGGTTTTGAGATAGATGAATTTAACATTCATAAATTAGAAGAAGGCAAGACGCAAGGAATCTGCCCACTATGTTCTCATGACAGAAAACCTTCAAACAAGAAGCTTAAATGTGCTTCGTATGACTGGAAGCGTGGTCTCGGTACTTGTCACAACTGCAATCAAACCTTTCAGATGCATACCTACAAACGTAAAGGAGATGCTCAGAAAGAGTATACCAAACCAGAGCCTACTGATGAAATCAACATTAGTCAGAAGGCCGAGGATTGGTTCAGTAGTAGGGGTATATCTTCACAGACTCTCTTTGACTTAGGTGTCTCAGAGGGTATGGAGTATATGCCACAGACTGGCAAGGTTGAGAACACAATTCAATTCAACTACTACATTGGTGGTGAACTTGTTAATATCAAATACAGAGATGGCAGAAAGAACTTCAAACTCTACAAGGGCGCTGAAAAAGTATTCTACAATATTGATGCAACTAATGGTTATGACCATGTTTATATCGTTGAGGGAGAGATGGATGTGCTTTCTTTCCATGAAGCTGGAATTAAAAATTGCATTAGTGTCCCTAATGGGGCTACTCTTAACAGTAATAATCTCGAGTATCTTGACAACTGCATAGATTACTTTGCAGATAAGGAGAAAATAATTATTGCTGTTGACTCTGACGAGGCTGGACAAGCTCTACAATCTGAGCTGGTTCGCAGGTTAGGTGCAGAGTTATGCTATACACTAGACTTTAAAGACTGCAAAGATGCGAATGAATACTTACAAAAATACGGACAAGAAGAGCTGGCGAAGCGTGTACATTCCGCCAAATCAATACCGCTCGAAAACGTACTTACCTATCGAGAGATTGAAGCGGATGTGGAGGACTTTGTCTTCAACGGTTTCAAGCCTGGTTATCAGATTGGGATTGACAATTTTGACGACATTTTCTCAACCTACACTGGGCAGTTTATTACAGTTACTGGTATTCCTAGTAGTGGTAAATCTGATTTTGTTGACCAGATGGCTGTTGGCTATAATCTAAATTATGGTTGGAAGACTGCATTTGCATCTCCAGAGAACAAGCCAACATACCTACACGCCCATAAACTTATTCGTAAGTTTTGGCAAGGTATGCCAGATAAGTCCGATGTAGGTTCTGACAAATGGAATAACATATCGTCTCACATCAACGACAACTTTTTCTTCATTGAGATGGACAGATACTCTTTAGATTCTGTCTTACGCAAAGGAGCAGAACTTGTAAAGCGCAAAGGTATCAAGTGCCTTGTTATAGACCCTTATAATAAGGTACGTGATACTGATGCTAAGACTGAGGATGTTAATAAATACACCTTAGAATACTTACAAAAGATTGAAACTTTCTGTAAGAAGTTCGATGTGTTGGTGATAATAGTAGCCCACCCAACTAAGATGTACAAAAATGCTGAAGGCAAGATTGAAGAACCGACAATGTACAACATAAAAGGCGGTGGTGAGTGGTATGATGCTTCGTATCATGGCATTCTGGTCCACAGAGATTATGACGCTAAGACTGTGAAAGCCAAGGTGTTAAAGGTTAAGTTTCAGAACCTTGGAGAGAATGGAGCTGAGGCTCACTTCAAGTGGGAGCCAAAGTCTGGTAGTTTTATACCGATTGAACTTCCAGATGAAAAAGCATTACCTTGGGAATGAGTTGGAGAAAGAAGTTAGACCCAAACGGAAGACTCGACTGGGGACAGTACGAGATGACTAAAGAAGACCGAGAGGCTATGTATTGGTGTCATGCAAATGGCATTGTAATACACGAGGAGATTAAAAAAGATGGACCTTGGCATATCTTTATTAAGAAAGGCAGAAATGTTCATCGCTCTCCAAAGATGTATGGCACAGACGAAGTCATTGAAAAAGTATTTGAATTTTATAAATATTATTATAACAAAGAAGTTGGAAGAAAGTAAAAAAGATATTACCTTTATCGACCCTATCGTTGAGCAAGTAGCTAGGAAACTGGCTTTGCGCTCTTTGGTAGGATACACAAAATACGGTACGAGTCTTGACAAAAACGACAACCCTTTAGACTACTGGCTTGCAAATCTGCAAGAAGAACTATTGGATGCCGCTAATTATATTGAAAAGACTCGATCTGTACTAAAACAAATCGATAATGGCAAAACAGAGAAGGAGTAAAAGAGGGCCTGTACAGGCTAAAAAAATTAAGTATGATGGTATTAATTTTGCGTCGGGCCTTGAGAGATACATGTACATGGCTCTCAAAAAGGCAAAAATCAAAGCACGATATGAAGGTGAATGTTTCACTCTCCTGGAGGGATTTGAGTTCACTTCACCCGCATACGAACGCCAATCAAACGGGAAAGGGGAGTTTGTAAACAGAGGTAATCGAAAGATACTGCCGATAAAGTATACACCCGATTTCGTTGGCGAAGGCTTTATTATAGAGTGTAAGGGAAGGGCTAACGAGTCTTTCCCTATGCGCTATAAGTTATTTAAAAAGTATGTAGAGACTAACCTAAAAGGGGTTACGCTCTATAAACCACAAAACCAATCCGAATGCGACAAAGTAGTACAAATGATTCTGGAAAAAACAAAAGATTAGCCAGAGCGCAATACACTAAAAGACAGATAGATAAGTTTATCAAATGGTCTTTGAAACAAAAAGGTTGTTTAAGATATAAAGATTTATTATCTTTGTATGAGCAATACGATATTAAAGTATATTAAATGAAAAATTGGGAATTATCATTAGGCTTCTATCACGGAATATTATTCGGTGTTAGAACCTATTATTCAGAAAACTACACGACATACGTGTTTTATTTACCGTTTATCGATGTAGCGTTAAATATAGACAATTAACCCTTAAAACGTTAACAAATGGGAAAAGTTTCAGACAAAGTATCGGAGTTTAAAGCTTGGTACAAATCAAAAACAATTATTGGATTAGTAATTTCTTCTGTCTCTGGAGTTGTGTATGCACTAACTAACGGAAGTGTAGACGTGGCTGGAGCGGTAGATACTGCTATGACAGGAGCCGATGAATTAGCTACTGGAGCAGACGAGGTTGTCTCGACTGTTATGTTCTTTGTAGGACAAGCTGTGGCTGTTTACGGACGATTAAAAGCGAAAGTTGGCTTGAAATAAGCTGATTATCAATTAATTAACACCCGTGTAGCTTCGGTTGCACGGGTATTTTTATCTAAACATATTATATGGGATTATTTGACAAAAGGATACCTTACAAACCATTCGAGTATCCAGATTATTATACAGAAGGATGGTTAAAGCAAGCACAGGCATTTTGGCTTCACACAGAAATCCCAATGTCTGGAGATGTTAAGGACTGGAACGAGAAGCTGACAGATGCTGAAAAGAACTTAGTAGGTAACATCCTACTTGGTTTTGCTCAAACTGAGTGCGCAGTTTCTGATTACTGGACGCAAAAAGTTGTGTCTTGGTTCCCAAAACATGAAATACAACAGATGGCAATGATGTTCGGTTCTCAAGAGACTATTCATGCGGTAGCTTATAGTTATCTTAATGAAACTCTTGGACTTGAGGACTTTGATGCTTTCTTACACGAACCAGCTACTGCGGATAGATTCGACAATCTTGTAAGTTACGAGGGCAATGACCCAGTAGGTATTGCAAGGTCGTTGGCTTTGTTTTCAGCCTTTGCTGAGGGTGTATCATTGTATTCTGCTTTTGCAGTGCTTTATTCGTTTCAGCTCCGTAACTTACTCAAAGGCATCGGACAACAGATGAAATGGAGTGTTAGAGATGAGTCTTTACATTCTAAGATGGGTTGTCAGTTGTTTAGACACATGTGTGAAGAAATGCCTGAATTAAAAAACCAGGTGAAGCAAGATGTTTTGGATGCGGCATCTATCATGCTTGACTTAGAAGAACGATACATCGATAAGATGTTCGAGCAAGGTGACATTGAGAACCTTAAAGCAGAAGATTTAAAGAACTTTATTAGAAAACGTATCAATGAGAAGATTGCAGAACTTGGTTATGCGGACCATAGTAATCAGTTTGCTTATGACAGCGCTAGCGCTTCTAATCTTGAATGGTTCTACCACTTAACTGGTGGAGTAACTCATACAGATTTTTTCGCTATTCGCCCAACAGACTACTCAAAAGCAAATGAGAAAGAGGATTTCGAAGATATATGGTAAAAGCAAATTCAGTTAAATTATTAGGACACTACGGCAGTGACGAGGTCATTGCTTGTAGTGCTTGGACATCTACGTCGAGAGAGCTTACCGACGAAAAAAGAGCACGTATACCTAAGCTTATTAATACCCTTTGGAGAGATGGCCATGAGACGCCATTTGAAAAGGGTATCGTGCACTTTCTGGTGGATTGTGATATAGCTAGTCACATACACTTATTAAAGCACCGCATATCGTCTCTAAATGCAGAGTCGGCTAGATACAAAGAACTTAAAGAAGATAAGGTCTATGTACCTGTTGACTTTCCCGACAAGTGGAAGCGTAAATTGTTTTTGCATACGCAAACTTCAGACTCGCTATACCACGAATGTTTGGCTGACATACAAGAGGAGCTTGGAAGAAAAAGAGCAAAAGAGGCTGCAAGGTTTTTTAAGACCTACAACTCTCAAATACAAGCAGATGTATCTTTCAACATGAGAAGTTTTCACAACTTCTTAGCGCTTAGAAATAGCGAACACGCTCAACTTGAGATAAGGGATATTGCACAACAGATGTTAGAGCTGGTGCAGAACATTGAAGGAAACCCATTCGAGCACACGTTGCTTGCTTGGTATAGAAAACAAAAAGGATTATGATGGAATGGAACAACAAATGGATAGCTGGAGTAGACTATCCGCAGTGGGGAGATACAGAGGTTTATAAGAAGACAATCGTTGGCGGTTATCTTCAGCCTTGGGAGTCTCCAAGAGATGCTTACATGAGGGTTGCCTCCACGGTAGCAAGAAGACTTTATAAGCCAGAACTTACAGATACGTTTTTTGAATATATCTGGAATGGTTGGCTTAATCTAGCCTCTCCAGTACTATCAAACACAGGTACGGACAAAGGATTACCTATCAGTTGTTTTGGTATCGATGTTGGAGATAGTATACAGGAGATTGGTTCTAAGAACTTAGAGATGATGCTACTAGCTAAACACGGTGGGGGAGTTGGTATTGGTGTCAACATGATTCGTCCCGCTGGTTCTAAAATTACAGGAAATGGAACATCTGATGGCGTGGTACCGTTTTGCAAAATCTACGACTCAACAATTCTTGCCACTAATCAAGGAGCAGTCAGACGAGGAGCTGCATCTGTCAATCTCAACATTGAACACGATGACTTTGAGCATTGGCTCGAAATTAGGGAACCAAAAGGTGATGTCAACAGGCAATCTCTTAACCTTCATCAATGCGCTGTCGTTGGTGATAAGTTCATGCGAAGACTCATTGAAGGAGATGAATCTGCAAGACAAAGATGGTCTAAGCTCATCCAAAAGCGTAAAGCTACTGGAGAGCCTTACATCTTATTTAAAGGAAATACAAACAAAGCGAATCCTACAGCTTACAAAGCAAATGGACTCAAAGTCCACATGACTAACATTTGTTCAGAGATTACTCTGCATACCGATGAGTCGCACAGTTTTGTTTGTTGTCTTTCGTCTGTAAATTTAGCAAAATATCATGAATGGAAAAATACCAATCTTATTTACCACGCCATTTGGTTTTTGGATGGTGTCTTGGAAGAATTTATTCAAAAAGCAAAGGGACTACGAGGATTTGAGAATAGTGTTCGTTCCGCGGAAAAAGGACGTGCTTTGGGCCTTGGAGTGCTCGGATGGCATACGTACCTTCAACAAAATGGTATTCCATTTGAAGGATTACGAGCTCAGTTCGAAACGCGCAGAATTTTTAGTCAAATCAAGATTGAGTCCGAGAGAGCTTCGAGAGACCTTGCAGATGTATATGGAGAACCGCTCTGGTGCAGAGATACGGGTTTTCGGAATACACACCTCAGAGCAATAGCCCCAACTGTCTCAAACTCAAAGCTTTCTGGCAACGTTTCCCCTGGTATTGAACCTTGGGCTGCTAACCTTTTCACAGAGCAATCCGCTAAGGGTACGTTTATCAGAAGAAACGCAGAACTTGAAAAAGTACTTGATGCTATCGGCATAAACACTCCAGAAACTTGGGAGACAATACTTTCTGACAAAGGTTCTGTACAAGGCATTAATGAGTTAGATAATTGGTGTTTTGTTGACGGGCAACTTAACAGGGCAGATGACATAGGGGATGCTCCCTGTGATAAAGTCAAAGACGTATTCAAGACTTTTAAAGAGATAAATCAACTTGAATTGGTTAACCAAGCTGGTATACGACAGCAGTATGTAGACCAGTCGGTATCTCTTAATTTAGCCTTCCCTTCAGAGGCTTCTCCTAAATGGATAAACCAAGTGCATTTAGATGCTTGGAAGAAGGGGATAAAAACTTTGTATTATATGAGAACAGAGTCTGTCCTTAGAGGAGACATTGCAGCAAAAGCAATGGACCCAGACTGTGTTTCTTGTGATGGTTAAAAATTATTTATGATTGAACTAAAAAAGTTTTATCTGCCTAATTGCAAACCTTGTCAGAATTTACAACCTGTATTAGAAGAAACTGTGTCGGATTACCCCGATGCAGTTTCCTTACAGGAGTTAAATGTCGAAGAGGAATACGAAGAGGCAATGAAGTATTCAGTAAAAACAGTACCCACCGTAATCTTTATAAAGGATGAGGAGGAGATCGGAAGAATACGTGGCGTTGGAGCAAAAGAACGCTACGCTAAAATTATAGATAAATATTTATAGTATAATTTTAATACTTCCTTAACATTCAGTAACTTTGTATATTATTAACCTTTATAATTTCTCATGAGAAAACTATTTACTTTTTCGTTAGTGGTACTAACAATGGGGCTTTTTGCCCAAGAAGTTGAGCAAGATTCTATCTTAACTCAACAATTAGACGAGGTCGTTGTAACGTCTCGTGTTATTGACATCGCTAAAGAGCGGGTGACACCTGTTGCTGTGTCCTCAATCTCTGCTAGTGATATTTCTTTGAAAGTAGGGAACCAAGAGTTTCCCGAAATCATGAACAACACTCCTGGCGTTTACGCTACTAAACAAGGGGGTGGTTATGGAGATTCTCGTATCTCTTTACGTGGATTTGACCAACGTAACACATCGTTCCTTATCAACGGACAACCTGTCAATGATATGGAAAACGGATGGGTGTATTGGTCGAATTGGCAAGGATTAACAGATGTTGCTTCTGGTATTCAAATCCAGAGAGGTCTTGGAGCGTCAAGACTTGCAGTCCCTTCTGTCGGTGGTACAGTATCTATCTTCACAAAGACTGCTGAGGTCGCTGAAGGTGGTTCTATCACTCAAATGGTTGGTAATGATGGCTACAGAAAAACTGCTGCTATCTACAACACAGGGAAGAACGACAATGGATTTGCAGCATCTATCCTTTTATCTAAGTGGCAAGGAGATGGTTATGTTAACTTTACAGGTGGAGAAGGGTTAACCTACTTCTTTGCTCTTGGTTACGACCCCGATGACTCTGCTCACGCATTCAACTTATCTGTACTTGGTGCGGGTCAATGGCATCACCAAAGAGATGTTTGGGTATCTATTCGAGACTATCAGAACTTCGGCTCTGAGGGTATTGACAGAAGATGGAACACCAATGGTGGTTACTTGAATGGTGAGGAGTACAGTATGAGGCGTAACTTTTACAACAAACCACTTGCTACCTTTAACTGGGATTGGGACATTTCTTCCAATGTTCAGTTGAACACGTCTCTTTACGCTTCCGCTGGACGTGGTGGTGGAACAGGACCTAGAGGTAACAACTTCAGAAATCCTAACATTGACATTTACCCATTCAGACAAGACTTAACTGAGCAGTTTGAAGAGGGCAAAGGGATTGCATCAAGAGATTCCAATGGATTCATTAACTTTGACCACATTGTTGGAGTTAACAGAATTACAACTGAGGGATATGATGGTCCTATTAGTGGCTTTGCTGGACAGAAAATTGGAGGCAACAGAAATCCTGGTGGTAATGTAAACCGAGCTGTTCTTGTGCGTCGTGCATCAATGAACTCACACGACTGGGTTGGCGGTATTTCCTCTTTAGATATTACTTCTGGTAAGATGAAGTATTCTATTGGAGTTGACTTACGGAATTATAAAGGGTATCACTACCGAGTCTTAAATGACCTTTTAGGACTTGATGGGTATTATTCTGGAGGAAACCAGAACAGCGCGGGACAGATTATCAACACTACTGTTGAGGCTAATCCGTTCAAGAACACAGGGATTAGAGGTCCAAAGATTGACTACTACAACATCGGAAACGTAGGTTGGAGAGGATTAAATGGTATGGCTGAATATACTGATGATGATTTCACTGCGGTGTTACAATTCGGTACTTCAACTCAGAGTTATCAACGAGAAGATTACTTTGACCAACCAGAAAATCCTATCTCTGATAAAAAGAATGTTGCGGGAGGTTACTTAAAAGGTGGTTTTAACTACAATATAAGTGATGTCAGTAACGTCTTTGTTAATGGTGGACTTATTTCACGTCAGCCATTGTTTGACGCAGTTTTCCCTAACTACGCAAACGCAATCAATCCTAACCTTCAGAATGAGAAAATAAACTCTTTAGAAGTTGGATATGGATTTAACAACGGAAAGTTCAAAGCAGACGTCAACGCTTACTCTACGGTATGGGGTAACCGATTTGTTTCTCGTTCTTTAACGAACCAACAAGGTGTTGATGGATTCGCTCAGTTTAACGATGTAGACGTTGTGCACAATGGTATTGAGTTTGAAGGTAGATATTTTTATTCTCCTAAAACATCTTTCAGAGGGATGTTATCCATGGGAGATTGGAGATATACTAAGAACTTTGAGGCAGAGTTATTTGACGATAATCAAAACCTTATCGGTACTGGTACTCTTTATACTAAAGGTGCTAAGGTAGGGGATGCCGCTCAGTTTACTATGAGCCTTCAAGCCGACCACAGAATTGGTAGCTTTGCTAAGGTAGATTTAAACTACCGATTTGTAGATGGATTGTATGCTGATTATTCTATTACAGATTCAGACTTTACAAATCCCGATAACAAGGGAGCACTTAAACTTCCATCTTATGGATTGTTTGATTTAGGTGCTACTGTTTATTTTAGTCCAAGCTTTACGCTTCGTGCTAATATGAACAACGTGTTTGACACTACTTACATTGCAGAGTCTAACTCTAATATTCACGCCACACAAGGCTCTAGTACTTGGAATGGTGTCGATGTTAGAAATTCAGTATGGTTCGGATTCGGACGTACTTGGAATGCTTCTTTGAAGTATCGATTCTAAAAACAGAAAGGGGAGCTTTAATCGGCTCCCTTTTTTTTAATATAACCACATTACTTCTTGTGGCTTATCTGGGTCTACATCTACATGTATAAATGTTTTCGCTACCCCTACTCTCCGAAAGTTGTATTTCATAAACAACCACATCAAGTGAAAACGGTCCACACTATTTTTTACAGATATATCTGCCGCGTATCCGCGAAGATGACTCGAGTCTTTTGTCCCGCCAGCCTTTGCATTATGAGCCTCCGAGCGATAGCCAGAGTTTATTCTCATAGGTTTTCCGTATTCTTTCCTTACCTCATCAAGCATTTGTATAAGGGTTTCACACATATATTTCTCTCCGCTTCCAGGCTCATCTGGAGAGTCGAACTCTGAATACTTAAAATACTTAAAACTCATTTATTATTGTACTGCTCTTACTGCTGCTATAATGTCTTCTTCTTTTACTTCAATCTTAAAGCTTAGGTTTGCGTTCCATTGTTTTACAGGCTCACTTCCTTTATATAGAATAATAACAGGAACTGCTTGGATTTGAGATTTAATCTCATTGTTTTGGTCTTCTAAATAAGCAAACTTATACTTCACACTTGGCGGCAAGTCTGTTATTTTAAAATCATTAACCTTATTCCATTTTGCGTTTATCTGCACGACAGTTAAGTTTTGAGCCGTAAGCCCAAAAGAAACTAACAATAAAAGTGATGTAACTAAATTTCTCATTCTCTTTCGATTATTTCAAATAATTTGCTTTCTATACGATCTAGCTTTGCGCTGTTTTCGTCCACCTTTTGCTTAGTATTCATGATAGTCTCACGAATAAGTTGGTCTTTTAAATCATATTCGGCTCTGGTAATTGTAGGCTCTGGTAAGTCCTTAGCCGCTTCAATCTCTTTTTGCAATGCAAAATACATTGTAACAAGAGATATTACTCCTCCGACAACCATAATAATGGTCTTCAAATCTAGAGTTACTTCTGTATTCTCATTTATCTTTGACATGATTTATTTCTTTTTTCTTTTTAGTGATTTAACTCTCCTTGGCTTGCCCGCTGGCTGTCCAATTCGTTTCTTTTGTGCAATTCGAGACTTCTTCTCTGCTGCCGTCATTTCTGATGCGGTCTTTGGTGTCTTTGACGATACTCTTTTTTTAGGTCGACAGTAAGGTGTCCCTCTTTTTTCTCCCTTTTGTCTTCCACATGGTTTTCCTGTGCGAAC
>Ga0070746_10000024_pt1 | contig 61861 bp, 94 predicted proteins | sample VirMetDEL_Mar_21_FD_77016 | JGI IMG/M metagenome (GOLD analysis project Ga0070746, IMG submission 77016) | Aqueous microbial communities from the Delaware River and Bay under freshwater to marine salinity gradient to study organic matter... | ecosystem: Environmental > Aquatic > Marine >...
GCGGGAATACCTGTTTCAACGTACTTCATAATTTTTTAATAAATTAAAATTTTAGTTGGAGTAAACTCCTTCTTGGTTAAAAAAATCTTTAGCGTCTCCGGTAAGTTCTATATCGCGGGTAACTTCAGCAAGCTCAATCGTATCTAAATAAACTTCCATGTTGTTCCAGTGTTCTTCGTTGATTTCGTCGAGCGTCATGGCGGAAATAATTTTTTCGTCATAAGAATCGGGGGTAATAAATTCTAATTTTACAGTAAGCTTTTTCATGATTTATAAGTAAACATTTTTTACTATATTAACTGCTATCTCGTTTCTTGCAGCTTCAGATGCTAGATTGATTTGAGAGTCTTTATACATTTCTAAAACATCTTTTACTTTGTTGATAAGTTGCATTTCGCGTTGGTGACGATCATCGAGAACATCTTGAATTGGTGCGGATGGATTAATAGGTGTTATTTTCATTTAGAAACAATCTTCGTGGTTGTAATTTTCCACCACTTCCATATCTACTTCAAAAGAACTATCAACATAATCTGCGTTGGTTGGTAGCTCGCCGTGAAGGCGAGCGGTTTCGATGGCAGCGTCGAGCGAGTCAGCCTCGACCTCCATCACGCCGTACATTTCCCATGCACAAGGTATTTTATATTTTTTCATTCTAATAATCTTTCTTGGCTTGGTTTTTATCGTAACTATAAGCTTTGTATAGTTGGTTGGTTTCTAAGTCCCACTTCTTTGTTGTGGCCTTAATAATTTCATGATCATTTACATCAAGGTCGCAAACTTCTATGTTTAAGTTTTCGGGAGTGCGGTCACTCCGCACTTCCAAGACTGTCCCGTATTGAACTTTGATATAAATTTTAATTTGTTCGCCGCTCATTGTTTTAATACTATATATACTTTATAAAGTTTTGTAAAGGATAAAATGAAAAAAAATGCCCCGTAAAAAACGGGGCTTTTTAATCTTTTAAGAAATTTAATTTTCACTTTCTTTTAATTTGATTTCTTCTTCTAGCTCCTCAATATAATTACCATTCCAAGTATAATTGGGTTTGAATTCTGTAAGAACTTTTCCTTTAGATGCTTTTACAAACTTTAATGTGCCTTTAGTACCTTTTAGTACGTCAATATCCTGTATTTTTACTAAGGCTTTTCTTTTTTGATTAGGGCAACAAGAAGAGTCAACAACATCAAGTAAAAAATGATCTGCTCCGCGTGGAGGTTTAGGTATGTAAACGCCTGAAACTTTTCTCATGAAGATATATTTATAATAAAATTAAAAAAACTCAATTAAAAAAAGACGTAGGGGTGAAAGGGGAACCCCTACGCCTTTTGGTTGGGTTGCCCTAGTTAGCGTTGGCAGACGCAAGGCGAGTGTAATCGTATGATTCCCAATTCTTTTGTTTAACAAGTTTTTTAATCTTTACTCCCACAAACCAATTAATGCAAGAGTAAATTGTTTTAGCATACAAATCATCGTATCCGGTTCCTTTTTTACCTCTAGCTGATGATTGAGCGTTGCTGTTAAGAACGTAATCTCTAAGTTTTAATACTGTATAGTCTGCATCATTTGTTGCTTGACCTGAAACGAAAACCTTTAGAAAATCTTCGCAAGATTTTACATTGGTCATAGCGAAACGAACGAGAGCGTTTACAACAGCGGTTTTTCTTAATTTTTTGAGATTCTCAGCCGAGCAGGGGTAATCACTCTTAGCAATAGTGAGATAACTCAAGACGGTGTAAACTGCTTCTTTATTTTCTACGAGAAAAGATTCTACTTCTTCGTCAGTAGGATCAGAAGATGCACACACTACCATTTGGCCTTCGGGCTTTAGATAGTGCTTGAGGATTCGCTTGGCAACATCACTAGCAATTCTGGCTGAAGTAGCGTTAGGTACAATATGAGGGTAGTTCATCATTAGATGATCTTTTTGCGAGCGAATTTGTTGCCGATCTATTTTAACTTTAATCTCTGGCTCTCTACCGGAAGCTACATCAAAATTAACATCAAAACTATCATCATCACTAAGATGTTTAGCTAGAAGTAACGCAAGGATACGATGTTGAGCATCGACCAAAGCATAACCGTTTTTCTTGTTGCCAAACTTAACTGTGTCGCCCGTACTCATCCAATTACCGGAAAGCATATCTTTAAGCAGATTAACAGCTTTACCTAATTTAATAGGTCTATTTTCGGGATTATAATAAGATAAAATATTAAGAAGAGTGTCTTTTGAAAGTGAGGCTGCTTCAGTCAACTTGGGAGCGTCATCCATGAAGGGGTGAGCGGGAAGAGCTTCGTTAGACTTTAAATATTCTTGACGGCGCGTTTGACAGTCCGTGTTCAGGTCGAGGCCAAGAGCCTCTTTGATATACTTTTTAGTAATATTAGTTGGGTTAGTCATGGGTTTGTTTAATTAAATTATTAATAAATTAAATTTTAGCCGAGTCCATTTTCGTTTAAGGCAGCTTGATACCCAGCATCATAAGAATCTTCGTCGTAATCCTCAGAGTCAAAGTAGTCATCAACGAGAGGTTCTTCTAATTTCTTCTCAAAATGACCGACAACTTTGTATTTTGCTGTACGGAGTTTTTGACAGTCGCAATCTTTTGGTACGGAAACAACGTCAGCAGGATTAATTTCCACAATCATTAGATTTCCACCGTTACCGAAACCGCGAGCGTACTCCAAACTGCCAGCGTGAAAGCCAGCAGAACAACCTTGATCAGCGTCATCACAAACGCCTGAACGGCGCATCTCTTGAACGTCACCAACGTTATTAGAAAATTTGCCTGTGTGCCAATCCTTAAAATTGTCATCTACGCTCTTGTAGGCGAGAAAATTGCCATCGGGAGTCAATGGCATATTCTTGTGTTCCAAGAAAGTGTAAAGCTCATTGATGGCGCGACGAGAGGGGTTCTCCATTAGTTTGTCGAGAAAACGAACGAGTGGGCCATAAGGAAGTCCTTCGCGCATAAAATCCAAAAGACGGTCTACCACATGATTATGAATTTCTTCTCCATCGTAATAAACAACGCCGTGATCAACGGTAACTTTGCCATCACTATAACTAGGAACTGCCTTGCCAATATCAAATAAATCTTCTAGCTTATCGAACTCTTCCGCTTTAACAGCGGCTACGGCATGATCCCAATTAACGTGATCCTTGTTCATAGTTTGAGCTTTGCCGTTGATTACTACGGTGAGAGAAGATTCGGTTAGGATAAATGGAGTCATGTTTAGTTCGCTTTCGTTATTATGTTTAAGACAATACAGAATTTATAATTTTGAGTCAATCTTTTTCTTGGTTTTTTTTGCTATCTTGAGATGGGTAATTTTTTAAAAGGGAGACGCGGAAACAACCTACTTGAACCGCGCCCCCCTTGACTCGTAAAAACCTACCTTTTACGAGAAATATCGGCTAAATCAACCACATTTATGTAATTAATGGTATCTTTAAAAGCCTCTTGATCGGGCTTGAAATTATACTTAAATCTCCAACCATCAACGTGTTTTAACATGGAGTATTTTTTGTTAAATTTCTCCAACATTTTGGACAAATCGTGAGTAGGAGGAGCATCTTCAGCTAAAGTTAGATTAAAGGTTCTAGCAATGTCATGAGCCTCGTCAATAATTTGAGCATCGTCTTTGTGATACATCAAGATTTGAGCGTCAACAAATTGTTTAGCCAATGAATCTTCTTTGATGATATTCGCAGACAAAGTTTCAAAATCAGAATCATGACGGTCAATATCAAAAGCATACTCAAGACTCTTAACTTCGGCACGGTCTACGACCATTTGAGATAGGTTTTTGGCTTCGATCAACTCCAAAGCTTTATTCTTTGCCCAAGTATATAAGTCAGTCCAATTAGGGTCATTTCTAAGAGACTCAACTTTTTTGGTTTGAGTAGCCTTTACTCCGTAAACATCTACGTCTAAAGTGTCATCGAGAACTTTTAATTTTTTAATAAATTGAACAATTACGTTTGCTTTATGTAGAGAGACATCTCCTTCATATAAAATTTTAGACTTGTAAGCATCCAATTCAACGTAAATACCTTCAGAGGGTAACTCTTCGCAAATTTCCCAGTGTTGAGATTGATTCCTGTCTCCCAAAATGTAATTGGGTTCATCCCAACTAACAAACTTGAAAAGCTTTTTGTTGGACTTAGGGTTGCTAGTACCGGAACCTCCAACGTAGCTGGCGCGTCCGTAGCCCCACTCAGAAAAGTCAGTAAGCTTGTTCTTTGGAAGCTCAGACAATTTAACGACTTTAGCGTCAAATCCGGTTTCTTTTACATATTCTTTACGCGCTTCGTTGTCTTTGAAGCGGATCATGTAAACCTTCTTGTTCTCTTTGAGAAGCATAGGTAAAACGCGACCAAGAGTGCCGTTAGGACGGAGCATATCGTTTTCAACGATAACGGTATCACGATCACAACTAATAGAGTGCTTGTCTGTGGGGCGATACTTTCCGGTGCGTCCTTTAGTGAATTGACTTATGCTTACCTTTTTGCCGTGAGCGTGAAAAGTATTGCACTCAACAAGTTGGCCTTTCCACTTGAGGTTCTTGCCTATAACGCGGTGCAAGTCGTAAAGATTGCTGGAGTAGTCGAAAGTCGCGCCATAGAGGCATTTCGCGTCAAAAAGAGTATCGCAACCAGCAAAGCTACTCGTAATGCTTGCCATAATCTCTGCCAAGGCTACCTTGAGCTTCTTTTTAATATTCTTCTTAGTGTAGTCGGTGTATTGAAGCTTTTCGCGAGAAGCAGCAATTTCTAAATCTCCAATCTCAAAATTAAGAACAAGATTGCGAGTAAGAATGTCATCAATATCGCCATCGTCCTCAGTGAAATTTAGAGAGTGGCGATCAACAGGGTAAGCGATGTTACCCATAACTGCCATTGCACTGTGGTTTTGAGTGCCAAGATAGCTCCATCCATCTCCTTCGTACAATACGTCTGCATCCTCGATCTTGCTTCCACCGTGAATAATTGGGCGAGGATTAAACCAGCGGTAAAAATCCATCGCGGTTTCTTTGAAAGAATCAATATCATCACTTTTAATAGCGATAACAATTTCTAAACCATTCTTTTCGTCGGTATTTTCTGTTCCCAACTTGCTAATCTTACCGAGTCCAGAGGGATCAAGATAAGCGTTATGAATGTGTTTTACGCCATCAATGTAAGAATGAATAACAAAATTATCACCATAAGCAAATGCGCTTTTTGATCCAAGACCTAATTGTCCTGTAACCGCATTGGATTGACGCTTGGTGGACTCGCCATAAAAAGCATAAACATCTTGAATCTCACTATCATTAAGAGCAAGACCAAAATCTCTAATTTTAAAAGTAGGAGAAAGCTTAGTGGGAAGAGTAATTTCAATAGGGGTATCAGCAATACCCGCTTCTACATGAGCGTCTGCCGCGTTTGTAGAATACTCGCGAATGATAGCGAGTTCTTTATCAGAATAAAGTTGGTTTCGGAGAACATTAAAAAGATGAGGAAGTCCGTCAGATTTAATTCCAAAAGTAACGGAGTTCTCAATTCCTGAAGTCGTAACGCTTTTTGTGTTTGTAGGTTGTTGTATCATGGTAGGTTGTTTTTGGATTGATTAGATGCCCCACTCGCCAAACCAGAATGGAGAGGAGCCGAGTATTAATGCTATTACTAAGAACGTCATGGTAGGTTGTTGTCTTACTGTTGAGCATAGCTTAATACTTTAATAAGTTTAGGTCAAGGACTTTTTTAATTTTTTAATAATTGTTTTGTTTTTCCCTTAAACGCGAGATAAAAAGAGACTTACGATTCTTTTCGTATTTCTTTCTACTGGGCTTTTCATAGCGACTTCTATCTCTACATTCTTGTATAATGCCAGAACGTAAAACTTGTTTTTTAAATCTACGCAACGCGCCTTCAACGTTGCCCTTTTCTACTTTTGATTCAATCATCTTTTAGGTTTTTATTTATTTTATTTTTTAATATTTTAGCTTTTACTTTTTCTGGAAGAGAGTCAAATTTAATAATCTTCTTCTTCCAAAATCTTATATAGTCATCCTCTGATATTTGGCACTTTTTCGTTTGCATTTAAACTATTTCATTTTATATTTTTTAATCCAAAACCTTAACTTTCTCAGTGCAGCTTCCTCTATTTGTCTTATTCTTTCTCTGGTAACTCTAAATCTTATTCCTATTTTCTCTAACGTTTCATAGTTTTTATTTTTTAATCCAAATCTATACTCAATTATAGCTCTTTCTCTGCGGTTTAGTTTTTTCAAACACAACTCTAGGATATTATTGTCGCTACTTATGGACGCTAAAGAATCTGGAGTTTTAACAAGTACGTCCGGTATAGTGTCAGAAAGTGTGCTATTTGATTCCTCACTAGACGGTGGGGGAGAATCGAGTGAAAGCGTTGACTTGTCAGCATCCAAAAGGATAGACAGCTTAATTCGACATAAATTAAAATGCTCACATATTTCAGAGGAGCTAGGTGGTCTTGTATTCTTCTCTGTGAAGTCGTTAATAAAGTTGCGTACTTTTTTCTGTTGATCTATTAATCCAACCGGAAGTCTAATTGTGCGGCTTTTATTTGAAAGCCCTCTTCTTATTGCCTGTTTTATCCAATAAGAGCAATAAGTAGAGAAACGAGTGCCATGAGACGGATCAAATCTTTCAGCCGCTTTGATAAGCCCAAAATTTCCTTCGCATACAAGGTCGGCAAAATCTAAACCTAAATTTCTGTAATCTTTAGCAATCTTAATTACTAATCTTAAATTGCATTCCACAAGAGTTTTTAGTGCTGCTCGACCATTTTTTCGAGTCTGCTGACCTGCTTTTGGAAAGTCTTTCCACGCTCTTATTTTGCGTCCAATCTCTTGCTCTTCTTTTTTAGAAAGAAGGGGATGCTCCGATAGATTAGTAAAGTATGAGTCAAGAGTAGCTTGCGGCGGGGGCGGAGTAGCTTCATTCATGAAGCAGCAATATTATATATATTATAGAAAAATGTCAATTATTTTTAGAATAAATCTGTAAAAGGAGATTCGCCTTCATCGAATGACTTGTCTGGTTCTAATTTACATTTAAATTCATAACCATCCATTTTAATCATGAAAGTCATTTTCTTTCCTTGGGCGTAATCATTTAATATTTTATACAAACATTCGTGACAGTAAATTTTATTTTTATATTTAAAATAAACTATTTTCTTGTTTTCGTACAAAATTTTATAATCACTAGCAGTATAAGAAATGCCACAAGAAGAACACTTGATCCTTCTTTTGCGATTATCTGGATTTATTACTTCTGCACAAAACATTCATAGTAATTTACAGTTAAAAACGTAATAAAACACTAAAATATTATTTTTTTTTATATAAAGAAGCAAATAAGAAAAGGCAAATAGAGATTATGCCCCATTTTATTGAAGTTAACTTACTGTTTATTTCAGTTATTTGATCTTCCATTTAAAGTAAATCCTCGTCCATACCATCATCATCTTCGTAAAAATCTGACTCATCCATCTCGTCTAAAGATTCTTTATCGCGTTTGGCGGTGCATTTCTCTACAAAAAGAGAAAGGTTTCCGTATCCTGCGTTCCTTAATGATAATTGCGTTAAGGTAGTAAAATGTAAATCTAAATCATCTTCTTTGCCCTTTTCATGCGCCCAAATAATAGGGCCAAAAGAAGAAAAAAAGTGTTTAATAAAAGTTTTTGATGAAGTGTTGTCGTGACCGGATCGCGCTTTACAATTATTTACTACTTCTTCGGTAGCTCTTGTCATCGCCTCCATTGCCACATCGGAAACTTTATCATAGTCAGAATCATCTACCTCAAAAACTTTTTTATACATTCCCGTAGACAAGGGAGACTTTACAATTATTTGGCGCATAGCTAATTGTTTTTAGGATTGATGTTGGGCGTGGAATAAGAGAGGGTATAACCTGCACCCGCAGAGTTTTCATTTACATCTATCCAATTTAAATTATTTAAATTACACTCGATCTGAGGAGAGATTTGGTCTAAGGAGTGTGATTGGACTGAACAATTAGAGTCACCATCTTTCAAGAAGAAAACTGTAAATTCATTTCCACAGTGGGTTTTTATCTTACCCTTGTACATTGATCAAATGTAGTAAAATTATGTTATTTGGTCAATGTTATTTCTTATATTTTTTAATAAATTGCCTTGCGCTTCCCGTGTCTAATCTATTTAAAAATCCTTGAAGAAGTTTTTGAGCCTGATCTTCAGTTAATTCAACTTGTTCGTATATGGCTTTTCCTCTAAAAACGCCTTGAGGGGTGCGTTTTTCGTGGCTAGAGTCGTATCCGGTTTCTAAGGTTATTTTTATCACTTTGCTTTTCTCATTTGCTCTGGAGTTGGCGCACCCTTGTCGCCTTTTTTTCTCATTTTCTCACCAGAACCTCTTTTAATTCTTTCTCTCTTCTTTTGGATATTTTCCCATAAACTTGCGTACTGCTCCTTGTTGTGTAAATCAGAAGCGTTTGAATATTTGTTCATCATGTAATCATACGCCGCATCCATCATGTGTTCAGACTTAGAAATTTTATCTTGAACCCAAGCCATGAGATTAATGTCTTCCGGCATTCTTTCCATCATCATGGCTAGAATAGCTGCTTTTTTGGCAATTTTCTTTAATTGTATTTCTGCCATAGTGCCTTCATGATCCTCTACGTCTGCTTTAGACTTCTTTTTGAGAATAGCTTTTTGTAAAGCAGGGGGCAATTTTTTTTGCTTGTCTGACAAGCCTTTTTTGGGAGATTCCTCTTTATCCTCTTTATCCTCTTTATCCTCTTCGCTTTCTGCGTCTTTATCTTCGCTGTCGGCTTTCTTGCCCTTCTTTTTGAGAATAGCTTTCTGTAAGGCGGGAGGTAATTTTTTTTGCTTATCAGTTAACGCAGCTTCGCTCTCTTTGTCTGAACAGCCACAATCGCCACACTCTCCTGAGCAACCATCCTTTTCATCTTCGGTTATTTCCTCGGTGACGGAAGCTAGTAAAGGGTTTATTATTAAAAGTTCGTCATGATCTACAAAAGTTTCTCCGTCCCACTCTGAAGCTTCTACTTTTTTGCCTCCGCGCCACTGACGGCACGACCAATAACGAGCTTTTGTTTTAGGGCCGGGATTGTCGCAATTATGCCTAGCTCTGAAGTTCTTTCTGCGATTGGGATCGTCTCGCTTGATCTCCATATTTGGGTCGCCAAAGTTAACTTTTACAACGTTACCTTTTTCGTTTTTAACATAAACAGAAAACTTTTTTGGCCCTTTGGGGGTACGAAAAGGCTTATTTAAGGTCTTTTTCTCCTTTGCCTCCAAAATCTGCTTCGTAAAATCTATCTCCATGACACTTAAATATACACTTTATTTTGTAAAAATATTTCTATTTATTTTATATTTTCGCTGAAATAATTGCTTCTCTCCTTCTTTTAAGTGCATAAATACTATACCGAAATCCATAATTACATACTTCATGGGTTGATCAAAGCAAATTACTGTTATATCTAATAATTGTTGAAGGGTTACATTTTTTAAAGAAACTTGAACAGTTTTTACTCTAGGTAGTTCTGGCTCAATATTTTGAGGGGGAAGTGGTATGAGTGGGGGTGCTATAGGTAATCCTGTGAGTGGATCAAAACCCGCTGGGATATTGTTTGTAAGAGGGGGAACCGGAACTTTTGCAACAGGCTTTTTTAGGTATAAAAAATTTATTTTTCCCCCAGACTTATCGTGAAGAATCTTCATTAACTCTTCAATGGTGAAGTCATCTAAAGTTATTTCTGGAATTATAGTATTATTTAAATTTTTAATTACAGCTTGTCTGGTGGAACAAAAACCGTTTAAAGAAAACATTAAGAATAATAATATTAAAATTTTCATTTTACCAAAAAGGGCCATATTCACCCCAAAAAGGTTCGCCAGTTAAAAGACACCAGATCATCCTTCCTCCTAAATAAACAATAGAAAGTATAACGGGTAAGGCTGGTATTAAGACGGCGATGCCAATGACGACTAGAGCAACAATAAGAATTGCCGATAGAATATCTTTAATCATGCTTCATCATCAGAGTTATAAAAATAATAAGGCTTATTTCCGTAACTTCTATCTATATCTTCAGAAGTTAATTCATCGTCAAAAATTTTTAATCTAGGAACATTATCTTTATCGTAAGGAACAATAAAGTCCGGATTATGCCACCTCAATAAGTTATTTGGGGGGATGCAAAAGTTGCCATCGTCCAACGCTATAAGTTGATAGCATTTGCTATCTGGATCGTTACCATAGCCGACATTTAATTCGTTTAAATCTCCTTCGTAGTCATCTATAGTAGTTAAATATTTACCACTTCTCCATTTTTTATCACGACAATGAACATCTACTCGTTTGTTTTGCAAAAAAGCAAAGGTCGTAACGGATATATTATTTGACTGACAATCCCAAGTTTGCAATAAAGACAGACGCCTTTGTTCGTCGTTGGAAAGTTTATCAAAATCTTTTTTCCAGCAAAAAGCTGAAATGGGCTGCATCCAAATAACAGCACCAAAATGGGTCTGAAAATGAAAGTGCATTGGTCTATTCAGCATTGACTTGCACCCAAAAATATATCCCTCAGTTAGTCCACCATCATCTTCGGGAAATATATACTTATTTCTTATAAAACAGTGTTGGTAAGGTATATTTGCGTTTAACTGACTCATTTATTCTCTCCAAGTTATATCAATTAAATTATCACCAAAAAATTCTTTTGTATAGTTTATAGGTGTTTGAGGATCAAAAGCTCTACAAGTATAAACGTCTACAGAAAAAAATGGAGGTTTTCTGTCGTCCCACGCATAGATGTGCATACCGCTTTCTTTCCAGTGAACATAAGCGCACCAACCATAATCGGGATCATAATTGCAAAATGGAGCAGTTGCTTCGGTCATTTTAAGAACCTGCGTCATCTCACGGCAATATCTGTCCATCTCTTCCGGTTTGAAGGGGTTATGAAGAGTACCTTCGATTACTATCCTTTGCCTACATATGTCAGGAGCTAAATCTTTCCAATTATTCATTTTTTAAAAAACTAACTTTTTTAAGTGTAATATATTATATGAATGAACTCGCAATTACAATGGCCGTTATCGACACTATCAGTAAAATAATTATTGCACTAGGCGTAATTACTATAGCCGTAAAGATTAAGAAGTAGAAATTTGCTTTTTAAGTTTTATTATTTCTCTCCTCAACTGCTTTTCGACCATTAAGGCTCGGTAAGCAGTTTTTTTTATCTTTACTGTACTCGGCATATAATCATCTTTAAAGCTTATCATGCCGGAAGCATTTAAAGATTTAATATATAACATACCATCTTGATAAGAGCCTCTAAAGGGTTCTTCATTGGGTACGCAAACTACATAAGTGGAAGGCTTGGTGCTATGATCCCAATATTTTTTCATTTTTTACGATGAACTTGATAAGCTTTTACTCCGTAATATTTTTTAGTCCAAGAAATTTGGTCAACCGTTTTGTTGGGGAGGTGTACTCTCTGAAGTTCGCGCCGACTCATTGTGGGGCCATATTTAAAAAGAAGCTCTATTTCTTCAGGACTCCATACGGGGTCACGATGAAGGTTTCGAGACATCTTAGCTGATCTAACTTGCTCTATTGTTTTATCTGGAAAAAACTTCTCTTTTAATTCTCTTTGATTATATTTTTTATAATTATTTTTTAGAATTTCTATTTCGTGAGGAGTCCAAATTTGATGAGGCTGCATTGTTTTTAGCAAACGGAGCTTGCACCTCATGGCTTGAACTTGGCGACGAGAGCGTTTATTTTTTAAAAACCTCTCGCTTATTTCTTGATCAGAGTATTTTTTATAATGTTTTTTTAGGATATTAAACTCTTCTTCTTTCCATCTTGTTTGCTCTCTGTATTTTTCAAAGGCTATTTTAGATTTTTCGTTCATAAAGTTAAATATCTTATTATGGCTCCAATAACTATAGCCACAAATACTGCAAAAAGTTTACCGTCTGGTGGTATATTTCCTCTATCTCCGTCATGTGGTAATATCATATTATGATATACACTCACTATAAGTTAATTAAGAAACATTTTCTCCTTCGTGATACTTTTTAGCTTCTTCATAGTCTGAATAATGACTTCTGGGCTGATCTTTATCAGATATACGAGGGGGCATAAACTTAGTATAAAAGTCTCGCTGCTTCCGGCAGGTAAGATGTTCGTAGGTTTCAGTGCGTTGTTGAACGTGCTTGTCTAAAAATTCCTGCCTTTTTCTGCATCTTTCCGCTTCATCCTCGCGTTCAACCATCTCTGTGTACATTGCGAATAGCGCATTTACCCTGCGTTTATCTGGAGCTATCCACCAAGTTAATTTAAATAAAATTTTAAATAAAAAGGTTCTCATCTACTTTAACTTCCTTCTCGTAGGCGTGATAGTCAAAATTAAAATGTCCAATTCTTTTATTTAGCTTAATAGTTTCTTTGCCGTGAAAGCCGAATTGCCCTGCCCAAACATCATTTTCGATACTAAAAAATTGAGCAAGTTCAACGGGAGCAAAGGTAAATCCTTCCGCTTCTAGCTCTGATCTTTTATACTTGCATATATATTCGTCTTCTGTAGCCGCTCCTGTAATGTTGATTTTATCCCAGTAAATAGGCGATAGGTCATAGTTATAATTAGTAACTCTTTCTATGAGTTTTTTTGACCTTATACTCAAACCGCCATTGCCGACTGAGGCGTTTAAATGTAAATCCACGAGTTCAGGGCTTGGCTTCATTGGTACAGAATATTGTTCGTTACGAGAAATTACGCGACTCCAAGGCGCACCTATATAATCATATTCTAAAAATTTATCACTCCAACAGCTTGGATTTAATGGATAGCCGTCAGTTTGCATTATCATCACAAATTCACTATCAATATAATCTATTAAATCATTTAAAATAAAAAAGCTATAGTTATCAGTGCTATTTATTGGTCTAATTTTATGAGTAACGCCATGTTTAATTTCAGAAGATAATAGTTTTACATCATGAAACTCAATATGATTTTTAATTCCTTTAATTATTTGAGAAGCCATAAAAACATCTTTTTCAGATGTATCTTCTACGCATATTAAAGTTACATTAGGTAATTTTAGCATTGTAAGTTTAAAACTTCTTTTAAATTTTTCCACGACTCCTCAATAGACATATCAGTACGGAGGACGTGCTTTGGATCACCTATTTCAAAATCTTCTACATGATATTCTTTTCTTAAATCTCTACTAGATTGTAAAAACACTTCTAAAACTTGATCTTGATTATTGTTTGCAAGCTCGTGTCTTAAATGTTCGTAAGGATTAACAAGGCACATGACTACATCAGTACCTTTCTTAACTGGGCGTCCTTCGATAAAATTACCATCTTCATTTTTATAATAAATTGCCGACCACTCCTTTCTTTCTCCTTTTTTATTAAGGTAAGTAGCTACAGCATTAGCGTTTTTGATATTTTCTTCTCTACCTTTTCTGCTGTAATTCTTATTTGTAAACATCTCCCGAAACTCGTCTCCGTCAATAACAAACGGGGTTTGAAGATGCTCGGCTAATAGTTTTCCTAAAGAAGTTTTACCGGAAGCGGGTTGTCCATAAAGAACGTAAATCATTTTAATCTTCCTCTATTCCGTAATTATAACTCCCATTCCAGAGTCTTTCGAGAGTTTCGCCATTATCATTCACATCGTAAGCTTTTTTAATGTCACTAATATCCTCCACAAAGGTATAAAGATAATCTTCAATTAAATACTCTTCCTCTTCCATTTTAAAGTTCGCCTTTGTCTCTGGGTGAACCTTATTTAAATCTTCCGCAAAGCTTGTTATGTAATTTAAAAGTTTAGCTTTAAGGATTTTTTTCTTTTGACTTTTTTTCATTTGCTAATCCTCAAGCTGTCTGCATCCCTGTGAAAGGTGCTTATTTCTATGAATTCGACATCTCCGTCGTAGGCTATTAGTTGATGAGGTTGCCCTCTTTCTATGGACAAAGTATCTCCTTGGTTTAAAATACGAGTCATCTTTACTCCATCAAGAGTACAAATTGTATCTACTTGAAGCTGACCTTTGGTAATGTAAAAAGTCTCATGTTTCTCTAAATGAAAATGAAGAGAGGTATTATAGCCTTGATTTATTTGTAAAATTTTGCCGCAATAATCTTCTTCTTGATTATTAGCCATCCAAATTTCTCTGCCCCACTCTTTTTCAACTACTTTAGCTCTACAACTAACTCCGGCTTCTCCAGTGACTCCTGTGTATCCCTTATTACTCATAGCGCTTTTAACTTTGGTCTGTCCCTCTCTCCAGATTTGACCGCCGCTTTTTTTCATTATTTTTTGTCTGTATTTTTTAAATCAAAAAGTTCATCTTTTAATTTTAAGTTTTCTTTACTCCAGTAATCATTTATTACATCAACTTGTTTTTCAAGCATTGCAGAAAAATGCTTTTGTCCAAGATACATAGCTTTCCAGTGTTCTATCGCCATGCTTTTAGTCATGGAGTGAACTATGTGTTTTTGCGCTATCTCTTCACTCTTGTATATTGAGTGCTGTATGTCGTTGTCCCATTTATAATGGTAGTAGTAACCTGTGAACCACGTTCCAAAGCAAATCAAGCCAAGGAAAATAAAGAATCTTTCTTGTATTGTATAGTTTTTCATTTTAACCAGCTAAAGCTCCTAATATCATAATTAAAATAAGCCCAAGAATTCCTAATCCAGAAATAACTAAAGTAGCTATTGCTGTGCTTATCTTTTTTACACCCTTGTCTTTAATAACGGAAATTGCAGCAACTACAGCACTCACAAACGCTCCAAAGCCACCAACAAGCATAATCATACCAAACTTCATGGTAGTTGCTTCATCAATCTGAGGTTCGATTCCAGTTGTTTGTGCGGCTTGTGCTGCGTGGAAGCCAAGTGATGCAGCCTTAAAAAAACCATAAAAAGCTATTAATGCTGATATTAAAGTTCCAACCAAAGACGCAATACCAATGGTACTGTGTTCAGTTGGTTTTTGTTGAGTAATGTTAGTATTTTCCATAATATTTTCCTTACGCTAACAATGGTAAAAGTAGTAGAGCGGCAAACAAGCCACCAATTAAAATGCCAAAAGTAGCGTGTCTCCTTGAGTGATCTTTGTTCCCAAAGATATAAGACGCAATACCTATCAATGGAGCAGTGAATGACCCACCAAAAGCCAGAAGCAATACGAATATTGCTACAAAGGCATTATCTGGCCTTCCAAAAGCAACTGCGAACCAAAAGCCCAATGCGCCGATTAAAGCTGCGGTTACTGACGCTGTTCCAATTTTACAATTTATTTGTTGTTGTGTTTCCATGTTCTATCAATGCTCCATCTGCTGTGTGGTCAATATACTCTGGACGAATCCATGTAATAGTCTCTGGCGTATCGCCCTCTTTTAATTTTACCCAGTATGTAAATATTTGCTTCGGAGCAATCATTGGGTCTCTAGAAGTTTCGTGAAAAACTTCGTACAAAGCTTCATCGTAAAATGGAGTTACAAGACTGTGGCTGCGTATAAAATCTACAGCCCCTTGAAAAGTACCGAAATATAATTTACCCTTCTTAAAATCACCGCCATTATATTCTTCTAAAGGCCAATATTTTTGATTTTGGATATAACAATTAACAAAATAATTAGGTTCAAAGGTGAGATTGTTTTCTCGCTGTGTTGTATTTCCCAAGAGAAGAGGAGCGGCGGCAAGGGCCGGAACAGTTTTAATAAAATTTCTGCGATTCATTTTTTTATTTTATTTATTAATTTTTTAATGATTTCCCACCCCAGTATTCCTAAGCCCAAGAAAAAGTATACAACCAATACAAGATATTTCACTCTTATTTATACACTCATACAGCAAAGTCTTCATGATTAATAGCAAATTGAAAACCTACTATTTCAAATCCAGTGAGATTTCCCACTTCACTTCTATTTAAAGAAATTAAAAGCTCGCCTTCTGTTCTAAAAACTAAATCACACGGGCCATTTGGATCGTCGTTGGGACTTAACGAAACCGAAAGGCAATCTTCATCTTCGTTGTATTTTATTTTTTCATGAGAAAAACTGGCCTCTAGTATGTCAGAAACTTTATAAATTTCTATTAAATATAAAGCTCCCGTCTTTTCGTCAAGGTCTACGTTAATATAATCTTGAACAGAGTTTACCGTAGAAATAGAAGCTCCTTCGTGAGGATAATCTACTAAAATATAAAATCTTTCTTCTTTGGTGAAGTATTTAACGCTTTCTTGCATAATGAAATTAATGGGTAGGAGGATTCTCATTTACCTCCATCGTTTTGGGGTCACAGCTTGAGTTTTCAAGTCAAAACCCTACTTTGAGCCAACCCTCATCGGCCCCCAGACTTGGTAAGTCCTGCCAATGAGCATTGCACGTTAACTGCCGCGACAGCAGTTTATTCCGTCATACCCTTTGTCGCTCCGTCGAGCAACAAAATTTTATAGCTTGCATCTCTTCGGCTAAATAGATAGTTTGCACGCACGCAACCAAGCTTGTCCAGCTTATTATTTTTTAATAATTTCCCTTTATTGGGATACTATCTATTCTTATTTTGCATCCCAAGATGCAAGCAAATTATTTTAAAGAACAAAAATTTTATTTCCTTCTAGGAAAAGTTTTAAATGATATTGCTTGGGTAGTACCTTTTTAGTTTTTGCGTCAAAGAATCTAAACCCATTTTCCTTGCAATTATCTACGTACACTTGTTGTTTCCACTTTGGTCTTGGGGATTTTTTTTCTTCCAAGCTTTTAACTTCATTTAAATCAACCGCTCCTTTAAGCCACCCAGCATTTTCAACTCTCTCGAAAGTCATGCTAAAAGCGTGACTCTTTTTTAGTCTTTGCTTTTTATTTCTAGCGTACCCCTCCTTAAAGCCTTTTATTTGTATAGACTTTTTCTTGGGGATATATTTGGCAATTACGTTCATTAAGACTTATAGGTGGAAAAATGTTTTTTTAAATAATCTAATTTATCTTCGGCTTCTGCGGCGATAGCGATTTGCTTATCCATTTCTTCAATTAGTTGTGGATGCTCTCCGATGCCTACGGGGTTATTAAAATATACTTCGAGTGTTGCAAACGCTTCTTGCATTTGCGCTAGATACTTTAACTCTAATGCTTTATACATTTCGCTTTTCATTTCTTTCTCCCATCCTTTTTTTGTATTCTAGATATTTAGGGCTACGCTTGAAAGCCTTTTCTTTAGCTTCTTCTAAGTCGCACTCATTTTGGAGTTGCACCCACGCTTTAGTGTAGCGTTCTTCGCACTCTTTAACAAAGTCGGGGCCATTCTTTTGATATACCGGATGATCAGAGTCAGTCCATTGACGTTTATCAAACTGATAACGGTCATCAAAGACGGGGGGAAAATCGGGATGAACTATATGTTGCGCTCTACTTGGACTACACTCTATACATCTTGCTCCCGCGAAAATTAAAGTCTCAGGCTCATTCCATGCGATTGCAGCTATTCTTACCGCGTCATTGCGGGGTTCAACTTCTTTTTTGCATTTGTCGCACTTCATTGGCTATGCGACTTATTATATACAGTTATAACTTTGAGTCAATACTTTTTTAACGTAATTCTTCTCTTAATAATCTCCAGCGATCACTATCAACTTCTTTTTCTCCAGAGTTTATTTTTTTTACCATATCTACGACATTTTCTACGGAATCGTAAATATAATGATGTGGAATTTGACCAAGAATCCAGAGAGGGGTTTTTTTCTTGCCACCTTCAACACTTAAAAAGATTGGCTTCTTCATCCTTACCGCAGTAACTAACTCTTCTGCGCTTCCCCAGCTTGCGACATCGGGAATTAAATGAGCAATAATAAAGTCCGATCTATCTACTAAATTTAAATCATAACTACGAACATCACGCATCCATTCCGACACCTCTTCGTATTTGCCTTCACTTACGTTTTGTAGCATTTCCTTTCTTTTGCTCTTGCCTTCGTCGATGTTTTTAAGAAAAGGATGCTTATAGGGATTGAAACAAGTTATTTCTAAGGGCGAGAATTGTTTTTCTACATAATCTCGCCAATCTTGGCCATCAGAATATTGCATATGGCCAACTAGGTAAGCTTTAGTTTTTTTTAAAACATTAGTCATTATTTTTTAAATATTTAAAAAATTACCAACGGTAATTATCTTTCCACAGAGCAAAACTAGTGCCTAAAGCCTTGGGGTTCAGATGTTTTTCCCTTAACAATGAAGAGCATCTGTGTATTTCGTATGCAGTATAAAGTTCTTTGTTGGAATTTTTTAAAGAAGAATATTCCGCCCTAAGAGTATCTATGTAATAATGATAACTATTGAAAGCTGATTCCCAAGAAACAGTGGAATCGCAAACATTTTCTTCAAAGACTTCTTTAGCTTCTAAAAGTTTTTTAGAATATTTATAGAACTTCATCTAGATTATCTCTTAATACTTTTAAGTGAAACACCATCCAGCTTTCGCCTATTGCTTGAGAACCTTTTCCGGCTTTTATGGCAGCTATTTTGTGAGCCTCATCTTGTTCTTCAGCAGTTAAAATTATATCATTAAGTAAAGATTTGCAGTTATCTTTTATTTTTTGTTTTTCTTCAGAATTCATTGCAGAATTTGATTTATAAAAAGCATTTAATTTGAAATATGTTTCACGCCAAGCTATCCACTCTTGATAAGTTTTACTCACTTTTTTTCTTTTTATTTCTAGGGGGCGCGTGAAATTTTCTTTGAGGAAGTCTCCAGCCGTTTTGATAAAGAAAATTACTTACTACTTCCGCGTATCTTGTTACATCTGTTTCGCTTTTATCCCAAAAAAAAGCATGAGCTATTTCATGAATACAGGTATTTAGCTCACTTTTCTTAGTTAAGTATGGATTTATATATATTCTAGGATTATAATCAGCTTTAGCTTCTACTGGGTCTTCGCATAAACCATCAGCGTAGCCATTCGATTTATGGGGTTTTCTGAAAATTACGTCATATTTTACCCCTTTCGTGTTTGTGAACTGAAATACTGGTTTCATTTTTCTTGGATAAAAAGTCAAATTGTTCCTTATTATTATTTACACCAAAAAAAGAATTATAATCGCAAGTTAATTCTTCTCCTTTCATAATCTCTCTTTTTGTTAAAAAAGTATTTAAAGAACCGTTAGAAGGAATAAATTTTTGAGAAGCAAGTTCGTTTATGGGTTCGAGTTCGACTTCTAGATTTGGTGAGTCTGAATGATTAACATAATGAGTTATATTTAAATCATTTAACCCTGTCGCATTAACCGGATAAAGACCTCTTTCATCTTTAGCGAAGAAGTTTTTGATGTATTCTTGCACTTCTTTTCGAAACAAAGAAAGTTCTTCTTCAGTAACATCTAGAAAAAACTCTTCCTTTATAGGAAAAGACTCAAAAGGGTTGACGCCCTTGGGGATTTTTATTATAGAAAAAACGCCAACGCCAGATATATTTGAAGCTCCTAATCTGCAATAAGTTTTGCAATTAAGATGCTCTAAAAAACCCTTTTTATAATTAGGATTTATCACCTTTATTATTTGGTGGGTTCATCTTATTTTTTATTGAGTCTTTTGTTTTAGAATTAATAGCTATTTGTTTCTCAATTTCATTTTCCATTTCTGAAATCGCATTATACTCCAAGTCTAATCTTCTGGATAAGCTATCTATTTCTTCTTCTAAGGATTCCATTTCTTTAACCTCTTCTAAGCTATGAAAATCCTTTGAGGAAAGCTTTTCGTATTCCGAAGTTACTGAGTCCATTTTTTTATTCCAATGATCAACTGATTTCATTAAAATATCAGCTTTTTCCATTAGTTCGGAGCATTTTTTTCTATCTTCTTCCATCGGCTTAAATACTAGTAAATTTATAAAAAAAAGTCAAGACTTAACAAAAAGTGTAATAACTTATATGAACTTGATCGTAATTAGTGATATGACTTATGATGAGGGATTATACTTTCGCTTTATTTCTATGGTCTCTAAAAAAGATTTAGGAATGGACGTATTAGTGGAAAGTGAAAAAGAAAAAATAGATTATTATTACCACCTTTTAAAATCTAAAGGCTGGTTTGATTACGTAGACGATTTCGTAGTGCCAGAGGATAAGGAAGAGGGAATAAGAATAGATAGAGAATATAATTATGCAAAAACTATTAAAGTAAATAAGATATGTTATGAAAATACAACAAACATATTAGGGCAAATAAAAACTTTAAAAGAATTAGATAAAAGGTTTTAAAATTTTTTTAATTTCATCTATCGGTAAAGTAATGTCGTGAACCGGAGTAGCTTCAACTAAAATCTTTTTATAATTACTCAAACCAAAATCACGAGCATTAACCTCAAACTCCCAACTTCCATATTTTTTGTCCCATTCTTTTCCAGCAATCTCAATAACGAGTGGGTTTTTATCGCAAAAAATAGTATTTTTAAGCATAGAACCTGAAGCAGCAATTATAATCTCCGCATTTCTAAAGTGTTCTATTTGTTCATTTTGACTTTCTGTACCATCTAAAATTTTGAAATTATTATCTTCTAAGAATGGTATAAACTCATCTTCGTTTAGAGTAAATCTCCTCCAATATTTATTTCTGCTAAGATAAAGTCTTTTAGTAGATTTATTTAAATCTATATCAGGATTTTCCCAAACATATTTATCTTTTATCCACTCAATTCCTTCTTTAGAAAAATGGCACGGGTGAACTTTTGACTCCGCGTAAAAAAGCTTTTTGATATAATAAGACTTGTCAGAATTAAGAGGTCGCGTTTGCTCAAAGCCTAATCTTTTAAAATGAAAATCTACATTATTAACGTAAGTTTTACCTGTTCTAAGTAAAATTTTATTATCAACGTCAAAGTTTTTGAATCCTCTAAGCTGTTGAATAGTCCACCAAAGCAATCCATAGCAATCAAAGTCAAGACCTCTGCATCCTAAACCGTAAATAGGCAAAGCGGATGTGCGCTGATTAAAAGGGAAATCGAAAGCATTTTCAAATGCGGAATCGTTTCTTTTAACAAAACAACGCTCGGAACTTTCTAGAATGCAATTTCTAGGGTGGTTGCCTTGTAATTTAGAAAACTTATCTGGATAGAAAGGGCCGGAAAAAGGAATAAACTGATCTTTTAAATGAAGACCTTGAGAGTTTATGAAAACATCATCAAACTTAAATATTTCAATCTTGCTAATATTAGTCGATTCCATCGTCCACTATAACTTCACAAGTTACATGATGATTATTTATAAATCCTTCATCATATAAATATTTAACTAACAGCATAGCTTCATCATCAGAAACAGTATCGTCATCATCGAAAATTTTAACTTTTCTTTTTAAGACGTGAATCTCTAAGCCGTTTATAACTACTTTGGTTGCATTAGGCTTCATAAGCTCTATTTATAATTACACTTAAAAACTAAAAACGGGGCTAAAGCCCCGAAAAATATTTATTTATTTTTTTTATTTTTAAAGTAGGATATAATCCTTCTCGCTCCTAAAAAAAGAGCAAGCCAACCTACTGCTGCAAATGGAGCAAGCCATTGTAGCCACAGTGATAAGGCAAACAACAACAATATGAATCCGTCGCAAAAAACTGGATCACTCAAGAATGAATAAAACTTACTTTGTAAGTCGTGAAACATCCTCATGTTGCCCCCCCTTTGTTTTTTATACTTTAAGTTATGTATCATAACAATACCCCTGTTTTCACTGAAAGCAGGGTTATAATAAATACACTAAAACTTAATTAATTAGTGTATATAGTTACATGAACGGACTTTTTAAAAATAGATATTTTAGATTACTACTGCTTTTAATTGTATTCGCAAGCATAAGCAACCTAGGTTATAAAAAATATAAAATACAAGGTGACAGCATGGAGGGAACCTATAAAGAGGGGGAAACTTTATATGCAGACAAAACTAGTTACAAAATTAACGAACCAGAACGCAGAGATGTGATTGTAATTTACGATATAAGCACTGGTGAAACTTTAGTAAAAAGAATAATTGGTCTACCGGGAGAAGAAATAGAGATAAAAAATGGAGACATTTATATAAATGGCACTTTGTATCAAGATGAATACAGTTACCTTAAGATAAGAGTAATGCTTGTTGGTCCCGCTGGGGTTATTTTAAGAGATTGGAAAACTAATAAGGTTATATACGAAAAAGAAAATATAAAATTTCCCAGATTAAGACAAAACGAATATTGGGTCATAGGCGACAACAGGAGTGACTCGTGGCATGGAGTAATCTACCGACACCAAATTGAAGGTAAAGCTAAAGACTAAGATTCTTTTTGTAAATCTTGAGTATCTTCAGATTTATCTTTCTTTAGTTGAGCTATTTCGCTATCGATGTTTTTAATGGCGTCTTCGTGATGCTTACGTAGCTCTTTTAACGTTTCGTGTTTAGCGTCATAAGAATCTTGCTCGCTCATTTTGCGGTGCATTTCTTGCCGCATACCTTTAAAATGGTCTTGTAAATCTTCGCCGTGTTCTGCTTTAGACTCTGCGACTTTAATGCCAAATTTTTTAGCTGCCGATTTAATCTTTGCCAACGCCTTTGATTTAGCTTCAGCCGAAATCTTAGTTTGAGAGAGTCTAGCTAGCGCATTGCGAACATGAGCCGCGTCGTGGATGGGCAGGTGTCTAAGGGAGCGGGGAACCGTTTTTCCATCTACTTTTTTACCTCCGGGTTCAATGTAAGCAAAATCTGAATCAGGGAGGTCATTGATGGACTTGCGAGTCATTTCTTTTGCTTCAATGAGAGGAGTAAAGTCTACCACAATTTCTCCAGAGATATCGCCGGAAACGGAAGCTTTCGCGCCTTTTTCAAACTGAGAGTAACAAACAGCAGCCCGTTGCTTTTCGTCAGAAAATTCTTTCAGCATATCGGCGTTGTCCATGCATTCGTTAACAAAATCATTCTTTTTCTGATTTTTTTTAGGCTCTGGTAGTGGCATAATAAAGATAAATACACTAAAAATAGAAATATTTCCTTGTTATTTTACAGAAATATTTAGTAAACTTAATTAAATTCAATCAAGTTGCTCCATGTTTGCGCTCGATGAAACCAAGTTTGACTCTTACTCCACTCAAATGCTCTTTCAACTATCTTGTTTTTTTCTGGAATAGAATGATTTAAATATAAAAAATTATTTAAAAATTGGGCGAAAAATATATCTTCATCTGGTTCTGGCTCTATCAAGACTCCTCGATTAGAAACGGTATCTTTTAGCGCAGAAAAATTAGTAGTTATTACCGAAGTTTTCATGGCTTGCATTTCTAAGGCTGTAATGCAATAAGTCTCTTCGTAATTAGTTGGATAAAGCCAATAATCACTTTTGGCTATCAAATTGTATAAAGAAGCTTGGTTTATTTGACCAATGAAATTAACACCCTGACTGCGTAAATTAGAAAATTCTACTTCAAACTCTTTAAACTGTTTAATTCCGTACTCAGGAGTACAAACGTTAAGGGTGGCGTCTGGCTTCTTTTCTTTTATCAAGTGCCATTTGGAAAGTAATAACCTTAATCCTCTTTCTGGGTGGGAGGAGTATATAAAACTTCGAGGCGCTTTAGTTAAATCTTTGGGTATTAAATCTGGATTAAAGCCGTTGCCTACAATTTTTACCTTAGAAGATAACTCCGGAAAAGATTGGCAAAATTTTTCTTTATGCCAATTAGTGAGGCAAATGATTGATGTAAGTTTACTGGATGATAGAAGCTCCATTGATCGCCCTGAAAGATCGCCCTTTGTCCACCAATCGTACCACCAGCCGCCAGTTGATTCAGTGTTGTGGATACATAAGAAAGATTTATCGTAATTAAATTTAGAAAACTCTTCTATAAAATGTATATAGCTAGCGCCAATAATGCATCTAAAATGTTCCTTGCTAAATTCCTTATGTAGCGTGTTATTTTTCGCGTAAAGAACTCCGTCGTACTCTCCCTCGATAACATCTCCACCAACTATTACCTTGTATCCCAACTTACTTAATTGTTGGGATAAATTATAAATCGCGGTCTCTGTACCGCCCATCCCTCTTTTTGCGAAACTATCAGGATTCCAAGGGGCGCTTTGATAACCTGTGTAAAGTAAAATCTTTTTATTGTACAAAGACTTATGCATTTTTCATTTTTTAAATAATTTTAAAATTCTTGAAGCTCTCCTTCGAGCGTAAAACAAACGAGACATAACTGTGCCTACAGGAATTTTTAACATTTTAGAAATTTGCTTATACTCTAAATTATCATAATGATAAAGGTGCAAAATGTTTCTGTCGTTATAATTTAACTTAGTCATAACTTTACGAACTAATTCTTTAGACTCATCGAAAAGTTCTGAGGTCTCGATTTTAAGGGAAGGTGAGGAGTCATCAACCGCGCTATGTTCGGGGTGAGTTTCCGCAAAAAACTTAATGTCATCAGAGTCTTGCGCGTCAGTAGATGTTAAGTTGCTACATTTATCTAAGTTTATTAATTTGTATTTAGTAGACTTTCTGTATTCGTCTAAAAAATTTCTTCGAGCTATACAATTAGCCCAAGTAGAAAATTTGCTCTCACCTTTAAATGTTTTAATTTTTTGCCAGCATTTAACTATAGTTTGAGAGTAAATTTCTTCTCCTAGGGCTTGATTACCTTTACAGTATTTAAAAATCCACATTTTTATGTAGTTACCCTCGCGAGAAAGTAGCTCATCAAATGCCTCATGGCTTCCCTTTTTACAAAGAGATAGTAGTTGCTTCTCTGTTTTTAGTGAAAAATTTATCAATTTGAAGACTTTTTATTTTTCCCCCAATTGATTTTATCGTAATTTTTTTTAAATTTTTTAGAAAAACAATTTCTAGGCTTGTCGCCTTTCCCTGCCTTTTTATTGTTAGTCTTACCCATTTAAACAAACTTAAGTCTAATTAGTTTATTATCAATAAATTGATATTCTATATTTTTTATTTTGGGACTACTCTCTAGTATTTTTTTAGATACAGGTAGCTCCACTAAAGGAAATGCGCTTGAGTCACAAAAAACATCACGAGTGTTGTATTTAAAGTAATTTACTTCGTTATCCAAAGAATGTAACACCTTATTTATATCTACTCTTTTGTAGCCGCTTGCTGAATAATACTCTTCCCTTTCTCTGTCAGGCATAGTGTTAATTATTCTGCAAAGATTTATATGAGCTTCTTTTATGATTTCTGAATACCAATAATTTTCTTGATAAGGCTCAAAATCAATCCCCGCATCTAGAGGAGGGATTATTTTTGGAACATCTTCAAAAGATATATTTGGTCTGCCTTGGGTCCATTTATGAAGAGAAAGCATTTTACTATCTCCGGTAGCCGATAAGTCTACTGTCTTTGATTGAGAAGACTGTCCATTAGTATACCATACGTCATGGGGAATTTTATAAAAATTTAACCTATCGTAAAACTCAACGTCTTGCCATCCCCAGCCCCATCCCATGAAAACATTATTGCCGTTACTCTGATAAAAAGAATTTTTATCTATCTTATAGCCGCCGTACATTAAAAAAGCTATTTCATTTGAACCCGTCCATTTGTAATCAACATTTTCAAAAGGTATATTGTCAGGGCCAACCAATACAGCGTAATCGCACCCAAGAACTTCAAAAGCCGCTCTTAACCCTACATTTGCAGAAATATTAAAATTAAAAGTAGTTTCGTAATCCAGTTGTTCGGAAATTATGATTTTTAAATTTTGATTTGTATTTTGTAAATAAGATTTAAGCTTGGGAATGTAAATCGGAAGATACCTTTCCCTTCTTTTACTAAAAACTGTTACAATAGCACCTTTCACTGTAGATATAAAAAATCCCCCCCATTTTACAATGAGGGGGGAAGTTCATTGAGAGAGTTAAATATCACCCCCGTCCGATTCACTAGATGTAGTGACGGTTTCTTTTTGTTCGTTAATCTCAGCTTGAGTGTCCGACTCGATAGTGCTGATTTTACTAATTACATAACCAGTGAGAAATAGATTAGCTAAAACTAACATTAAGGCTAATCTGGCGTATCCTGTCCTTACCTCAGTTACCTTTTCAAAGGTAGATGTCTTTGGCGTCTTTTTAGATTTTGCTCGGCTACGCGCAGGAGCTTTTCTCTTTGGTGTTGTTTTCTTCGTTGTTGTATTTTTCATATGATATAACAATATTTAGTGCCTCAAGCTTTTTAGTTAAAAAACATTTTGACTTAAGGCTTCGCGCTTTTTAAGCAACGAAAGTGTATTATAGTCAATTAATAAGGTGCGGTCAATCTTTAAGTTCTAAGGTTTTACCTTCTAAAATAAAAGTTGCTCCAGTTTCGCCAAACATATTTAGAAGATGTGACCGGAGTGGTTGGTCATTTGATATAGCTTCATCCACAATAGAAAGAAGCAAATGATTGCAGTTTTTAGTTATTGCTGCTTTTTTTGTACAGCACGCATGATTTTCAGACTCCATGCATTTAATTAAATCTTTAACGTATCCATTATCTAAAATTTCTTTAGTTCCTTCGTTTTTAATGAATTCTATGAATTGCCTATAATTAACAATCTTAATCATGAGAGTGTTTTATAATTATACAGTAAAGACAGTAAAGGAAACTAGATAAATAAAATTTAATAAAAAAATCTTGAAAACCAAAGACTGTCGAAAATATTACATTAAGCCAAACGCCTAAACAAATAGGGCAGCTAATAAGTCGAATAAAAAAAGAATTATTTTTTAATAGTAAAAAATCGGTATAATGTAAAGAGCAGCTCGATTTACTTCTGAATTTATAATAGTCATTTATAAAAAAATGATTTTGAAAATGAAAATATTCTAAATACTCACAAAACGCATTAGTTTTAAACCAGATAATTAATATAAAAACAACCGCTAATGAAATATTTAAAATTTCAAAAAACATTAGCTTCCTAAAGATGTAATTTCTACTGGGCGAAAGCTGTTTAAGGAATCAGGTGGGGCGTCGGAGCTACCGTACCCTCCCTCTCCTCGTTCAGAGTCGGAGAGGTCGTCTGTTTCAATCCAATCAACATCGTGACATTTTTCAAAAATTAATTGAGCTACTTTAGATTGCTTTTCTAAAGTTATATTTTCTGAAGAAAGGTTAATAAGAACCACACCTACATCTCCTCGATATCCTGCGTCTACTACTCCCGCGAGTACGTCGAGACCTTTTTTTACTGCGAGACCGCTACGAGGAGCTACGCGCCCGTAAAAACCCATAGGGATTGCGATTGAGATTCCGGTCTTTACGACAGCTCTAGCCATTGGCGCAAGCGTAACCTCTTCCAGAGAGTAGAGATCATACCCCGCATCTCCTTCGGTTGCTTGAGTGGGGATTGTAGCTTCCTCGTTATTCTTTTTAATTAATATTTCCATTATCCTAGTCGGTAAAAGTTATTAACTCTATACCAAATTCACTAGCTAAGTCTAGTGAAGTCTTATCTTTATCATACTCTTCTCCAAAAACAACCTTCTTTATGCCGTATGAAGCAATCGTCTTAAGGCAATCATTGCAGGGTAGAAGTGTACACGCTAAAAGGTAGCACTCATTTGGTTTCGTATATCTTAAAGCGTTTATTTCAGCGTGAACTACTCTTTTTCTTCTTTCGTCCCGATTACTCCAATCGATATCCAAAGAAGGAGGCGCTCCGTTGTATCCAACCCCAGCAACACTGTGGTCGTGACGTAAAACGCAAGCGCCTACTTTAACGAAAGGGTCTTCGCTGCGAAGTGATGCTGCTTTGGCTAAAGCTAAAGCGTACTCTTCCCAAGAAAGCCTTTGCATTTTCTAAGCCATTTCAGATTTAGCGACTTTACTGTAAACGGAGCAGGGTCTACCCAAGGCAGGTTTAACCTTTTTAAGTAGCTTAATTTCTCCGGACTTAAGTCCTTTGTTAATTTTAGTGTGAATTGATACACGGGAAAGTTTACCTTCTAAAGACTTTTGAATGTCTTCGGCAGTAAAATCTTTCTCAGGCCAATCAAACAATACTGGTTTTCTTCCTTTTTTACTCATAATATTTTATTAATTTTGCGGATAAGGAGACTTTAACTTTTTTATATATTTGGGTCAAGGTTTTTTCTTGACTAATTTTAATAACAATATTAATCTAACGACTTAAATTGATCTTTGTTAACGCGGTGACTTAGTGCGAGTATAACTGATAAGTTCACCACAAGCCCGTAAAAAGGCACTAATCGAGTAAGGCTAATAACCTTTACGTTACTTCGGGAGCGCACGGCGTCTGAGATTAGTATCTCTCAAGAGATAACCAGAAACTTAAAACCCTGCTCAAGGGAAAAGGACGGTAGCCAATAAAAAAACCCCACCGCTTATTGACAAGGAATAACTACGTAATATACTGCTCGTGAGCTAGGCGGAAAAACGCCGAAAGCATTTAAAAGTGTTGCGAAGGGATGAAGCGGGAGTATATTATTCGATAATAAAGTTTTTTAACTTTAAGTGGACAACCATGTTCTTAAACTTACTAAGGGAAAATTAAGGACGGTAGCTAATAATTTAAAATTTACTTTTAACCTTTAATTATGGAAATCATAGATATCGAATCAAACCCAACTAAAAATTCATCTTCTCCTGAATTTAATAAGCCTTTATTGGAAGAAGGTGATTATGATAAAATAAATGTAATGATTTGTACTCCCTGTTACGGTGGTAAAATGGATCAAGCTACAGTTTCAGGAATGATAGGGACGGCAGTTACAGCTTTATCTTCTGGGATAAAAATAGATTTTAGATTCTTATCAAATGACAGCTTAATTACAAGAGCTAGAAATAATTTAGTTGCACAATTTTTAGCATCAGAAGAGCATACGCATTTATTCTTCTTGGACGCAGATATTCAATTTAACCCTACTTCACTTTTGAGGTTATGCTTGTCAGATAGGATGGTTTCTGTTGGGGCTTATCCAACTAAAAGTATACCCACTAGATATGTAATTGATTTCAAAGAGGACGCTGTAGTGGATGACAATAAGTTTATTGAGGTAGAAAGAGCCGGAACAGGATTCATGTGTATAAAAAGAGAATGCCTCGAAATGATGAAAGACTCTTTCCCTGAACTTAAATATAAATCCGAGCTAGAAACCAAAGGCTACTCTGACGATGCAGTGGCGGCTTTAGGAGAAGAGTTAATAGAAAAAATAAAACAAAACACCTATTCATTCTTTGATACCTCAATTCACGAAACGGGTGGAAACTATTTGTCAGAGGATTATACTTTTTGCGAAAGGTGGAAAAAAATAGGTGGATCAATTTGGTTAGATACAGGATCGAAGCTCGATCACGTAGGAACCGCTACATACGGCCTTGCTGTAGATGAGTTCGATTCTATTTTCGAAAGTAAGAAAAATTGACAAAGAATAAAGTAATAGGGGTTTCTGGCGTAGCTGGAAGTGGAAAAGATTTATTTTTTTCGCTACTTTCTAAATTCAAAAAATGCAAAAAGCTATCTTTAGCCGAAGCATTAAAGGATGAAGTATCTGAGTGGACAATTAAACACTATGGGATAAATGCCTCTACTTGCTCACGAGAAGACAAAGAGGTTATAAGGCCTCTTCTAGTTTTTCACGCAAATTTAATGCGTGGTCAAAGTTTAGGTCGCCATTGGATAAATATTTTAAATAAAAAAATAAAAAATTTAAAATTAGAGCCAGATGAAATTATAGTAATAACAGATATAAGGTTTGATCATTATGAAAAAGATGAAATTTTTTGGCTTAAACAAGAATTAAACGGATTATTAGTACATATATCAAATTTTGTAAAAGTTGACTCAGGAGATCATTCACCACCCATTATTGTAAAAAAAGAAGGAGCTAATGATTCAGAAAAAATTAACGACCCCAAATTAAAGGTAGCTGCAGACTATTCAATAGAATGGGAATTCTTACAAAGACCACAAGAAGAAGTGGAAGAAATTTTATCGGAAAAACACGTCAAGCCTTTCGTAAAAGAATATCTTGACTAATATAAATAATAAACCTATAGTAGCTCTTATGTCAGAAAATAGCAACACTAACACAAACAACAACAATCAAGAACTTGGCGCTCTGTGGAAGAAAGAAAGCAAGAACGGAGGGCAAAAATATCTAGCTGGACATATCGTTGTAGAAGATGATATGGGTGTAGAAAAGAAAGTGAAAGTAGTTGTTTTTGCTAACCGAGAAAAAAAGAACGAAAGATATCCAGACTTTAGAATTTTAAAAGCTAAAGAATTTTCCGGAAGCTCTACTGAAGCACCCAAAAAAGAAGTCGCACAAGAAATCGACGAAGACGTTCTTTAATGGCTTTTTCGCTAAACCTTCCAATCAACGGAGTCTCCTTCGGTCAAGTTTCAACCCTCTTTATGAGGGAACTTTTCCGAAGGGATTCCCTTTCTTATGTCCCTCTATTCCCAATAGGCGATAAAATAGACTTTAGAAGTCAACCAGAAGAATCAGACCCAAGTTTACCAAAAGATTTTCTTAAATGGTTAGTACGCAATAGTGAAATAAGTTTAACCGAACACTCAAGAGACACTCCCACATTTAAACTATGGCACTTAAGCGGAGGCCTCGACTCATTTTCTAAAGTTCATAATTTAATAACTTTTTACGAGCTAGATGAACCCACTGAAACCGAGTTATCTGTTGCCAAAAACGTAGACAACCTTCTTGTAACAAATTCTTACTGCAAAGAAGTTCTAGAAAGTAAAGGTGTTAAAAGCAAAGTGATTCCTTTAGCTTTTGATAATTACAATTTTAAAAGAATAGAAAAAAAATATTTCGATGACGATAGGATAACTTTCAACCTTTGTGGAAAGTTTGAACACAGAAAGCGTCACGAAAAAATAATAAAGGCATGGGTTAAGAAGTACGGTAATAATTCTAAATACAATCTTCAATGCGCGATTTATAATCCATTTATGGATGAAAATTCTAATAAGCAAATGTTTGCTAATTGCCTAAATGGAAGTTCTTACTTTAATGTTAACTTCTTGGGTCATATGGTGCAAAATGTTTTATATAATGATTTCTTAAATTCAGGAGATATCATTATAGGAATGTCCGGAGCAGAGGGCTGGGGTCTTCCTGAGTTTCAATCAGTAGCAATAGGAAAACATGCAGTGATACATAACTGCACTGGATACAAGGAGTGGGCAACTGAAAAAAATTGCACCTTAGTCGAACCTAGAGGTAAAATACCAGCGTACGACAATGTATTTTTCAAAAAAGGTCAACCCTTTAACCAAGGAAATATATTTGACTTTGACGATGATGACTTTATCAGCGGCTGCGAAGAAGCTATTAAAAAGGTGGAAAATAATAGATTAAATGAAGAAGGACTTAATTTACAAAAAGATTTTACAGCTTCCCGTATGGTAGATGGTATTTTAAGTGTATTAAAATAATATGCCGCTTTACACATTCCAACATCCTAAAACTAAAGAGGTTATTGAAGTTAATCAATCAATGACAGATAAGCACGTCTATACAGACGAAAAGGGGGTTGAGTGGAATAGAGTTTGGGATACAAGTTATCAAGTTGGAGTAATCACCAGAGAGCTAATTCAAGGTAAAAGAAAAGTCTCGAATGTAAACGGCAAAAGTATTCCGAAATCTAAAATGCAAGATGTTAATAGAAACTTTAAATATCAAACTACTTGCAATCAACTTCCAGACAACCCAGCTTACTACAACATAAACGCCTAATATGCCACTCTACGTTTTTAAACATCCCCAAACCGGAGAAGAGATTGAAGTAATTCAATCAATGAAAGAAAATCATACTTACGTAGATGAAAAGGGTGTTAAGTGGGATCGGGTCTTTTTTGCCGCGAATGCCTCTGTAGATACTCAAGGAGATTGTTTTTCTAGGGAGGATTTCGCTAAACGTACCGCTAAACATGGGATGACCGTTGGAGACATGTGGGACTTGTCCAAGGACATGAGCGAAAAACGCGCTAAAAAGGCAGGTAAAGACCCCGTTAAAGAAAAATACTTTAAGGATTACGAAAAGAAGCGCAAGGGCGTAAAGCACGATAATGACCCAAAGAAAAAAGGCTTTGGTTCTATTCAACTGTAAGTCGTTACACTTTTTGTAACTCCTATTCCTTTTTTTAGCAGTTTTTGTTTTTTTTCTTTCATTAGAAATATAAAAACTGTAATATAATTTGCATCTCAACACGAAAGTCTTTTATGGATTCCAAAGCTATTAATGTCAAAAAACGAAATGGTCGTTTAGAAGAATTAAACACAAACAAAATCAACAAATGCGTAGAAAGGGCTTGCGAAAATTTAAGTGATGTTTCGGCCAGTGAAGTAGTTTTAGATGCACATGTTCAACTTTACGATAAAATAACCACCAAGGAAATCGACAAAGCTCTAGTTATGTCTGCTAGAGCTAAAATGGAGAAAGAACCTAATTATTCTTACGTAGCTGCTAGGCTTCTTTTAGGAAATATACATAAAGAAGTATTTGGTAGCAGTGTTGATAAAGATGCTTTTGAAAACCAATACCGACTTTCTTTTATTAAAAATATAAAACTTTTAGTAAAAGAATCAATTCTAGATGAAAGACTATTAGAATTTGATCTTAAAAAATTATCGGACTCTTTAAAATTAGAAAGAGATTTTAAGTTCAAATATTTAGGACTTCAAATTCTTTATGATAGATATTTTCACCACCTAGATGGAAGAAGATTAGAATCCCCACAATCTTTCTGGATGAGAGTAGCTATGGGCCTATGTATTAATGAAAAGGACAAGGAAGAAAAAGCTATAGAATTTTACAACACCCTTTCTCAATTCCATTTATGTTGTTCAACTCCAACGCTTTTTAACAGCGGAAGCACCCACAGTCAGTTATCTAGTTGTTACTTGAACACATTCGATGATTCAATAGATGGAATTTTTGAAGGAGCGTGGCAAGAAGCTAGAAAATCAAAGTACGCAGGAGGCTTGGGTTTCGATGTTTCTAATTTTCGCTCTTCCGGATCGCACATCAAAGGAACGAATGGGACATCTAGCGGTTTAGTACCTTGGTTAAAAATTTACAACGATTTATTAGTCGCGGTAAACCAAGGAGGCAAAAGGCCCGGAGCGGGATGCGCTTACCTAGAACCTTGGCATTTAGACATAGAAGACTTCCTAGACTTAAAGAAAAACACTGGAGAAGAACGTCGCAGATGTCACGATTTAAATACTGCTAATTGGCTTCCTAATTTGTTTTTTGAAAAAATCTCAAAAGGTCAAGATTGGTATTTATTCTCTCCTTCGGACGTAAGAGACTTACATGAAACATACGGAGAAGATTTCGATAAGAAGTATAAGAAATACTGCAAGTTAGCGGACGCAGGTGAAATTGAAAATTACAAAAAAATCCCCGCTAAAGATTTATGGAAAAAAATGTTAAGAGTCTTGTTTGAGACAGGTCATCCTTGGATGACCTTTAAAGACAACTCTAACTTGAGATACTCTAACTCTCACGAAGGAGTAATTCACAGCTCTAATCTTTGCACTGAAATTTTCCTTCATACTAAACCCTCTAGATTTAACGAAGGAACTAAAACTGAAATCGGAGAAACTGCAGTCTGCAATTTAAGCTCAGTCAATTTAAAAGAGCATTTAAACGATAAGGGTGAATTAGATTATGAATTGTTGTCAAATACAATTAAAAATCAAATGCGAATGCTCGATAATGTTATCGACTTGAACTTTTACCCAACAGAAGAAGCTAAGAAATCTAATTTATCTCACCGACCCGTAGGAGCAGGAAGCATGGGATGGCACGATGTCTTTCACTCATACAAACTAGACTACTCATCTGACGAGGCTGTCAAGTTGGCTGACGAGCTATATGAATTTATTTCTTATCACTGTATATTAAATTCGTCTAAATTAGCCAAAGAACGAGGCGCTTATAAAACTTTTGAAGGCTCTTTATGGAATCAAGATATTCTTCCATTGGATACGTACAAAAGCTTAATGAATTACCTCGATAAGAAACCTATATCTCACCGAGGAAAAAAATATGCTCCTGAAGTCGATTGGAAAGTTGTTAGGGAATCTATTAAAAGCGGCGGTATGCGTAATAGCAATACTATGGCTATTGCTCCTACTGCTACTATATCTTATATTCAAGGTTGCTCTCCTTCTATTGATCCTGATTTCTCTACCTTTTTCGTCTACGAAAACAAAAGCGGGAACTTATTTATAACTAACGAATGGTTCATTAAAGAATGCAAAGAGCTAAATATTTGGACCCCTAAATTAATTGACGCTTTAAAGGCTGTCGATGGAGACGTATCTCAATTAGAGCTTCCTGAAGACTTAAAAAGGAGATTCAGAGTTGCATTTGATCAAGATCAATTTAAGCTAGTTGACTGCGCTGCGGCTAGACAAAAGTGGATAGACATGGGCCAATCTTTGAATTTATTTAATAATTCAACATCATTAAAATATTTGAATGACTTGTATTTTCATGCGAAAAATAGAGGACTTAAAAGCACCTACTATTTGAGAAATAAATCTGCAAGTAAAATTGAAAAATCAACCAAGTCTAGCGCAGAGCCAGAAAACACATCTACGCCATCTTGCTCTATTCTAGACCCAACATGTGAAAGCTGCCAATAATACAGGAGATATAATATGAGTAAAGATGGAATGTTACTAGGAGAAGAAGTTGCCGGAGTAAATCAAATTTTACCTCACAAGCATCAATTAGCGTGGGACTTATTTTTAAAAGGAGTAGCTAATAATTGGTCTCCTTCAGAAATAAACATGTCAGATGACGTTGATCAATGGAAAAACGGAACCTTAACAGAAGATGAAAAATTACTCGTTAAAAGATGTCTTGGGTTTTTTGCTGGAAGTGAGTCCTTGGTTGGCAATAACTTACTACTTACTGTCGCGAAATGGGTAACTGACCCTGAATGTCGTCAATACATCTTAAGACAAGCTTACGAAGAATCTCTTCACAACTGGACGGTTGTAACTTGCTGCGATTCTTATTCTTTGAAAGTCTCTGACGTATATGAAGCTTATAATAATATACCGTCAATTAAGGCTAAAGACGATTTCTTAATGAGTATAACTTCTGACGTTAACAGGCAAGATTTTACCACTAAATCAGCGGACGGCAAAAAAGAGTTTTTAAGGAATTTAGTAACCTATTACATAGTATGTGAAGGAACATTTTTCTTTAGCGGGTTTGCTATGCTTTTAGCTTTGGGAAGACAAAATAAACTTCCCGGATTGTCAGATCAAATTAGATACACATTAAGAGACGAAAGCCTACATATCCAATTTGGAACATACCTTATTAATACTATAAAAGAGCAATACCCTTCGATTTGGACTAAAAAATTCGAAGAGGAAACTGTAGAGCATATCAAAAAAGCAGTAGAGCTTGAAATTAAATATGCTCACGATGTTCTTCCTCGTGGAATTCTTGGGTTAAATGCAGATATGTTCGTAGACTATATGCAATATATAGGCAACAGGAGACTCGAAGGCATTGGGATTGATTACCGTTTCGATAGCGACAATAATCCCTTCCCTTGGTTATCTGAGGTGGTAGACACCGGAGCAATGACAAATTTCTTTGAAAGAAAAGTCAAAGACTACCAAAGCTCTGGCGTATTAGAGGACGATTTTTAAATTGAAGACGCTATTTATAGTTCCGTCTTGCGTCAACTTTGACCCGTCAATCGAGCTAGATTACAGCCCCGTAAGAAGCCTGTACAGTGCCTCTGAGCGATTTGATCAGCTTATTGAATCTATTTCCAGTATAAGACAATATTGCCCGTCTTCCGACATTATAGTGTCGGAATGCTCTAACTTATCAGATGAAGAAATAAAAAAAATTAAAAGTAAAGCGGATTATCTTATAACGCCCTCCCAAGATAACGATTATATTTTTAATTTTTTTAAAAATCATCCCAATAAAAGTCATGCAGAATCATTCCTCTTGCTTAAAACCTTATTTTATCTAAAAAATATTCAATACCCCTTGTACGATATTTACTTTAAAATGAGTGGTAGATATAAATTAAACAATAAGTTTAATGTTCACAACCACGTTAATCATGAATTCAACTGCAAAAAACACAATACTTTTGAAGACGGCATTTTTACCACCTTGTTTTCCTTTAACAAAAGTTTTTTTGACTTATTCGTAGATTCACTCTTAGCTACTCATTCTTTTACTACCAATAATTATCCTCCGTATGTAGGCTTTTCCCTCGAAACTAATATGCTTTACGGTCTACACGACAGAATGAACTTTCTTGACGAACTCGGTGTTGAGGGTAATTTTGGTCCTGACGGTGAATTTCATAGCGAATAAATCATGGAACCTAAAAATTTAATAAATAAAGACTTAGATATTCAATCCCTTAAAGAAGAGTATCAAAAAGAAAAATTTATTGTTATAAAAAACTTTCTGCAAATTGAGGAGGCAGAAAAGTTAAGCACATATTATAACGAAAAAGTTCCCGCTGATTGGTGGTCGTGGATGTTTTTGCCTGATCCTGATTTGGGTCTAGAAAATTGGTCTACAAACGTATATCCCGAAGATGGAAGCAAAAGTTTGCAAAAACTTATAGCCACTAAAAGAGATTTTTTAAATAAAATATACAAAGAAAACCGAGGTTTTTCTTATATATATCAAAGAGTTTTTTTTGGTAGTCATTACCCCAGTTGCCTCTGTGAAGAATGTGTTTTTCGTAAATCTTTCCTAGAAAACTCCCCTATGGTAGATTTTTTAAACGAAATCAGTGGATACGAAGATTTAAAACCCGGAGAGCTTTTTGCGAGCAGGTATGGGCTAGGAGATTATAACGGTCCCCACAACGATAACTCCAAGGGAAGAGTCACTATTGTCCTTAATTTATCTAAAAACTGGCTTCCTCAAGATGGGGGTTTGTTTTTTGGAATGGAAGAGGATTATTGTACCGTTAAACACGTAGAAGTACCCACATTCAATAGTTTGGTAATTTTTGATGTAAGCGATGGCGGTATGCCTCATTTAGTTAATCACGTTACAAACCCCGACAAAAAACGTACCGCAATCACCGGATGGTACGAATAAGAGCCAAAAAAATCTTTTTCATATTAAATATTGGAGGGAATCCGCACATCAATCAGAGCCTCTCTCTGCTATATAATATTTAGTTCTTCTATCCTTAATAAATCCTTCGTCAAATAAGTATTGCATCACTGAATCTATTTCTTTTTCAGCAATGCATTTTGAATTGTTGTATATAAAAACAGTATCATGCCTCCAGTTGCCGTCTTCACAGAGGTAAACTTTAACTCTATAGGGAGCCATTAATAACTCATACATCTACATAAAATTACACTTTATTAAATTAAAAATAATATATTTTATTAAAAAATAAACAGTTCAATATTTTTAAGTGTATATACTTATATGCAAGTAGATTTTCAGTTTTTTATCAATGTGATAATTGGTATTTTTACTTTTTTTGGAAGTTGGATACTTAAGACTATTTGGGAGAAAACAAACACAAACGCTAATCATATAGATGAACTGCGCGATCACCACGAGGACGACCTAAAAGAAACTCGACAAAAAATAAACGATCTTGCATTAAGCTTACCCGAAAAATACGTAAATAAAGGCGACTTTGAAAACTTGGTTAAAGTTGTTCATCATCGGTTTGATCGCATCGAAGAAAAACTTGATAGACTTCAAAAATAAGCTTCCCAAAAAAGTATAATTCCTGCATAATAAGCGGGTGAAATATTTTATTGTCAGTGACTTCTTTATTGAAGATTTCGTAGGCGGTGCAGCGCTTAATGACGAAGAAATTTTAAAGATATTTCTCAAAAACGGTCAGGACATAGAGAAAATCAAGAGTGAAGAAGTCTCTATAGACTTTCTAGAGAAAAATTCGCAAGCTTTTTATATTGTTTCTAATTTTCTTCATATACCGGAAGACTCGTTAGAAAAGCTAAAAACACTTAATTACCTCATATATGCTCACGATTATAAATTCGTAAGGCACATGAACCCTGCGGCGTACGAAGATTTTAAGGTTCCCGAAGAAGACTTAATCTATGTAGATTTTTATCAAAAATCTAAAGCTGTTATTTGCCAGAGTAAGCTTCAAGAAAGAATACATAACGAAAACATCAAGGAGCTAAATACGATTAATTTTTCCGGAAATTTATGGTCAGAAGAGACTCTCTCGTTGCTTGAATCTCTTTCTCAAAAAGACAAAAAACCAATTGTTTCGGTAGTAAAGTCGAGGTGGCCTCAAAAAGGTGTCCCTGAAGCTATATCTTTTTGTATAGAAGAAAATTATGATTATGATCTCGTTTATGATGATGATTATTATAGGTTTTTATGGAAGCTATCCGAAAATCAAGCCCTAGCTTTTTACCCTTTAACACCTGAAACCTGCTCTAGAGTGACGTTAGAATGTAAAATGATGAACATGAAAGTGTTTATAACTAAACTTGTAGGCGCTTCCCATGAGCCTTGGTTTGAAAAGCACGGGGTTGAGTTAATAAATTTAATGAGAGAAAAGAAAAATGAAATTTACGATATTCTCCTTAAGATATCTTCCTAATAAATGACTGATTATAAATACATTTGTGGCAACGCTTTTAAAAGCATGTGCCAGTATTCGGTGGGCAAATACACAGACGCAAGAACACATGATTTTAATTTTTCAATTAAGGAAAATTTAGACAATGATACTGTATTTATCAAAACCGAATATGTAGGAAACTTTTTTCACTATGTAGATATACAAAAGCCATTTCATATAATCACCCACAATTCAGATATTCCTATTGATGAAAGATTCTCTAAGTTTTTAGAGGACGAGCGCGTTCTTAGCTGGAAAGGTCAGAACATAAATATAGAACACGCCAAAGTTACACCTATCCCAATAGGACTAGCTAATCCAAAATGGTCACACGGTAATCCTGAAATTTTTACTAAAATTAGAAATGAATTAATAAATGGAGAAATAAAAAAAGATAAACTTTTTTACACCAACTTCGACATTTACACTAATTTACAAGAACGGCAAACTTGCTTAAGAGAAACAGGCTTTAAATTAGAGCCTAAATTAGATTTTGAATCGTATCTCCGAGAAGTAGCTCGGTCTTACTTTATAGTTTCTCCTGATGGGAATGGTATAGATTGCCATAAACACTGGGAAGCATTATATTTAAATTCCATTCCTATAGTTTCTAGTGGAATAAATGTTAATTATTTTAAAAATAAACAAATTCCTTTTCTCATCTTAGATTCATGGAGTGAACTTAATAACATCAAACTATCACCAGAACTACACGAAAAAATATGGGGCAACTTCGACAGCGACACCCTATTATTTGATAATTATCTTATGAATTTACAAATTGGAGAATTTTAATGATTAATGTAGATAAAATTATAGTTTTACATTATAAACCGCTCGTAAACAGAAAAACTCTTTTCAGCGCATTCTTAAAACAGCATGACTTAGAGTGCAGTTGGATAGATAGAGAGCCAAAAAAAACTGATATAAAAAAATTATACAAATTTTCGGAAGAAGATTGGAAAAATAAAATTCAACCGGAAAACTTTGCTCCTCGTAAATTAAGAGACAGTGAAATATCTCTTTTATTTAAACATTATCTAGCTCTCAAAAAAATTGTTAGAGAAAAAATAAATACCACCCTCTTGTTAGAGGACGACGTTTTGTTTACCGACAACTTTACTGAAATATTTAATAAAAATTTAGAATCTACCCCAGAAGATTGGGACTACATTTTTCCCGGTAGTGGATGTGATCTCAGAATACCTAAAGCTAAACTAGAAGAAGGAAAAATTGCATATTTAAAAAACCATCCCGCTACTAAATGCACTGACTCAATCATAATAAAATTAGATGCAGCAAAAAAAATATTAAAAACCTTTAATTCTTGGACTTTACCTGCCGATTGGGAATACAATTATCAACTATTCAAACATGACATGAACGTCTACTGGTGGGAACCTCCGGTCTTTGTTCAAGGTTCTCAAAGTGGAATATATAAATCTGCAATACAGTGAAAATAGCTTTTTACTCTCCTCACTTATGCTTGCGAGGTACTACCGTCGCAATGTATGACTATGCCTTTTACAATCAAACCCTATTAGGTAACGAATCGTGCATAATATATTCTAGCCAAGACCATCGCAATAGCGATAGCGCTATTGAAAAATTTAACGACTCTTTCAGTGAAATATACGCTTTAGAAAATGAAAAAAAGTTAGACGAAGTATTAACTCAAAGTAAAGCTGATGCAGTTTATATTTTAAAGGCTGGCAAAAATGATGAACGCCAATCTTCAGTTTGTAAAAATTTAATACATTGCACGGGACTAGAGTCTGAACCGCACGGACATGTATACGCTTATGTTTCAAAATGGTTAAGTGAAAAATGTTCACAAGGCAAACTTCCTTTTGTACCGCATATAGTCGATCTACCTAAACAGGACGGAAATCTGAGAAATGATCTAGGTATACCTGATTCAGCTTTGGTCTTTGGCAGGAATGGAGGGAGAGACACTTGGAGTCTACCGTTTGTCAATCATGTAATATCTGAGGTACTTAAAAGAAGAGACGATATTTATTTTATATTTCAGAATACTGAAAAGTTCATTGATCACGAAAGAGTATTTTTCATAGAAAGTACCGCCAGAATGCATTATAAAACTAAATTTATAAACACCTGCGATGCTATGATTCATGCCCGACTAGAAGGTGAAAGCTTCGGATTAGCTTGCGGAGAGTTTTCTTTAAGAAACAAGCCTGTAATAACTTGGTCTGGTTCTAACGAAAAAAATCATATAGAAACTTTAGGCGACAAAGCTTTTCTTTATGAAAACTCAATAGACTTACTAAGTATATTTTTAGAATTCAAAAAGCAACCAGCGAAAGATTGGAATTGTTATAAAGATTTTTCTCCTGAAAAAGTCATGAAAAAATTTAATGAAATTTTCTTAAAGCAAGATGCATAGAATTAAATCACTAGCTGGCTTTGGTTTTCAGCCACAATATATATTAGATATAGGAGCCAATGTGGGGAGCTGGACCGATCAAATGGCTTTTTATTTTCCGGATTCTCATTTTTTGATGGTAGAGGCCAACTTAAAACACAGTAACGCTTTACAAAGTATTTGCGATAAACACCCCAAGGCAGAATTCTGCATTGAGCTGCTAAGTGAAACTTCTAAAGATTGTAATTACCATACCTTAAAAAACGCTTCCGCCGATAATCTCGAAACTGGCAACTCTATATTTAAAGAAAAAACTAAACACTATTCTGATTCCAATATAGAAATTAAAATATTAAAATCTAAAACCTTGGACAATCTTCTAGAAGAAAAAAATATTAATAAAGTAGATTTAATAAAATTAGATGTTCAAGGCGCTGAAATATCAGTGTTAAAAGGAGCTTCCGACACACTTAAAAATGCCACATTTTGCCTACTAGAAGTTCAGCTTCAGCAATGGAACGAAGAGGCTCCACTGTTCTCGGAGGTTATTGAGTTTATGGATGAAAATGATTTTTCAGTTTTTGATTTTATAGATAAAAATTTAGTTTCAGACTACACTGTTTCTATTGATGTTTTATTTAAAAAGAAAAATAATAAATTTACCTGTCCGAACATTTCTAAATGAGTTTTATTTATAATCATATAAAAATAAATGAAGAAAAATTAAAAGTGGGAGTCTATTGTCCCGCTTTCGATTGTGATCCTTTATACATAGAATATAATAAAAAAGTTTTTAATCATTTTGGAATTAATATTAACTATGTTACATCTGGGTCAAGACATGGGGAAATATTAAACACTCTGTCTCGTGAAGAAAACGTTGATTATCTTTGTTTTGTTGATGTGGATGCTATACCTTTGTCTCCTAATGTTCTGGAAACCCTAATAGGTAGAATCTATAATAAAAATGCAATAATAGGAATAGAACAAACCAGTAATAATCATAGGCATGAAGCTGACAAACTAATCGCCCTTTCTCACGCTATCAAAAGAGGAGAAGATATATCTAAACATATAAGCCCCGCCAACAACGATAAAAACTTAACTAATCATGAAGAAACATATGCTGGCCCCGCTTTCTTCCTAATAGCTAAAGAAACCTATAAAACCCTAGGAGAGCCATCTTATTTAGAAACCTACAGAAGCGACTGTGGGGAAGAGCTTTCTTACGTAGCTCGCGAAAAAGGGTTCGAAGTAAAATATATTCACTTCTCTCATTGCGTTCAGCCTCAATGGCATCTAAAAGAAAATATTAAATTTGGTATAGGAAGCTCGTATGAAGATTTAGTTTATCATAATTTTCAATCGAGAGCGTCAACTTCACTAGACATGTTTATAGAAAAATGTAAAGAAGTATTAAATTAAAAATGAGTAAATGTTTAGTAACAGGAGGGTGCGGCTTCATCGGCAGTAACTTAGTTGATGAGTTAATTAAACTTGGAAATGAGGTTCATGTTATAGATGACCTCTCGGCTTCTTGTAATGATGATTTTTACTTTAATTCAAAGGCTTCATGGTCAAAAATTAGCGTCTGTAATTCGGAGAAGGTAGAAAATGATTTCAAGCAATTTAAACCGGATTACGTTTTTCATCTTGCCGCCTATTCAAGAATCCAAGTGGCTATGAAAAACCCTTTGTCTACCTGCGATGTTAATTTTACAGCTACAGCCTCATTACTTCAGCTATGCGCTAAATATAAAGTAAAAAGATTTGTGCTTTCCTCAACATCTTCTATATATGGGTTAAAAAATCAAATACCCCTCTCAGAAGATATGCCCGCTGACTGTTTAAATATTTACTCAACAACTAAATATAGCGCAGAACAGTTATGTAAAATGTATTATAAATTATTTAACGTTCCGACTGTTATATTTAGATACTTTAATGTTTATGGACCCCGCGAGCCACTAAAAGGGGTTTACGCTCCGGTAGTGGGCCTTTTCTTGAAACAATTTAAAGAAGGTAAACCAATGACTATTGTTGGAGATGGCTCTCAAACTAGAGATTTTACTCACGTAAAAGATGTGGTTAAAGCCAATATTGCAGCCGTTAAAAATGATAAAGAAGAGATATTTGGTCAAGTTTTTAATGTTGGAACGGGCGTTAATTACTCAGTTTTAGACTTAGCTAAAAACATAGGAGGAGATTATCAATTTATAGATAACCGAGAGGGAGAAGCTAAAGATACGCTTGCAGACATTTCTAAAATTAAAAGTCTTTTAAATTGGGAACCCTGCGGAAACATTATGAAATACATCAATTCTAACAAATGAGTAAAAAAATTTTAATAACTGGCATCTTAGGGCAAGATGGGGCAAACATGGCAGAACTTTTGCTTTCTAAAGCAAATAATTTTGAAATATATGGAATGATGCGTCGTTCTGCTGTTCCTAATTTTAAAAATATTGAAAATATTAAAAACCACCCCAGCTTTAATATAGTAAATGGTGATTTAACTGATGAAGTAAGTATAAATGAATTAGTAAAGAAAATTCAACCAGATTACTTCATCAACTTTGCGGCAAATAGTTTTGTTGGATGTTCTTGGGATATGCCCATGCAAGTTTTTGATGTTAATGCTATGGGTGTAATACGAGCCTTAGAGGCTATAAGAAAATTTAAACCGGATTGCAGGTTTTATAGCGCAGGAAGTAGTGAGGAATTTGGTGACGTTGATTTTGCGCCGCAAAACTTAACCCACCCTATGAAGCCCAGAAGCCCTTACGGAGCTTCAAAATGCGCCGCTAGGCATATCGTAAAAGTATACAGAGAATCTTACGATTTGTACGCAATACATGGAGTTTTATTTAATCATGAAGGAACGAAGCGCGGAGAAGAATTTGTAACCCGTAAAATATCGAAAGGAGTTGCTCAAATTCACAATCAATTACGCAGTATTAACGCTTGGAAATCTAATGGGTCCGACGATTTTCCGCCTCAAGTTACTCCCATTGAGCTAGGATACTTAGACTCTAAAAGAGATTGGAGTGACAGTATGGACTTCATGGAGGGTATTTGGCTAATGCTAAATCAACAAGAGCCTAAAGAATATCTTTTAGCAAGCGGAGAAACACACTCTATAAGAGAGTTCATTGAAAAAGCTTTTAATATTGCTAATATTACAGGGCAGTGGGAAGGCGAAGGTCAAGAGGAAAAATTTATACATAATTATAAAGACAAAAAAATTGTTTTAGTAAAAATTAATCCTAAATATTTTAGGCCCGCCGAGGTTAATTTACTCCTTGGAGACCCGACTGACGCCATACAAAAATTAGGCTGGAAACCCCAGAAAAGCTTTGACAAATTAGTAGAAAGCATGGTAAAGTTGGACCTCGATGAAATCCAAAAAGCGTCCTAAATTTTCTCTAAATAAATTACTTTACAATAATAAAGGACAAAAGCCTAATATCCGAAATCAAGGTGAATTTTTGATCTGGAATTTCATTCCCCAAGCGAAAGACTTCACAAATAAAGAGTGGATTAGAGAAAAAGGTCTAGCTAAAAAGATAATAACTGAAGATTATAAAGAATTTAAATTTGATTTTTGGCTTCAATTTAGCTTACCCTTTCCAATTCCTAGTTTAGCTTATTTTCGCAAGTCTGCGGTTAAAAACGAAATTAAAAATGAGTACTATAAATTTTTAGTACTTAAGAAAATTGATTTTAACCCTGAAAAGAAATACGATTACACTATACCAAAGAACGAAAAAATATCAAAATATAAAGCCCCCAACAATAGTAAATTTAATTTTTTTAAAGATGAAAAGAAAAAAAAGTAGCGAATCTGTATTAACTCCAGAAGAGCAAATAGAAGCTTATCTAGAGAATAACAAAGGAGATCATTATAACTTTGAAGAAGAAAGAAGTTATGCAGTGTCCAGTGGAAGTCTATTACTAGATATTGAAATGGGCGGAGGTATAGGACCCGGCATTATAAGAGCCTCCGGAATAACTGAGGGAGGTAAAACTTCATGCGCCTTGTCTTTTGCAAAGAACTTCCAAAAACAGGAGAATAGCAAAGTTATATACATAAAGTCTGAAGGTCGTTTGACGGAAGAAATGATTTCCAGAGCTGGCCTCGACACCGATAAAAAGAAATGGTTTGTTTATAAAAGTAATACCTACGAATCCGTCATCAACTTATTAAGAGAGCTTGTCCACAATAATGATACTAAAAGAAAATATATGTTCATTATTGATTCTATGGATTCCTTAGTGCCTAAAGCTGATTTAGAAAAATCGCCCGAAGAAGCTAATAAAGTTGCTGGAGGAGCGCTTCTAAGCTCCGACTTCCTTAGAAAAATGGCTTTATCAATGACATCTAAAGGTCATGTATGTTATTTAATCTCTCAAGTTCGATCTAAGGTTTCTATAAATCCTTATGAAAAGTCTGACGCTAGAGTCACTAACGCTTCAGGAGGTAATGCTCTTTTGCATTATAGCGATTGGATTCTAGAGTTCCAAGAAAGGTATAAAGCCGATATCATTTTTGACAAAGATGGAAAAACTCCAATAGGCCACTGGTGCAAGGTTATATTCAAGAAAACCCCTAATGAAAAAACTGGAGTGATAGTTAAATATCCCATCAAGTACGGCAGAAAAGAAGGTAAAAGTATATGGGTAGAAGCCGAAGTAGCTGATATGATGTTACAATTTGATATGGCTAAGAAAAGTGGCGCATGGGTATCCATATCTGAAGAGCTTATAGAGGAAGTAAAAAAAGAAACGGGAGAAGAAATGAAAAACCAACATCAAGGTTTTGATAATCTTAGAAAGTACTTTGAAGAAAATGATAAGATAGGTAAATATATTTTTAACAAATTTAGAGAAGTCCTAAAAAAGTCATGAGACTTTATAATATATACGGGAAACTACAAAAGAAAAATGTTAGACCATATCTAATAGATTGGGACGGTAAATCTCGCTCTAAAATACAATTTTCAGTAAAGCAATTTCTTAAGACCTTTTGGAAAACCCAAATGGTTTATGAAGAATTTCCCGTTTATGGCACTAAAATGAAAGTAGACATTCTTAATGCTACAAAAAAAATAGCCATAGAGGTAAACGGAGGACAACATAATTCTTTTAATAAATTTTTTCATGCAAATTCCAGAGCCAATTACCTTAAATCTATAAAAAGAGACATGGAAAAAAGCGAATGGCTAGAAAAAAATGATTTCACATTAGTTGAAATAGAAGAGGCCGAAGTTAAAAATATCTCAAAAGAGTTTTTTAAAAGTAAATTTGGTATAACATTATGATTGATTGCATATATGTAATAGCTTTAGAAGAAAACCTCGTTAAAAAAAGAGAGGAAATTATAGAAAGAGTAAATTCTCTTAAAATAGACTCTCAGCAATTAGTGTTGTTTAAAGCTGTTAACGGCTTTGATCCGAAGGTTGATTTTCAGTGGAGTTTATTTAACTGGAAGTTGGAAAATTCAGATAACTCTTGGTGGAATAGAGACATGAAACCCGGAGAAATTGGCTGCGCTTTGTCTCATTTATCAATCTGGAAACATGCATATTCTTTAAATTATAAAAAAATTATTATTTTAGAAGAAGACTTTAAACCTATAAAGCAAATCGATCCAAATTTAATAAATGAACTTGATCAGAATGATTGGGACTTTTGTTACTTAGGCAGGAATAAGATAAAAGAAGACCAAAGTGAAGTATCTAATAATTTAGTGATTCCCGGATACTCTTACAATCTACACGCTTACATGCTATCGGATTCTGGGATTAAAAATTTATTACAATTTTCTTTTGAAAATAAAATAATGCCAGTTGATGAGTTTATTCCCGCTACTTTCTGCGATCACCCTAGACAAGATTTAAATTTTATTTGGAAAGACACCAAAGCATTTTCATTTAAAGAGGACTACATAGGTCAATCTAGCACCAACACGGTAAGCTCTACAGAAAATTTAGAAAAAATAGTAAGTCCTCCCTCACAAATAAAAAACATTTCCAACTGGGATGAATGGAAAAGTAGGTATATAAATCCTGCCATGCTAGCAAAAGATTACGACTTAATCGTAGAAGAGCCTGTCGCAGATGTAGCTCACTTCCCAATATTTACTAATAAATTTTGCGAGGAATTAATAGAAATGGCCGAAGAGGCTAATAAATGGACTGAAGGTAGACATGACTATTACCCCACTCACGATGTATTGCTTTCGTCTTTAGGGTTTGATGAAATTTATAGAAAAGTCTTGTCGGAATTTCTTTACCCATTAGCAGCTCACTACTACAAATTAGACGGGGGAAGATGGTTAAAATTAAATGCCGAGAATTTTATTATTAAATATTCTATGGAGAAGCAAGGATTTTTGTCTTTACATCATGACCAAAGCGTGTTAAGCTCGGTGCTTACTTTGAATGAGGATTTTGAAGGAGGTGGAACCTTCTTTTATCGCCAACAAAAAACCATAATTGGTAAAACTGGCGAAATGTCTCTCCACCCCGGAATGATTTCCCACAGGCACGGAGCCAAACCCATCTCTAGCGGAACACGCTATGTCTTGGTGTCGTTTTTAAATTTACCTTAATATGAGCAGCAAACTATACAGAAGCGAACTAGAAAGGGAAACGCTTTACTCGCTATTAAAACATCCTAAAATTTATATAGAAAATCAATCTTGGATTAATCGAGAGAGTTTTCATCACCCCACTCATAAACAAATTTTTGACGTTTTTAAAATTCAAGTTTTAAACGGAGGCTCCACTGACCCTGTTGTTATCGGTGAAAAATGTATTGAAGCAGGAGTCTTTGATAAAGACGGTGTAAACATAAAAGATTACATTAATAATATTGATCTTTTCAAAATTTCCCCCGAAGGAGCCAAAGAACTAGTTAATGACCTTTCTTTTAATCATGTTTTACGCAAAGCAGAAGATAAAATTTCTAAAATCCAAACTAAAATTTACTCTTCAGCTTCTGGGGATGACAAAGCTCAAACAATTCAAGAATTACAAGAAATTAGTAATGAAATAATCTTACCTAGTGACGAAGATACTCGTCCTAAAAAAATCTATTCAGGGTATAAGAAAACGCTAAGAGATAGAGTTGATAATCCCGTGGAGCTAATGGGCTACGCTACGCCATTCCCTACGTTTAACACTATGTACGGTGGCTTTGAACCTAAAATGACATATGTTTTCGTAGGAAGAGGTGGCATCGGAAAAAGTACCATTTTACATTACTTTTCTAATCACCTATGTAAAGACCACAACTTACCCACTTTAATTCTTGACACTGAAATGGCTGAAGAATTCGTAAAAGACCGATTCTTCGCGATGGAAACTAAAATTCCTAATTACGCCATTAGAACTGGCAAAGTTAAATTTAATCCAGAACTTTCTTTAAAGTTTGACGAAGAGGTAGAGAAAATAAATGAAGATATGCCTTTGTATATTAAACACATACCGGAAGAAGGTATTGAGGAAATAAGGCAAATAATTTTAGAGTGGTACTACAATGAAGTAGGAGAAGGAAACCCCTGCGTAGTAACTTTTGATTACTTAAAATGTAACTCTAAGATGCTCAAGAATAACTGGGCCGAACATCAAGCTCTTGGAGAACTAATAGATCATCTCGATAAAATATGCACTAAAATTAATGCTATATTGCTAACGGCCATTCAAGCTAACAGAAAAGGTGATTCTTTCAACAGGTCATCAACCGAAGTTACTGATGACAGCACAATCATTGCAGACTCTGACCGAATACAAAGATACGCCTCTTTTATTGCTGAAATTAGAATAAAAACTCCTGACGAAATTGTGCTTGATGAAGGCATTACCGCTGAAGAGGCAGAGGATGTCTTCCAAAATATAAATACGATAGGATTCAATCAGTTAAGATTTGGAACGCATAAAATGATCGTGTTTAAAGGGCGCAGCCAAGGTGAAAATGCGCCCGGAGCGTTGGATTTAGTATCTCGCCTCATGCCTAATGGTACATATAGGCTAGACAGAAATTATTTCAACCTTCATTACAATAACTTTGAAATCAGAGAGAAAGGTACTTTAAGAGAAATTACCACTCACGCGGAAAACAGACTAATGTTGGATGACATGAATCCCGCTGACGAAGAGGAGCTTATTTAGAATGAATGTCAAAGAAGTACTCGGAGACCTTGGGTTAAAAGGATTGAAAGACTACAACCGTAACTTTCGTTATGGTCAAAAACTTCATTTAACAATAGATAAGAAAACTGGTAATTGGTACAATTATAAAACTAATTCCGGAGGCCCTTTAGCCTACTTAGTAAAAGAAGTTTTAAATGTAAACTTCGAGGAAGCAAAAAAGTGGCTAAAAGAGCGTCACAACTTTACCCAACTTGCTTCTGAAAAAACTGAAATTTACGATACTCTAAATTGCCCAGAATTTTTTAATAAAGCATTGCTTACTAAACTTTTACCTAATCATCAATATTGGGAAAAAAGAGGGATATCCGATTCTACATTAGCTTTTTTTAGAGGCGGCGTAGTCTCTTCAGGAAAAATGGCAAACAGATATGTTTTCCCCGTATTTAACTATCAAGAAAAAATTGTAGGATTTACCGGAAGATCGATTAACGATCATAAAATAAAATGGTTCCATAGAGGCAACACTTCAAAATGGGTTTATCCAGCATTTTTTAACTTAAAATACCTAATGGAAAGCAAAGAGGTAATATTCGTTGAAGGCATAGGAGATATGCTCAAACTATGGGATTGCGGAATTAAGAATACAATGGTAAGCTTTGGTCTAAATGTAAATAACTCCATCCTAAATTTCTTGTTTAAGGTTCGACCCAAAAAAATATATATCTCCTTCGATAACGACGACTCTAATGCTGGCAAAAACGCAGCAGAAAGAGTAAAGAAAAAACTTTTAAATCATTTTGATGAAGATAAAATACAAATCGCCCTAGCCTCTGGTAAGGATTTTGGGGAAATGTCTTGCGAGCAAATAGAAAATTGGTATAAAAAAATAAAATCGTAAAAATGAGAACTTGCTTTATAGATTCCACTAAATTAGGAGAAGAGCGCTCTTTCTGCACTTATTACGGAGGCACAGGAGTTTTTTCTAACGAAGAAGTAGATAAAATAAAAAAAACCGGAGATTCACTCACAAACGAGACAGCTAAAACTTTCGGACAAGGTGATCAAGGCGAAAATAGAAAAGGCTCAGTTGCTTGGCTCCCTTTAAATGAATCAAATAAATGGATTTACTCTAGACTTTTATCTATAACCGAAGAAGCAAATAACAGTCTTTGGAAATTTGACTTAACTGGGTTTTGGGAAGATTGTCAATACACCACTTATGAAGCTTCATCAAAAAAAGATGGAGACTTTTATGATTATCATTTAGATATAGACGGCTCGTATGGCGTTCAGCGTAAAATAAGCATTGTCGTTCAACTTTCAGATCAAGAAGACTACGAGGGAGGAGAACTTGAATTAAAAACTAGCAAAAACTCGTACGTTGCGGATAAATCAAAAGGCTCTATTTTGCTTTTTCCCTCTTTCTGTTTACATAAAGTACATCCCGTTACCAAAGGCAAAAGGAACTCCTTAGTATTGTGGGTCTCCGGAATGCCATTTAAATAATGAGTAAAGAACAAATACTTTCGGCCTCTAAGATAAAGACTTTCGAGTCTTGCTCTTGGAAATACTGGTGCAATTACCACCTTAAACTGCCTCAAGAAAATAATGATGGAGCCAGAAGAGGAACGGTATGCCACCTAATTTTTGAACTTTTAGTAAAAGCTAGACACAAAAAACATTTCGATTTAATTATGGAAGCTCAAACCCTAGACGCTTCCCCCGCAGTAAAACGTTTAGTCAAAAAATCTCTAGTAAAAGAAGAGGGTTATTCTGAAGAAAACTACTTGCTCTGCGAAGAGATGATATTAGTTGGGCTTGATAATGATTTTTATGGAGCTAAGGGAGAAGTTAATTCACCAGAGAAAGAGTTCCTTTTGGAAAGCGAAAGCCCAAAATATAAAATTAGAGGATTCATCGATAAGCCAGTTGAATATAATAAAAAATTAAAAATTGTAGATTATAAATCTAGCAAAAGTAAATTTAATAAGAACGAGCTAAAGTCAAACGTGCAAGCTATGGCCTATACATTAGCAGCACAAACGATATGGCCTAAACTAAAAAATGTTATTGTAGAATTCTTGTTCTTGCGTTTTCCTAAAAGCCCTTCTCAACAAATAAGGTTTACTAAAGAGCAACTCTCCGGATTTGAATATTATTTAGAACATATATACACAATAATCAATAACTTCACAGAAAGTGATGCGAAAAGTAATTTAGCCTCCACCAAACCAATGCCAAAAAGAGACGAAGGCTTTTGCGGCCCTCTGAATTGCGGTTTTGCAAAATATAAAGGGCAACTCAAGAAGGACGGTACTTTAATGTGGCATTGCCCTTTTAAATTTGACTTTGAATATTACTCTTTAATAGACGCAGATGGCAATTTACTAAAAAACTCTTTTAACAAAGAGGACTTAGATGAGTCTAAAGGAGAAATAAAACATCAATCTTACGGGGGTTGCCCTGCTCACACTCGCCAAGATGACGATTTCGATTTTATGAATTGACATAAAATTATAAGAGTGTTTTAATAAAGTTTCGTGGAAGAAGTATTACCATTTTTTAAATCGCATTACAGCATAGGTAGGTCAATTCTTACTCTAGAAAAACCTGACGATGTTATTTCGGGCGGGCCTGATTCTATAATAAAACTATGCAAGGATAATGACTTAAAAGAATTTCATTTAGTGGAAGACAGCATGAGCGGTTTTCTCCAAGCTTATGTCAATTCCACTGAAAATAAAATTAAATTAAATTTTGGCTTACGCATAAATGTCTGCCATGACCGCTCAAAGAAAGAAGAGTCGGCATTAAAAGAGACATGCAAATTTATTATTTTTGCTAAAAATAAGTCCGGATACGAACGGTTAATTAAAATTTCAACTAAAGCTTCATTAGAGGGTTTTTATTATTACCCCAGAGCAGATTACGAATTGTTGAAAGAGTTCTGGGACGATAAAGATTTAATATTATGCGTCCCTTTTTATGACTCGTTCCTACATAGAAACACTTTAATGGGCTACAACTGTATTCCCGATATCTCCTTCACGAAGCCAGTGTTTTGTATTGAAAATAACTCGTTGCCCTTTGACAGCTTCATTTTGAATCGAGTTAATAAATACTGTAAAGATGAATTTGAAAAAGTGAACATTCAAAGCATCTACTACGCGAACAAAAAAGACTTCAAATCTTATCTTACTTTTAGGTGCATTGACAAAAGAACAACGCTTGATAAACCCAACTTTGATCACATGTGCAGTGATGAATTTTGTTTTGAAAAGTGGCAAGAAAAACAAAACTAATGCATGAAGAAATTTTAACTGACCAAGAGTTAGCTATGGTTACTTCTATAGCCGCTACTAGAACAGCCGTAGCAAGAGGCGCGAACGTCAAGGACGCAAAGATGGGAAAAAAAAGTGGTCTGCAATATGACATAGATGGATTCATCGGAGAGTATGCATTTTGTAAATGGAAAAATATTTTCGTAGATTTAATTCCATCGCCCAGAAGCGGTTCGTATGATTGCTTAATTAAGGGTAAAAGAATAGATGTTAAAACCACCCGACATCAAAAAGGCCGCTTAGTTGCCGTCCTTAAAGACAATCCTGATGTTGACACATACGTGTTGGCCATAATTGATGAAAATATTGTGCGCTTCCCCGGATACGCACACAAAGAAGACTTGTGCCAAAAAGAAAATATTAAAAATTTAGGTCACGGAGACGGATACGCCCTCGATCAAGACCAATTAAAAAAATTTAAGCAAGATGGATGAGCATTTATTAAGATTTGATAAAGAAAAAGAGTTAGTTTTCATTGACTGTGAGACCTTTAACCTCTGTTTACACTCATGCCATAATCTACCTTGGCAAATCGCCATGATTAAGGTAAAAGGGGGCCGTATAATCGATTCTAAGGACTTTTACATCAAATGGGACACTCACCTTAAGATTAGCAAAGAGGCGGCTATAATCACTAAATTTAGCCAATCTAAACTAGACAAGGTTGGCGTTCCTCCAGAAGAAATATTTCCTACCGTAGAAGATTGGTTAGATAATTCTGATCACATTTTAGGTCATAATTTACTTGGCTTTGATATCTACTTAATAAAGTCTTTTTATGATTACATGGGCAAGGATTATTCTCCTTTAGTTAATAAAGTCATAGATACTTTGAGCTTGGGGAGGGGTTTAGCTCACGAAGTTAAATATAATCCTGACGATTGTTTTATGGAGTACCAATACCGGATGATTCATAAATTAAAAAGAGGAGTTAGAACTACGTTAAAAGCTATGGGTGAATCTTTTGATATTCCTCACGACTACGACAAGCTTCACAACGCTTTAGTCGATTTAGAATTAAATGTAAAAGTATGGGATAAGTTGAAATGGAAATTTGAAATATGATTGAAGATATTCCTAATACTTCTGAAAATTTAACTTCTATTAACGAAAATACTCTTGAAAACGGAGTCTTCGAAAAATGGAATAATTTAAAAAAAGATATTACAATAGGAGTAGTTACGTATAGTCAAAATTATCTCCTTAAAACTCTAATAAATTCTTTTCAAAGCCAAAATTCAGATAACTGGAAAATGGTAATAATACATGACGGGCCGATTAATAAGGATTTATATAGAAGTTTAATTGCTAATAAGTATCTGACCGACGAAAGGGTACTACTCGTAACTTCAGAGGGTAGGTATGATGATTACGGCCATTCTTTAAGAAATATAATCATTCAAAAATATTGCAATACAGATTGGATACTTTTAACGAATGGAGACAACTACTATACCCCTAATTTCATAGAGAATATGACGCATGAAATTGGTAAAGATAAAGATTTAGCTATGGTGGTTTTTCCCTGTATACTTCAAAGAGCGGCTGAAGATAACGATAGATTAAGACAAAACTTTACTAATGCGTCACCTGAAATAAGAGTAGGATTTGTAGATATCGGTCAATTCATAGTTAAACACGAGTTTGCTCGCAAGTTTAAAATTAACCCAACTGCAATAGCAGACGGAGAATTTTGCGTTAACTGCGCGGCTGATATTAAAAAACATGGCAAAAAAATTCACAGAACATATTCCGTAGATTTTGTTCATAACAACTGATGAGTGCGCTTAGTAAAATTAAAAAAATAAATTTACCCCTTCATGGAGTAAGATTACCTTCTTACAACGTTTCCAATGAAGACAAGAGATCGTTTAAGCTTAGTGAAAGCCTAAATAACGAAGAGTTTATTGAAAAAGTATGCCTCAATGCGCTTCAAGCCAAAAATCTTACTTCACCTGAGTATAAAGAAAGATTTGATTATGAGTTTAAAACTTTAAAAGAACTAGGTTTTATAGATTATGTATTATTAGTCTGGGATGTAGTTAATTACTGTAATAGAGAATCTATTCCTACGGGTCTTGGTCGAGGAAGTGCTGCGGGAAGCTTAGTGCTATACTTAATGGACATCACTCGTATTGATCCTGTTAAAAACGAACTCTTTTTTGAGAGATTTGTTTCTAAAATTAGAGCCAAGAAAAAAGAAGTTTCCGGAGTAACCTATCTTGATGGAGCGTTAATGTGTGATGTGGATTTAGATATATGTTACTACAATAGACAAAAAGTCCTCCAATATTTAGCAGATAGATTTTCTGGAAAAACTAGTAAGATTTTAACTCTTAATACGTTAAGCACTAAGCTATTAATCAAAGAATGCGGTAAAATAGCCGCAGCTAAGTCCGAGACTGAAATGAATACTGTATCCTCCATGATACCCAAGGTATTCGGGCAAGTAAAAGACTTAGAAGAAAGCTATGAAGAAGTAGAAGACTTCAAAGATTGGTGCGATGAAAATAAAGAAGTTTATGACATCGCGTTAAAACTTCGAGGCTTAGTTAAAAATAAAGGCGTTCATCCTTCTGCAGTAGCAATTTCTTATGACCCTCTCGAAAAATCTTGTCCTGTAGAGCTTACTTCAGATAAGAAAAGTACAGTAGCTTCTTTTGACATGAATTGGGTTTCTATATCTAATGTTAAATTAGATATTTTAGGATTAAGGGCTGTCTCCGTAGTGGATGACGTATGTAAACAAGTTGGCCTTAAGGTGACTGAAATTGATCTATCTCACGAAAGCATATATCAAAATCTTTACGACCTTAAATCGCCTCATGGGCTTTTTCAAATCGAAGCAGAAACCAACTTTAAAGTTTGCAGAAAAGTTAAGCCAAAAAACTTAGAGGAATTAAGTGCTGTGCTAGCGCTTGCACGACCCGGAGCATTGGCTTTTGTAGATCAATACGCTAACTATACTAATAATGATGTATACGAAGCTATACACCCCTTCTTCGATGACATATTATCTTCAACTGGGGGTGTTGCGTTATATCAAGAGCAATTAATGAAAATGGCTCATAAAATCGGTTTCACGTTGGATGAGGCGGAAATCTTAAGAAGAATTGTTGGCAAGAAAAAGGTTTCTGAAGTAAGAAAATGGAAAAAGAAAATCAAAGATAAAATTGTAGAAAATAGACTTGCTGAAGATGTAGGCGATGTTTTATGGAAAATTTTAGAAGATTCAGCTAATTACTCGTTTAATAAATCCCACTCGATTTCCTATGCTGCGCTTGCGGCAATTACAGTATATTTAAAGTTTAATTACCCCCAACAATTCTTTTTAAGTTTACTTAAGATGACAAGGCATGAGCCTGATCCAATAAATGAAATTTCTAAGATTCATAAAGAGATGGATATTTTTGGGATTCAATTGCTCCCTCCTCACCTTACTAAATCTAAAATGGACTTTAGCCTAGAAGGTAAAGACATTCGCTTTGGACTTCTTTCAATCAAAGGAATTTCAGACAAGTCTATAGAAAAACTAGCTTCGTTCAAACAAGATTATGAATCTAAATTCGATATATTCGAAGCGGCCAAGCAAGCCGGACTAAACATAGGTTCTCTTTGCGCTTTAATTCAAGCGGGAGCGTTAGAAGGAGACTTTGAGCAAAGTAGAACTAAAATAGTTTATGAATCTCAACTATGGAACATTCTTACCCCCAAAGAAAAAGTTGCTTGCCAAAGATTAGGTAAAAAGTTCTCTTACAATTTAGTTGAAATTATTAAATATTTAAAAGATAACCTTGATGAAAAAGGCAAACCTTTCATAAAAGATACTAGGGTAGAAACAATCAGAAAAAAATCTGCGCCTTACGCTAAAATATTTCATATTAATAAAGTTTCTGAATCTTTTGCTAATTGGTATTACGAAAAATTTTTATTAGGTTATACGTACAACAAATCTCTTAAAGATATTTTTGAAAAAGATCATTCAAGTTTAATTTCGGTAAGAACGGCCTGTGAAGTCGCCCTCCAACATAAAGTTAAATTTATCGGCTCTTTAGATGAAGACCCTTATAGCGGGGTTTCTCGATCAGCTAAAAAGAGCAGATACATGAGAATGCAAGTAAGTGATGATTCTGGTTCTATTAAGGTAATGATTTTCAATGAAAAAATGGATGCTTTTAAAAGTAATTACCGAGTAAAAGCTAATGACATAGTGTTAGTATATGGAACTAAATTTGAAGATGTAATTTTTGCTGACGAAATAGTAGTTAAAAGCGAAAAAGTATTTACCAAACTTTCTCAAATAAAAGATTCAGATGACGCTGAACAAATTCTTGACATTTAAATATAAAGCCCATAATATATACCCATGCTAAGTTTCTTTAAGGCAAATCCTAAAAACAGCGGAACAGCTTGTTCGTTCTGGCTTAACAGTAAAGACGGTTCATTTTGGTGCAGTTTGTTAAAGCAAGCTTCTTGGGACCACGCTAAAAAAAGAGGGTCTTTTGCCGCCAATCGCGACACTAATAAACACGCTAGAGTAAAATTTAACGTGACTGAAATATGTGGTTTTATAGAAGTTATTAAAAATAACATTCAATTAAAAGACGCTGGCGTTAGTGGATACCATTCGAGTCAAAAACAAGTAGTTAAGTTTAGCTTTTCTCCTATGACCTCAAAAGACGGAAGAAGTGGATTTGTTTTATTCGTATCCAAAGAGGAGAAAGAGGACTCCACCAACCAAGTAGAATTTAAAATAGGCTTCAGCAAAGCAGAAGCGCGTTCATTACTAATTTATTTTGACGAAATGGTAAGAAAAAGTTTTAAATCTTTTGGAGAAAGCGATCAAGAAGATTCAACCGATTCTAATGCTTATTCTGCGCCTCAAAAACCTAATAAGCCCAAACAACAAGAAGAAGAATCTGAAAACTTTGACTTTTAATGTCTAGAAAAAAAGTTTTAATCCAAAGCGATTTTTCTTTACTTAAAACAGGTTTTGCAAAAAACGCTAAGATAATTCTTACTCACCTGTATAAAACAGGCAAGTATGATATCGTTCATTATTGCTGCGGTCTTTCCGAAAAGCATCCCGACCTACCGCGTACCCCGTGGAAATCTGTAGGATGTCTACCTGCTTCTAGCGAAAAAATAGCTCAAATAGAAAAAGACCCTACTATTAATAAAATAGCAGCTTACGGTGCTTATTATCTAGATGATGTTATTGAGGCTGAAAAGCCAGACGTTTATATTGCCATCCAAGACATATGGGGCGTAGATTTCGCAGTAAATAGGAAATGGTTCAATAAAATTACCTCGGCTATTTGGACTACGTTAGACTCTCTCCCGATACTACCAACAGCGATAGAAACTGCTAAAAAAGTTAAAAACTATTGGGTTTGGAGTAACTTTGCTACTAAAGAATTAAATAAAATGGGTTATGAAAACGTGCAGACTACGCACGGTGCATTAGAAAGCAAAGATTTTTTCCGCCTTTCTGACTCCCAGAGAAAAGCATTAAGAAAAAGCAACAACATAAACGAAGAAGATTTTATTATAGGTTTCGTATTCAGAAATCAGCTAAGAAAATCTGTACCTAATCTACTTCAAGGCTTCAAAAAGTTCAAAGAAACCAACCCTGAAAGCAATGCGAAACTTTTACTGCATACGCACATGGAAGAAGGGTGGCCTATTCTATCTTTAGCAAAAGAGCAAAATATTGCCAAAGAGGATATACTAGTTACTCACGTCTGCTCTAACTGCAAAAAATTTGTTGTTAAGCCTTACGAGGGCCAAAACAAAAAATGCGATCTTTGTGGGTCGGAAAATTCTTTAAATTCAACCTCGGTCTCTATGGGCGTAGATGAGGCGCAGTTAAATGAAGTATACAACCTAATGGATGTATATTGCCATCCTTTTACTTCCGGAGGGCAAGAAATACCAATTCAAGAAGCTAAATTAACAGAGCTAATTACTTTAGTAACGGATTATAGCTGCGGAGCCGAGATGTGCGAACCAGAAGCTTGTTCTCTACCACTTGAATGGTCTGAATACAGAGAATTTGGCAGTAATTTTATTAAAGCTTCAACTAACCCTGATTCAATCGCTGACCAGCTTGCGAAAGTTTATTCAATGCCCGAAGCTGATAAATCTAAAATGGGTAAAGAAGCTAGGAAATGGGTTATAGACAATTTTTCTATTGATGTAATCGGCAAGAAATTGGAAGATTTTATAGACTCGTCACCTAAAATTGAAGAAAAAGACTACCCCACTCTAGAAAAATGTGACCCCGATGCTATAGTACCTAGCGTTACAAGCCCTAAAGTCGAAAGCGACAGTGCGTGGATAAAGCTTTTGTACAAATTAATCTTAAAAACAGAAGTTGACGACGATGACGAAGGATTAAAGTATTGGCTTGCTGAAATAAAGAAGGAAGTTCCCCACTCTGCTATTGAAAAATATTTCCGGCAAGTTGCGTTGAAGGATAACGCAAAAAAAGAAGATAATAAATTCAAAGATATCCTTGATAAAGACGATGAAGGTAAGAGGATTTTGTTTGTGATACCCAACGATCCTATAGATGTTTTCTCCTGTACGGCTTTGTTTAAAAGTATAACAGACAGTTATGAAAATTATAACTTATATGTAGCCACTCAACCTGAATTTAAAAGTATTTTAGAAGGAAACGAATACGTTCATAAAATTATAACTTATGAAGAGTATCATAATAACTCTCAACAAATAGAAGAGAAAAAATATTTTAATGTAGTGTATACCCCGAAGTTAAATAACGTTAACTTCCATCATTTTAATAAAGATGTCACTAACTACGATGTTTCAAAATGAATTTTTTAGAAAATTACGCTTTATCATGCAACTTAAAGGTTGATAAACCTACTATAAGGGACTCCTATTACCCTATTCTTTATGATAATTATGTAGTTTTCGATACATCATCTGTTGACCCACTTTTTGTTTATGAGCATTGGCAAAAAGTTTTAAATTTAATTTGCGAACCGCTTGGCGCAAAAAACATTTATTTAGTTCAAGTAGGGACGGCAGACAATCCTAGTTTAGAAAACATACACAGGACAAATGGTACTGCCAGCTTCAACCAAATGTCTTTTATTTTAAAAAAAGCGAAGCTCTTGGTGTCCGGAAACTCCTTTTCTTTGCATTTAGCCGCTTCATTGGGCGTAGATCACATTTCTTTGACTCGAAACGACGAATCCACCCCATTTTCCCCTTACTGGCTAAACGGTAAGCGAGAATTTGTTGGTAAAAAAGACGAAGTTTTTAACCGCAGACATATAAACCAAATCCCTCCTGAACAAGTAGCAAAAGCAATATGTGAAATTTTGGATTGTGATTTTGATTTTCCATTTAAAACTGTTTTTATTGGCGACAAAAACAAGGATGGCATGGAATTTGTAGAAACCGTACCCAATCAGTCGGTAAACCTATCATCTATGGGCGTTTCCTCAATTATCTTCAGAATGGACCTTTTTTATGATGAAGAATACCTACAAAAACAATTTCAACAAGGTAAATGCACTGTAGTAACTAATAGAAGGATAAATTTTAAAATATTAGAAAATTATAAATCTAACCTTGCGGAAGTAGTATATTTAATTGAAAAAGATAATGACGATGAAGAATTTTGTCGTTTTTGTGTTAGCTTGGGGGTTCCGGTTATATTAATATCAACCCTCTCTGAGAAAGATACTAATCACAAAAAATTAATGTACATGGAAATAGGTAATATTTTACGTCAGCCCTCTCATTTCAAGACTAAAAAGAAAATTTCAAAGATATCTGACCTTAGTAAATGCGTTTATCTTTCTAATAAATATACGTTAAGCAACGGTAAAATATTTACCAGTGAAGCCAGTTGGAAAAACAATAAACAAGCTAAATCAAAGAAGTCCGTTCAACATATTTACGCAGATGACAACGACTTTTGGAAGAATTTAGACACTTATTGGATTCTTGAACAAACTTCTTGACTTAAAAAAATAATTCAGATATAGTAAACGGCATGAGGAAAAAGAAAGCAGAATTACCCGAACTAGGCGTCACACGTAATTCCGGTGGTTTGATTAACGACGGATCAGTCGATTACCATTTCACAGAAGACGGAATGATTGATTGGCGTAAAATGGTTAAGGATTGCTATCTTTACCCAAACCCCAGCAAAAATCTCACTGAAACAGATATATCTAAGCTAGATGATCGTGACTTGTGCATTCTCTTAGGAGGCTTGAAAGAATTAGCTCAAATCAGAGGCTACACCAGCGTAGACTACGAGGTGGTCGCCCCTTCTCCAGATTGTGTTATTGCTACGTGCAAAATTACTTGGACTCCTAATTATGAAACCGAAAATAAAGAGGTAACTTTTTCTGCAATCGGTGATTCATCGCTCAACAACACTTCTGGTATTGGAGGAGTTTACTATTTAGCGTCAACCGCAGAAAATAGAGCGTTCGCTCGATGCATTCGTAGCTTTTTGAGGATTAACGTTGTCTCTAGAGAAGAACTCGCGAAAGGCTTCTTGAAGGCTAAAACTGAAAGCTCCTCTTCAACAGTGAGTGCTGGCTCATCATCTCCCGCCAGCCTACTAGAAGCTACAATGAAGAAGAAGGGGCTATCTTTCTCTCAACTAAAATCTAAGTTAGTTGATGAAGGCGTTTCTGGAGCAGAAGAAATGAGTTCTGTAAACGATATTCCAAACGATAAAATCTTCGAGTTGATCGATAGAATTAAAAAGGCTAAAGCAAAAGCTGCTTAAAATTCTTTTCGCTAAACTTTAATTATAAGGTATAAAATGTCTACTAAAACACGCAGAACCCGTGTCTCTAAAAATAAAAACTCCTTTGTTATTTCTCACCCTCATATTGAATATTTGAGAAGACTTATGTGCAAGGGGCTTTTGGAGAATTACTCGAATGGACGAGATTTTGTTAATAACATAAACGCGGATGCTCGAAAATTAGGAGCTAAAAACAAGCAAATTGGAGACATTACTGAAGCTATAACTGAAGTAAAGTTTAGAGTCATAGATGGATTAACTGAAATATATCATAGCTCTGACACCCCTCAAGAAATTAAGGAAAAGTACAAAATACAGCTATCCGGAGACGATAATGGAATTGATTATGTAATAGTCGATAATACTGGTGAGCTTTGCGCTGTTCAAATAAAATTTTATATAGCTAAAAATCTTACGAAAAATCAAATTAAAGGATTTTTTGACGAAGCTCAATA
>Ga0070746_10000029_pt1 | contig 60501 bp, 42 predicted proteins | sample VirMetDEL_Mar_21_FD_77016 | JGI IMG/M metagenome (GOLD analysis project Ga0070746, IMG submission 77016) | Aqueous microbial communities from the Delaware River and Bay under freshwater to marine salinity gradient to study organic matter... | ecosystem: Environmental > Aquatic > Marine >...
AAATTTCTGTAATGAGCTACACTATAGTTATAGATGCCGCTTCAACTTTTCAAATATTTTCTTCTGGAACTTCTAACACTGCTATTTCTGGCCCTATGGCTATAGCTGCCAACGGTGGAGTTTCAGCAAATGACAACGAAATTATGTTTAGGACACAGCCCGGAGAAAGTCTAGTGGTTAACAATTCTGCTGGTAATTTCGCTGGACATATTGCTTATAAAATAGGTTAAATAAATGCCAATTACAATTCCTCAAAGCGTATTTGACAAATACTACGACGTAGTTGACTCTACTTTTGACATTTTTGGAGTCACCTGTCAGTTAGTTTATGTAGAAAGAATTGAAGAGCTGTCTAACAATTACGACAACATTCCTGACAACAGGTCTGTTAACCCAAGAAGAAGAAATGGTGATTATAACAGGGGTGGAAAAACTTACAAAGAAGTTGAAAAACTTGAAGATATAAAAATCAAAGTTTATTGGGATAGTCGAAACTGGACTAAGATTGGGGGCAATATAGTGGCTCCTGATAATGGCATACAGACAATCTTTTTTGCTACAGACTTACCTAAAATACTTAGAGCTAAAGAGTTAATTGTACACAAAAAGGTTAAAGAAATAAAGGAATATAGGTTTCAAAGAAGTGGCGACCCATTCCCGATGGGTATTGGTCTAGAAAGATATTTTGGGTGTTTTTGGGGATAGTATGTTTAGTTTAAAATTAACTCAATCTTTGCCTGAAATAGAAAGATCTATTAACGAAGCTCTTGCTAAAGAGTTAAACAAAGCTATATTACGAAAAAAATCTGTTACACTGGGGGCTTTAAAAAGAGCTACAAGGAGCTGGATTTCTTCAACGGACGAGGTGGCTTCTTTATTGAACGGTCGATCAAATGAATTAAGAACACAGTTTGGATTGACACAGCCGGAAGAAGCTGTAGAGGCTATAATAAGTTCAATAGTAGATTCTGTTCAAGTGACTTTCAAGCCTTTTAGTAAAAATTTAAGAGGTGGAATTTCTTTTAATTTTCAGCCCGAAGATAACGCTAATTTACTTGCCCTAGCCAGAGGGCATCAAATGACAAAAAAAGGAGAAGATCTTCATTGGCTTGATTGGCTCCTAACAAAAGGGGATTCTATCATTGTTATTGGTTATAGTTACACTCCAGATCGCAAAGGTCGGGCTGGAGTCGGATCAATGAAAAAAGGTGGATCGTTTAGGGTTGACCCTAGACATTCTGGAATTAGAGGTAATAACTTTGTAAGTAGAGCTTTTATAGGTAGAGAAAAAGAAGTTGTAAGAATAATACAGGAGTCATTATTATGAGCTATTTTTCTCCATTAAAAGGTTTTGGAGACATATTCTCTTACACTTTAAACAACGATATACAAGACGGTTTAATTGAATATTTTGACTGGGGTTTGCTAGACAAGGGAAACTATTTTAACGTTACTCTTGATGAGCTATCTCCAGAAGGTCAAGATTATAGCAGGTTAAGATCATCTTCCAGTCCTCAATATTTAGATGGGCAGGTATGGGAAGGATTTAGAAAGAACTGGGTTTGGCAAAGTGGTATAAACTACAACCCTAGCCCTATAGTTGGTCAAAACAATAGTAAGCCGGGGATATCTGGTGTCTATGTAGATAATGTATTTTATCCATCAGATACTACTGGTCAATATTCTCATTTTGTAGATTATAAGAATGGCTCTATAGTTTTTGAAAACCCATTACCAACTGGCTCAAAAGTTCAGGCGGAATACAGCTACAAGTGGATAAATGTAGTATATGCTAACGATGTTCCTTGGCTTAAAGAAGTTCAAATAGACACTCAGCATCCCAACAGTCATTTTTATGACAAAAACAAAGGTAATTGGGATATACCCCCTGAGTCTAGATTACAGCTTCCCGCAATAGCTATAGAGGTTGTTCCGACCAGAAACTTTAAAGGATATCAGCTTGGCGGAGGACAAATAGTATATACGGACGTGTTATTTCATTGTATAGCAGAAGACGAAGTGACAAGAAATAAACTTGTAGACATTGTATCTTTACAAAATAATAAGACAATATATTTGTATGATAGCAATGCTATTAATCACAATAATGATTATCCAATCGACTACAGGGGTGTTCCTGTTTCTGGGGCGTTACAGTATCCAGAATTAGTGGGTAGTTATCTTGGGGGAAGGTTGTTTTTTAAAGACTCGACAGTTCAAGATATGAATTTAATAGACAGCAACCTATTTGGAGGGGTAGTTAGAATAACTACAGAGGGAATAAAATTAAATATTTAAGTTTTTTAGTGTATAATATACAAATGCTTCCACGTACAGGAGAGATGTTAAAATGACCACCGCCCTTAATAACGATAGAATTTTTTACGCAACACAGGCTGTTGCGATTGCTCACGACGGTAAAGCCGCAGGTAGCTACCAAAAAACAGACGTAGCTCATGGTGTCCAAAGCGTTGGTATTACTACCAACTTCAATCTAGAACAAGCTTTTGAGCTTGGACAGCTTGAAATTTACGAAAATATTGAAGGACTACCAGACGTGGAAGTCACTATGGAGAAGGTATTAGATGGAAATAGACTTCTTTACCACATGGCTACCGCTTTCGATTCTGCTGATGCTAGTTCAGTAAGCCCAACAGAAACGGGTAAAATGATTCGTAGATCCAAAACTAAGTGTGACGTTAGACTTGGCATTTACGAGGAAGACCTTACCAATGTTGCTGGAAACGCACCAACATCTCAGAGCGCTACAGCCGCAGATAAACAATCAACAGAAGTCTACATGTCTGGAATGTTTGTTAGCAGTATTAGCTATAGTGTTCCTGTTGATGGAAATTCAACCGAAAGTGTCACGTTTGTTGGTAACAATAAAAAATGGTTCCATAGCTCATTAGGCACAGCTGCAAATGGTGTTGGTCCTTTTGGTCAAATGGCTCTCACTGGTGCTGGCAATGATCCAGTACAAGAGCTTGATGGAAATGATTCTCCTTTGGCCTCTACTTCTGGTAATTATGGCGATCCCACCGTGCTTGCTAGCGGTGGTATTCAGAGGAGAGAAGATGTTTTGGTCGAGAGATGTATATTCCCACAGACTATCCGTGGTGTTAACGGAAGTGGAATTGGAAACGCTTATGACGCCAGCAGTGGTAGAAATAGAATTCATATTCAAAACTTCTCTTGTTCAACAGACTTCTCTCGTGAAGACATTCTTGAACTCGGTCGTAAAACACCTTACGCCAGACCAGCAAACTTCCCAATTGAAGTTAGCTGTGAAATTGAAGCTATTACAACTGAAGGCGATTTTGTTTCAGCTCTTGAAGAAGGAAACCCACTTCTTGACCAAACTATTGCTTCCGGTGAAAACACTACAAACGAGAATATCTTAATAATTCTTAGAGGCGGTTACGTGTTCGACCTAGGAGCAAAGAATCGCTTGTCTAGTGTTAGCTATGGAGGGGGTGATGCTGGAGGAGGAAATGCTACCTGTACTTACAGCTACACAAACTTCAATGAATTAGATGTTTTACATTACTCCAACAACGGCCATCTGACTTTAGATAGATGATCTTTGCTTGAGTTGTGTTTTAGGATAAACAAGGAAATAACATGAATTATATAAACTCCCGTGATGAGGTTCTGTATGGACTACCATGATCGGGAGTTTTTTGTTTCTAGGATCAGAGCTGGATTCAATCTAATTGATTACAATTTTCAGAAAATAAAGGTATATCCTCCTACTATTGAGGATGAGTTTGAAGCAAATGTTCACTATCAAAAAGTATATAATAAGTGCTTGATGGACGATTTGTTGACAGAAGAAGAATGTCACGAACTACTAAAACAGCAAGGTTTATGGACGGATAAAGACGAAAAAGAAATAGAACAAGTTCGCAAAGATATTGAAAAGCTTAAAATTCAAATATATCAAAACAGAAACGATAAAAAGATGGTCGCGAGATCTAGAGCTTTTTTGAGATTAATAGAGAAAGCTTTACGTAAAAAAGATGCAGACAAGCAGATTTATTATGAAAACACTTGCGAAGCAATATCTCAACTAGAAAAAAACGTTTTCCTTTTGAGAAGAGGGTGTTTTATAGGTTCTGAGGCCATCAAGGATGACGAGTTTGATTATAAAGGTTTGTTAAATCTATATTACGAGCAGATACTAAAAGAAGAAACAGTAAGAGAGCTTGCTCGCACCGACCCTTGGAGAACAGTCTGGTCTATAAAAGAAAACGTTAAATTGTTTAAAGATAGCGACAGAGAGTTAACTATTGATCAAAAAAACTTACTAATTTGGACTAGTATGTACGAAAGTATAGGCGAGTCTATGGAAGCTCCAAGCGATGAGGTTTTAGCTGACGACGACATGCTAGACGGATGGCTTATACTCCAACGCAAAAAATCAGAAACACAAAAAGGGAGAAGTGATTTGGAATCTTCGCTAAACAACGAAAAAATCGCAAATTCTAGCGAGGTATTTGTTTTTGCTCACGATCAATCGCACGCAGCAAATATTGAAGAATTAAACGATCTAACGGGAAAGATAACTAAAAAAGAAAGACTTTCAATCATTAAAGGGCAAGGTGAGGCTTCTGATTTAGACTTTAAGGATCAAAAAATCAGACTTGGGAACCAACGTGCGGAACAGTTTAAATCACGTTTTAGGAGTAAATAAACATGGAAAACCTTAATAGGTTAATTAGGGAGAAATCTGAGTACGAGCATTTAAAAAAGGAAAAAATAAAAAATGACTCTAAACAAAGACTTTCAAAAATATTAAAAAAGAAAGTTGAGACTACGATGATAGGGGCTTTAAGCTCCATAGAAGAACATTTTGGTTTTTTGTGGAGTTCTCCTGACGGAGCTATTCCTTTAGATCAAATGAGCGAAGAACAAAAAATAATGTATGAAGCTTACCAAAAGGTTAGATCAGAAATATTAGACAAAGGAAACACTCAATCTCGAAATATTGACGCTGAGTTAAATCAGTATGACGTTAATTGGGTTCGGTTTACAATTAATATTCCAGTAAAGGAAAAATCCTAGGAGGAAGACATGAAGAAGGTTACCAAAACGGTCGAAATCAACGGCGAAGAAGTTAAAGTTTACGTTAGAAGTCCAACGAACGGAGAGCTTAGTTCTGCGGACAGGGTTAGGGCAAAGTCTTGGACTAGAGCTATGAAAGACCCGGATGTTGTTTCTAAAAAACAATTGGAAAAAATATTAAACGAAAAAGGTGTTTGGGATAAGGAAAAACAGAAACAGCAAACAGACCTTTTTAACGAGATTATATCTTTAGAAAAACAGCTAACTAAACCCGGAAAAAAGAAAGTTAAACTTTCTGAGGCTAGGAACATAGCCATTGAGATGAGAAAGAAAAGAGTAGAATACAGAGATCTTATATCTGAAAAGCTAGAATTAGAACAAAATACTGCGGAATCTATAGCTGATAACGACAGGTTTGATTTTTTAGTTTGTTGTTGTTCTTTTTATGAAGAAGGCGACAAAAAGGTGTATACTAATATAGCAGACTATAAGTCTAAAGATTCAGATCAAATAGCTTATGTTGTTGCTTCCGCCTTGGCTGAAATGATGTATAACCTTGATGAGTCTTTTGAAAAGAATTTACCAGAAAATAGGTTCTTGTTAGAACAAAATTTAGCTAACTCCAATAATTTACTACTAACAGATCTCGAAGGTAATTACGTTGATGAAAACTTTAAACCTTTAGAGTTTGCCGCAGAAGAAAAAGAAGAAAGTATAGAGTATGAAAATGATTTAGTTGCTGCTCTTCCGGTTAAAAAAAATACCAGAAAGAGAGCGCCTAGAAAAAAGACTACAACCACCAAAGCTTCGGATAGTTAATAGATAGCGTAGTCATAAATTAAATAAGGTTTCAAATGGCTACAAAGTTTAATTTAACAGCTCAACTACAGTTACGGGCGCCTACAAATACGTCGCAAGTTGTTTCTGAAATTCAGAACAAACTTAACGGCGTAAAAGTGCCTGTAAGTGTAACAAATGCTTCAAGAGCTACTAGAGAATTAGCAAACGTAACTGACCAAACTAGAAAAGCAACAACGCAAGCCCAAAAAATGGGAAAAGCGTTTGGGGTTTCTTTGAAAAGGTTTACAGCTTTTTCTATTGCGTCTAAGGGTGTTGCTTTGTTTACCTCTACGCTAGCTAACGCAGTAGAGGAGTCTATAGAATTTCAAAGAGAAGTTATTAAAATTTCTCAGGTTACTGGTAAAACGGTAAACGAACTTAAAACCTTAACAAATACTGTTAGTGATTTAGCTACATCTTTAGGCGTATCTAGTAAAGCGCTGTTATCTACTGGTAGAATTCTATCCCAAGCTGGTATTCAAGCCAAAGAGCTAGAAGTAGCACTACAAGCTTTAGCGAAAACTACTTTAGCTCCAACGTTTGACGATATAACAAAAACCGCAGAAGGTGCGGTGGCTATTATCGCTCAGTTTCAAGAAGGCGTAGGTTCTTTAGAAAGACAGTTGGGTTCTATTAACGCCGTGGCTGGTCAGTTTGCCGTTGAGTCTGGTGACTTGATATCTGCTGTACGTCGTACTGGTGGTGTGTTTAAGGCCGCAGGAGGAGACTTAGAAGAACTTTTGGCTTTGTTCACAAGTGTTCGTGCGACTACACGCGAAAGCGCAGAAAGTATTGCTACGGGTCTTAGAACTATATTTACACGTATTCAAAGACCTAAGACTATTGAGTTTTTGAAACAGTATGGTGTTGAACTTACTGATTTAGAAGGAAAATTTGTAGGTCCATTTGAAGCTGTTAGAAGATTAAGTTTAGCTTTTAGAGACCTAGAAGAAGGCGACATTACATTTGTCAAGATTGCTGAAGAGCTTGGTGGCTTTAGGCAAATAGGTAAAGTTATCCCTCTTATTAAAGAATTTACTACCGCCGAGAAAGCTAGACAAGCAGCTCTTAGTGGTGGCGAATCTTTGACTAAGGATGCTGCTGCTGCTCAGTTAGCATTAGCTGTTCAGTTCCAAAAGGTGAAAGAAGAATTTTACGAATTAGTTCGCGCTATAACTGAAACCAGTACTTTTCAAGCTTTAGTAAAAACCTCTCTTAGTCTAGCTAGCGCTTTAATAAAAGTCGCAGATGCTTTTAAGCCGCTTATACCTTTGATTGGTGCTTTTGCGGCATTTAAAGCGGTAAAAGGCATTGGAGCTTTTGCTGGTGGTATCGGAGCTGGACTAAAAAGCGCCAGAGGTTTCAATTCTGGAGGTATGGTTCCCGGAAGTGGAAATAGAGATACTGTCCCTGCCATGCTTACTCCCGGCGAGTTTGTTATACGGAAGAGTAGTGTCAAAAAATTAGGCGCTGGTACTCTTGCTCAGATGAATAATAATAGGTATGCATCTGGAGGAACTATTAGACCTAAAGATTCTATTGGTTATGTTGCTGCAAAGCAAGGTGAAAGCCCACAAAATTTACTATCGGAATCACAAGAGCCACTGGGTCTCCTTAGAAAGAAAGGTATAAGACCAAAAGGTAGTAAAAGTCTTCCTGATAGCCATTTAGTTAATGTAGAAATACCTTACAGAAGATTAGCTATTAAAAGTGCTACGGAAGCAGATTTTGCTGGGGCTAAAGCAACAACTCTAGCTCTTAATACTATTGACAAGTTTTTAAATGCCGGTAAAGCAGAATCAGGATTTCCTAAAAATCCACTGTCTAATATTTCTGGAGATGAAAAAGCCAATTCTTCTCTTAATGGATATATCTTTGAGCAGATAGTAAAAAAATATGCAAAAACAGCAGATGAATCAAAAGGCGGTAAGCTAACAGCAGCTAAACCTCAAGGTGGCAGTACACCATTTGATTTTATAGGAGTCTCAAGCTTAGGAAAATCTGTAGAAAATGCTCCTGTTCCTAAGTTTTTAGATGCGGCTAGGACAAAGAAGACAGATGAAAATATGAAGACGAAAGCCCTCAATGCTGTGTCTCAGCAGGGGCTAAAATTTACGAGTAGCGGTTTTACAGAAAGACGAAAAAAAGCTTTAGGCGGGCTTATTCAAAAATTCGCACTTGGTGGTCTTGCTGCAAAAAATCAAGTTGGTTTTGCTATACTTGATCCAGACAGAGGCTTAGAAGACGAGAGGATTAATGTTACTCGCGCTCAAATCAGACAGCGAGTCAAAGGTACAGATGCTCAAAGAACCGCTTTAGACAAAGAAGTTAGCTGGCCTAAAAAGAGTTACACAATTGCTAGACAGGGACTTAATCAAAAAACATCTGAGAAATTTTATAATACCCTAACAAGAGAGGCCGCAGAAGGAGTTTCTGTTGCCGCCAGCGCTCTTTCTAGTGATTTAGGTTTAGGTAGCATTACAGTGCCAGAAGAATCTAAAGAATTATTAGCTAGCACCATAAGAAAGTCTGGCTCTCAAATGGGTAGACTTTTTGAAGATGTTGTAAATATACTAGACAATAAAGGTGAGTTTGCTCCAGCTTCTCCCGGCGCACCCTTTGATGCCAGAGGAGGCATTCAGGGTGCTTTAAAAGATAATTACAGCAATCTTCCTTCTTCTTTTGTGGACTATAAAACTAGTTATGAAGAAGCGACGGCTACTGAAGCTCAGAAGAAAATTACTAGGGAAATTGCTGAAGCGTACCAAAATACTTCAACCTTTAAAAACGCAAAAGCAGAAAAGAAACCTGTTCCTGCTTCTGCTTTAGCTGCTCAAGAAAAGAGAAGAGCAAAACAGCAAGCTAAAATGGAAAAGATGAGAAGGGAGGCTGGCTTTGCGAAAGGTGGCGCTGCTCCTTCTGATACAGTACCGGCACTTTTGACTCCCGGTGAATTTGTTATCAATGCAAAAGCTGCGTCTAAGATAGGTCCAGCAAATCTCAACAGAATGAACAAGCGAGGTATTAAAGGCTTTGCTAAAGGTGGTTTTGTTGGTGTTCAAAGATTTGCTAACGGTGGCGGTCCTAAAAAAGGGTCTAATATAGATGGTTCTGGTATAGTTGATATGTCAGGATTTACAAATGAAATAAAAGGCATAGTACTAAATCTAGAATCTCTTAAAAAAGCTGCTGGAGCGGTTGAGGATAATTTCTACAAGGCGGCACAGCTAGTAGAAAAATCTAATGGTAATTTAATTGCTCTCGGTCAAGAGGAGCAAGAACTAAAAGCGTTAATGAATGATGAAAACGCTAGCCAAGCAGAAAAAAATGAAATCCAAGCTAGATTAAACGATGCATCAAAAGAGATACTAAAAGAAAATGAAATAAATCTAAAAGCTCAAGCTGAAGAAAATAAACTGAAACAGCAACATGAAAATATTCAAAAAAATATTGTTTCTGAAGAACGTAAGAAAGCCAGTTCTATAAAATCAGCAGGTGAAGCAAGGCAAAAAGGTAGAGCTAATGCGAGGGCAGGTACAGGATCGTTAAAGCAAGCTAATGTTAGGGCGGACAATGAGGCTACGCGAGCAAATGCTAAACTTCCTGAAAAAGGAGAGAACAAGAAGGATTTTGCTAAGATAGCTGCAACTATATTTGCCGCCAATGCTGCTCTTGAGACAATAAGACCTACAATTGATGAAAACTCTGGCGCTCTAGCAAAAATGTCAGACGGTTTGATTAATGCTACTTCTACTCTTATTAATTTTGGCGCTGGTCTTTCTGCGGTTCTACCTGAAGGAAGTTTTGATGCAATCAAGGACACCTTATTTTCAGGGGTAGATAAGGACGGTAGGATAAACTCAGCAAGAGCGAGAACTGAAAAAAGATTTAAATCAGGCATAACATCAGTTGGGGAAAAAGGAGAAGGGCTGGGAAAAAGAATATCTCAACTTGGCACCGATCTGAAAAACAGCGATAGTAAACTTGGAAAGAAGCTTGGAGGTCTTGTAAGTAGAGGTGGAGCAGGTTTAAGTCAAGCTGGAGGTGGATTAGTCGCTAACGCAGGCGCGCTTTCAGGCACATTAACAACAGCCGCTACTGCCGCCGCAAGCTTTGCTGCTATTGCTGGAGTTACTGTTGGAGTTACTGCTGGTTTATCTCAAGCAATGGATGCTTTAACCGGAGTACATGAAAAAGCTAGAAAAGCTATAGAAGAAGGTAATGTAGCGCAGGCTGGAAGTGCGGCTGTTAGTAGTCAATTACAGAAAGACGCTAATAAAGCTGCGATGGGCTTGGCTGCCGCTGGAGCTGCTGCTGGATTTCTTATAGGCGGTCCATTTGGTTCTGCGATTGGAGGTGCAATTGGTGGGCTTGCAGGGTTGGCTCTAAAAACAGAGGCAGGCCAAGAAGCAATGGGGTACTTTAGAGACAATATATTTACAATATTTGGCGCGGAAACCACTGATCTGATAGCAAAAAGAGCTACCGTTGAAGCTACGGCAATTAGAAATCAAAAAGAATTTGCAGATAACGCAAAAGACGCTGCTAGGGCTATGGAGGATGTTAAAGACGGATCAAGGAGTTTGACAGAGGCTCTTGAAAGCGGAGATCTTACAAGAAACGCTAAAAATCAAGCTCAACTCGCTGTGTCAACAGCCGAAGTAGAAACAGAAGCTGCAGATCAATCTTTCAGTGGTTTTTCGGCACTAATAGCAAATTTGGGTGGGGCTGCTTCTTTGTTTGGTTCTAGCACTGAGAGCCAACAAAAAGACATTGGTAAAGCGAAAATAGCAGCAGAAGAGAAAAAAAGACAAGCCCTTAATAAAACTATTGATGAAAATAGAGCGCTTTTTGATGACTATGGGAAAGACTTATTTGCCGTTGGACAAAATAGTAAAGGTGTTGCTGTTAGTCTTGACGTGTTTCGACAACAAGTTGCGGATTCTCTTGGTGTAGCTGTAGACGAAATCCCTCCTAAAACTTTACAAGATTTAGATGCTAAGTTTCTTTCAAATGCAAAGCGCGTAACTGCTAACACCAGAGCGTTTGCGGCATCTACAGTAGGTGTACAAGGAATTTCTGATTTTGCAGAAGGAGCTACTTCTGAAATAGGTAAAGTCACTTCTGTGTTGGACGGTAGTTTTAATAGCGTAAGGACTTCTTCAGATTTATTGTCAGACGCTTTATCTGGAGCTAGAGTTAGTGAAGAGTCATTTGATAGCGCATTAGAAAATTTATCTTCTGGATTTAATGAGTTTGGAATACCGGAAGGCTCTTTAAATAAGATTAAAAGCAATGTAAAATCTTTAGGATCAGTTACTAAAAACTTTGATTCAGCGATAGCCGAGGTTGCCGAAGGTGTTTCTAGTGGTGATATTAGAAAAGAAGACTTTAAAGATAAAATATTAGAAGGTATAATTCCTGAAAACGCGAGCGAAGCAGATCAAAATTTCTTAAAAGATTTCTTTGGTAATATAGAATTTGATCCTGACGATGTAACAAAGAGTTTGAGCGGTGATTTTTCGGGTATATTAAAGACTCTTGGAGATAAGGCTGGAGAGGGCTTTGAAGAAATTAAAGAAGCTGCTGAATCCGTTGCTAATGCGCAAGACGCTTTAGTTGACGTAACTAGACAAAGAATTCAAGTCGAAAATCAGTTTATACAAGCTCAACAGCAAAACATTGCTTTACAACAAGAAGCTGCTCAAGCTTTAAGCGACTTTGGTATTAATACTTTAACCACAAGTGAAAAGGTTGAGTTTGCTCAGAAAAAACTTGCAACATCCTTCAATGGTAGAACTTTTACTAGCGCCTCTGCTGTTCAAGATCAAATCAAGAACACTCAAGCTACAGCAACGGTTGCTATACAGGAAAATAGAGGAGCATTAACCGGCACTGGCCCTCAAGGTACTAGTTTTGCCGCAAACTCTGATTTAATAGCTAAGTCTCAAGATCAACTAAATGCTACAATTGAATATAGCAGAACAAGGATTGCTCTTTATAAAGAAGAGCTTGAGATTGTAAGAAAGAAAAATCAGGCAGAAAAAGACTCTTTAGACAGCTTGCTTAGTGGAGATATTGAATCTTTCGTAGCAGGACAAGAGCGTGCGGGAGCTGCTTCCGCTTTAAGAGCGGGTGACGCAAGCACCGCATCGTTGTTTAGCAGTAAAGCTTTAGGAGATGCTCTTAAAGACCTTAGAGATCAGGGTGTTTCTGGTCAACAGTTAGAAACAGCTTCGTCTATAGCTCTTCAGTCTGTAGGTATAGATGATCAATCAGCAATATCCGTACTTTCTAACAACACAGATGAAGAAAAAGCTATTATGGCAGGCGTTGAGGCGGAAGCAGAAACGCTTAGAGCCGCTGGAGTAGCGCAGGAAACTATAGCTTCAGAGCAATTAACTACAGCTAAACTTGGTGAAACTCAAGCGGTAAATGCGCTTAAAGACGCTCAAATTAAAGCAGCAAAGTCCGCCACTGAATTTGCTAGATCAATGGATTTAGCGAAAAAAGCGGCAAACAAAAGAGAGCAACAAACTAATGATATACAAAGAGATGTTTTGGCTAGCGCTGAAGCTAGACAAAAGGCAGAAATCAATGCTCCAGTGGTACAAGCTCAAAAAGAAATACAAGCATCTATGCAGGCTAGAGCAGCAGATTCCACGATGGCTAAAATGGGAGGAATAGTAGGAGGTTTTGCTCAAGGGGGGCTTGTTGGTGGCATTCATGGAGCGGGGAAAGCTATCTTTGGATCAGGAGATCCCACCCAGATGACTCCGGCGGATATGGAAAAATTAGAGGCGGCGAAAAAGAAGTCAGCTGAATTAGCAGCAAGTAACGAGGAAAGAAATCAAAGAGAATTAGATAGGATAAGAAGAAGCTACAGTAAAGGTGGACCTGTTTACGCTAAAAACGGATTCTATGCTGGTGCTTCTAATATGTTTAAAAATATATTTAAACCTAAAGGTGTTGATACAGTACCAGCAATGTTACAGGCTGGAGAGTTTGTTATGAGTAAAAAAGGTGTACAGTCTGGCAATAATCTTAATATGTTAAAAGGTATGAACCAAGGAATGTCTGGCATAGGCGGAATGGGGCTAGAGAATATTGGATCTATACTTAAAGACGGAGCTTCCGTACTAATGAAACCAGCAGAAACTATGGTTCACGCAGCGGAACAATTAAAGCAGAGTCTTTCAAACACAAACATTGGAATGAGTGTTTCTCCATTCAATGTCAATGTAAACTTCAATGGCGCTAGCTTCTTAGAAGGATTAACAGAGGATATAAAATCTAAAGTGATGACAGAAGTAGTGACTGAAATGAGAAAAATGGCGTTCGACAACTCAGGAAATAGTTATTCAAAGAAGGGTGTACTTTAATGACCTGTTTGGAATTATCATGTAAAAAACACGTTACCTCGTTGACTGAATCTGCGTCTGAGATTAATGCGATTTTAAATATTAATCGCTCTATAAGTTCTAATATTGAGTCTTCTGAATCCTGCTTAAACGCAGCTTTATCTAAAATTCAATCAGCAGTAGCAACACTTGATTCTAGCTCCGAGTTAAAATATATATTTAGCCATATAAACTCTCCTAAGCTAGTTTTAGAAGCTGGCGCCTTTTTGGGAAAAGACCTGTCTGCTGACTATGACGTTCATCAAGACTTAGTATCTGAGTCAGAAATTAAATGTCCAGCAGATAAGTTTAAAGGTAACTTTCCAGATTTTAACTACCTACAGAAGCTGTACCCAAGTGGAGATATAAATGTCTCCGATTTTATATCTTCAGCTGATACAAAAACAGATTTATACTCTTTTATTGATGAGGGCGTTTATCTTGGTGATTATCCTTCTGGAGCCACCTTGCCAATCACTGATAATATAAGTAGTTATATCAAGCCAGAGGTTTTTGGTATTGATGTTACTTATTCTTACAAAACAGAGTTAGACACAGTTCTAGTCAAGCCCTCTAACTCAAGGTTGGTTTTTAGAATATCCGCTCCTTACGAGCCGTCCAACTACGAAGTAACTACAGAATATACCCTTAAAAATATTCGTTTTGAAGACCCTGACGGCAAGTTAATTACAAAATACAATGACATCACCGTCTTGGGTGACGCCACTGACTCAGACCCTCTGAAAATAAATAACTTTACAACCTACTCTACTAATCCTGAAATAAATGTATTAACTGAAAATTATGAGTGGCAAAGAAATTACCCGGACCTTCAAAGAAGAAACGGTTATACTTTATCGTTTGATGTAGCTACAAATCACAGGGCGGACGCTTTTGACTCAGGGTTTACAGATGGCTTTGAAGACGCTATAGAGCGCGAGAATATAAGAATATCTTCTATTGAGATTCACAGTAGCGGAACTATTGGTCCGGGCGTGGAGTCTATGCTTCCCTTCCACTTAGAGGTCGTTCCAACAGGCTATCAATTAGAGAGAAAAATATATCCAGCTAGATTCATGTCTCATGATTTTGATACTGGAATTTACCCAGAGTCTGGTAATTTATGGTATTCTCATGAAGATGAAACTAATACCGGATGTGAGCCTTATGGTCTTATTCCTTATATTAATAGTAACAAGAATTATGAATTTATTACCAATAAAAATCACCCGAACGACTCTGGCAAATTAATTCTTAAATTTGGAACCGGGAGAAGCCCCGTAAGTCAAGTTAGTAAAGGTGCTTTCAATTTTGCGTTTGATCAATCAATTCTAAATACATGGACTTCCCCAACATTCTCTGACGGAAGGTTTCACCCATCTGGAGAATTTAATACAGAAAACACGGACGCTCTGAACCAACAAGACGATATATTTTATAATATTGACTCTATTAGCTTGATGGTCACAGCCAAGAAAAACCCTGATACGCCAGACTTTTCTTTAGATGTCGTTGGGTACAGCGACGACAAAATACTAAACGTTACTCCTTCTATTAGCGGTTTCTTACAAAATCCCGAAGGGATAGGTAATTTTCCAGTTTCTTCTGGTTTTTCTAGTGTTGATGATTTAGGTATTAGTTCAGAGTCTATTTCAGATAAAGATCAATATTTTGAAACTAGCGGAAACCCCGGAGGAGACCACTACAGGCTTGGCACTCTTCCTCTTATTAATACTACTGAATTTGCGGACTATGAGCTTCCGTTAAAGATATACGATGACGAAGTTCAGCTGGGTTTACCTAGAGATCTAAGCTTTAGTAACTTTTTTGAACATTTGTATTTAGATATATTTCCACTACCTAGTGGCGCTACTATTTCTAATATCCATCTTATTGTTAGGTACAGGCCGCAAGATGGCTTGAATTTAGCAACTCAGGGTGGCGAAACCGTTGCTAGACGTTCTGTTTGCGCAGAAAGTGCTGGTCTATATCCAACAGTAAAATCGTCTGGTGATGATTATCTCAATGCTGGATCTGGATACAACCCACTGTCATTAATAGAAAATATACCACATACATATCAATCCCCAAATACATTAAAGACTAACTACTCTAGAAGATGGCGTGGAATGAAGGGTCTGTCGCAAGGCCCATATAATATTAATCAATTTGGCTTTGGTTTTGAAAGTCCATTGCTTGATACACCTTTAACAAACGGTTACTTTAATTTTGAACGAGTGACAGGCAGCAATGTCTCTTCTAAGGATTTAGGTTCGTTTGATGTTAATGAAGGTAGCTTTACAAACCTTGGTGTATCTACTACCCCAGAAGTATTTAAAAACACTGGATTGAGATTAAAAAGCGGATCATTATTTCAAAGTTCGTTGCCCGGATATTCTAGTGATTACAAGACTGCCGACTGGACCGCTTTAACAAATGGTCCAAGCAACTTCCAGTCTAATCCATTGTATGGTCAAATTTTTGACGGTTACGACAATTTGATAAGATTTGAGTCTAACAGTAGATTTCAAGTTAGCGATGTGGATGTCGCTAGCGGTATTGCTGTTTTTGTGAGATTTATTCCAGACGCAAATGCTACCTTCAACAACTCAAACATTTTTTCTTTATCGTCCTCTCCTTCGTTGAAGCCCATTAGATTATATTTTAACAATGGGAACTTGACAGTTAAAATAAATGGTACTACCACTATAGCAGATTCTCTGTCTTATGACCAATATCAATATCCATTATCCGTATTAGTTACTTATAACGATAAGGGTGATGAAAAAGTTAGACTTTACACTGATAATGAATTAAACAAAGGTGAATTTAATTACTTGAGAGCAACAAGTACTCCTGTTGTTATTCCCGACATCAATACTCAGTTAGATCTAGGAAGCGATTCGACTAACACTTCTCTACCCATGCTGGTTAGTGAGCTTGGTTTTTCCACACCCCTGATTGGTAGTGGCACAAACATTGTTGAATCTAATCCAGACAGAAATTTAAGAGAAATAACTGCGGAAGAATTCTTTGATAATCATCGTGCTAAATTCTTTGATCCCGGAGAGTCTAGCTCTAATGACACGTCTAAGCTTTGGAGTTATGTTGATGAAAATCCGTGTCAAGACTGGGATATTGGGTCTTATAAGTATTGTTCTTTCTCTCCTGCTTTCTCTATTATGCAAAAGCGTAAAAACAGAGATCTGGTTGCGTTTGAATTATTACACGACGGGGTGGCGTATAGCGATGGTGTAGACTTATCTTTTCCAGCCAGTATCGACAGCGGTGTTTCTTATCATACACAAATAGAAAACGACTTTCTTAGATTTCATCTTTCTGACACGGATGGTGAATTTTATTCAATATATCCAAGAATAAGAAAGAGTCTGCCGCGAGGCTACAAATTTACAGAAGAAGCCTTGATGGTGGAAACCGTTTTAGAGCATGAAAGTAGTGGAAACATTGTTTGGCCCGACTGTAAAGTCGGTCCTAAGTTGATTGTAAGTCTTTATAGTAAGAACCAAGAACCATACTACGAAACAGAAAATTTTGGTCTCATTAATAGATCTGTACATTATATAAATCCAGAGACATGTTTTATTAGAGTTGATAGTAAATTTAGTTATGACGATATAGCTGAAGACTCTGAAGCGTGGTCATTCTTTCCAGAAGAAGTCAAAGCTAAAGAATTTGGAGAAAGATTATTCTCTGATGATATAGACGATATGTACCTACAGTATGATATTGTCTACCCATCTGGTTCTGAGTTTAGATCTAGATTTAATTTCCATAGTTGTCATGTTAGAGCAGAAAATCTTCTTTCTCGCTATTTTGCTGATTCTGGAAACATGAACCTAGTTGCTAGTGGTGCTTTTGTAGAAGACGCATACCTAGATCTATTTTCTAGTGGCGGATACTTAGCGACTGGAGATTTGTTCTTGACAGTTAGTGGTCAAGATCCACTACTAGATTCTGGAATGTTTAATCTTATAACATCTGGCGCATACGTTGACTCTTCTCAGTTAAACCTATTTGCTTCCAATAGAACATTTGCTAGTGGCGAACTGGCACTTTATGTTAGCGGGCAAGACCCCGTATTGGATAGCGGGTTATTTAATCTTACCACGTTTGGTCTAGGTGTTTCAAGCGGCATTGTGCCGATGGTTACATTCAACGACCATCAGGCGTTTCCTGTTTCTGGTGATATAGGATTATTTACATTCGCTCCAAGTAGCGGCCAAGGAATGGTAGTAGGTTCTAGTCACAATGGAACAGATCTGACCGCAATGTTCACTAAGATGGGACTAACCCTGTTTAATGACCATCGCTCTAATCAGTTGTTTTCTTATGAAGACAGTTTAGGTCTTTTGACTATAGGTAAATTTTCATCCGAAAAAGACTACGCATCAGAATCTCTGAGTTTGTTCGCGCGCTCGTATCAAGACTATAATGCCGATACGGACTTAACAGACACTTCTACGGTTTTCTCTAACGATTCAGGGACACTGTTTGTTACAGCTGCGAAAGCACCATTATTCTTAATGTCTGAACCTACAGTAGAAGAAAACTTCTCAAGCCTTAATTTGTTTACTTATAATATTTATGGAAACAGAACTGTATTCCAGTGGGATGGATTTAATTACGGTTCAGGTATAGAAGCAGATGATGATGTTTACTCTTCTCTTAGTTTGGATAATGAGATACGAGGAGTTACAACTGTTGGGTACGGACACTGCGACAGTGATAGTCCAGCTAAAGCGATTGATCAGGACTTGATTGTAGACGACGTAACGTATGAGTACGGAAAATGTAATAATGCCGGAATATTTAGAGCTATATCTACCTATACCAATACTAATGCTAGTGGGTTTAATGGATTATCTGGAGCCGGATACACTAATAATTATTATGGAATCAGAAAGTTTACTGATCTTAGGCCCGCAACATCTTATGATGTGTTTGTTAATATTAAAACAGGAGAAACAACAGGTGTCGAACAGCCTAGGAATTGGGAGGAGTGGGGATATGGCATTTGCGGTCCAGACCATGATCCAGACGGTTGCTGTACAGAGGATTGTGACCAGAACCTAAACTATAGTGGTATCAAGCTGATAAGTGATTTTGGTGACCTTTCGATAGTTGGAGATAGCGGAAGGCTAGAAGATTCTAACTATGGTAAGTCTGTTTCTGTAAACGCAAATGTAATGGCTATTTCTGCTCCTAAAATGACGATTGCTGACGAATCGGTTAGCGGAGTAGAAGACGCTGGTGCTGTGTTCCTTTACAGAAGAGAAGAAGAAGTCGCTGGCAAAAAGGCTGACTGGCAATTATCTAAAAAGCTCACTCTTCCAAGCGGATTTGTAAGAGACTATATAGAAAGCACAAGATCTAGCAGTATTAAATATTACAACGAGCAAAACGAGCTTGAGTTTGAAGTTCCGTACCAACAGTGGGCGGTGGGTCAGGAAGGTAGAGAATTTGGTCATAGTTTAGCTCTTAGGTCTGATAACCAAAACGAGACCCTTGTGGTTGGCGCCCCCGGAGCAAAATGGACTAGAACCTTTGAGCAGTTAGACACGTCGGGTATACCAGTTTGTATGGCTGTGTTTACCGATAGTTTTGACGGAATAGAAGATAAAATAAACTCTGTAATAGACACTTCAAAAAGGTATGACATACTTTATAATTACTTTGCTGAAAAGTGGGATATTGGAGACTTTACATTCCAGCCTGAATTAGACATTAAACTTTTAGTATATCAGTTTGTAGATAGGAAAAGCTCTAGAAATACTAAGTTCTTCAAGAGAGGAGATTTTGTTAAGCATACCTATATAGACAAGGTTTCCAGTATAGGTAAAACAAATGTAAATAACGAAATCGTTACGCAAGAATTAATTGACGACTCAGTAAAATCATTGTTCACGCAGTCGTTTGATTCATCTTCGTATCCTCATAGTGGCCTACCTCCTATTGTTGGAGTATTCCTTGACAACACTGGGTCAACCTTCGGCTCCGATGTAGTGGTAGACAACTTTGTTAGTTTCTACAAAGACTACGCTCATCAAAGCGGGGTTATTGATCCAGAAAGCCAGCTACCAAACTCTGGCTACGCAGAGGTTATCAGAGGTGTTGGTCAACAGTGGGAAGAAGCTTCTAAACTATTGATGAATCAAGTTTTAGCAACTGGTAATTTGATAGAAAACGACGCCCTTAGATACATAGCTAGCGGATTTTCTTCAACTGCTGTTGAAGACTTGTCTCAATTTCAGTCTCCGCCATCTTCAGGCGGTAGGGTTTATATCTTTGACGGGTATGGAGATAATCTACACCTAGTCCAAGAGATAAAAAGTAGGTCCGACAGGCCAGAGGACGGTCAAGATGATTCACAGGAAGATAGATTAGACTTAGGAGCTAGTTTTAATGATAGGTTTGGTCACTCTGTTTCTATTAGTAAAAATGGAGACGTTATCGCTATTGGATCTCCTTATCTAGATGTTCCTTGCGAGATTTACGAAAGAAAACCTGAAGAAAACACTAGAATGTATGGAAAGCTTAAAGAGTGGCTTGAACATGCTAACGGAAGATTTAGCTATACGCCAGACGTAAGGTTTGATTTTACTAACGAAATAGCTGAGTATGAGAATCTATTAACTGCTTCTGGGGCTAGCTTTGTTCAGCAGGCTATATACAATCAGCTTTCCGATTCTGATAAGTTCTACTTCAGGGGAGACAAAAGCTTCTGGGGTAATAATACGGTAGAGCTTTACAAGAAGATTTACGAGTTTGCTTATTCAGATATTCCTTACACTGGAACTTGGGGTTTCATCTCTAATGATTTTGCTGCTACTTCCAGACTTGGTTATAGCTCTGCGGTAGATGACGATGGAGATCTAGTTGCCTTTGGTGCGCCTACTGATTCGTTTAACGTGTTTGACGACACTAACGTTTGGTACGGAGGTAGAACAGACATAGAAGACAATAATAGATGGGCTTCTATGACAAACGCGGGCGCAGTAAGAATATTTAAAGCTAGAAAATATTTCCCACATAACAAAGTTGTTGAATTTAGCAGATTCGGAAACTTAGATAGAGCTATTCATCAAGATATAGACTATGATAGAATGGGTGTTCATTTTCAACCAGACAATATACCTTTTGAGAGGCTTCCATTCTCTTCCGTAGATATACCAAAAGACGCTGGTTTAGCGTTCATAATAACTCCAGAAAAAGACGTTATAACGGGAGCTGGAGGAGATGAGGTATTAAATAACATTAAAGAATGGTTGGCTCTTGGTGATAGAACTTTAGTATTAGTCGCTAATGATCCTGTTTACGAAGAAAACGGAGTCTATAAAGATTCTAATGAAATAGTAAATACTATACTAGATAAGCTTGGTTCTAGGATGACGGTAGTTCCCGCTAGAACACAAGAAGAAGCCTATATAGAGTGTGTCAGTGGTGAAAATCTTATAAAGGCTTTCCAGCCTGAGTACAACCATACTACTTTTGAAGAATATAAATCTGAGATAAGTACCGATAGTATATTTGCTAAAGGTGTAGCAGACATTAAGATTAAATTAAGGGACGAAGAGATTTCTGTCTTTGCGGACAAGGGTATTCAGATGCCTTGTCCAAATCCACAAAACCCATTAAACACGGAAGTTCAATTACCTCTCAAGCAATACGGAGACCTAAGAGCGCAATGGAATTCTGTTTGTTCCATTTGCGGTCCAAATGGATGTGGTAAGATAGAATATAAAACAAACTGGGCCTTACATTTCGATAACCCAAACCCTCAGCAGACTTGTGATTCTTATCCTCCTCAAGGTTTGATTGGCGCTCCTTATCAAGACCCAAGACCAATTCTAACCGTGTCTAAAAAAGACCCAGACGAGTTTTGGTATAAACCAGAGAAAGTAAATAGAACTGTTAGTTACGAACCAATAATTTCTGGCGAGTATTGGGAAAAAAATACAACAAGAACTTTCTTGTCAAATACTCATCTTGATGAATTAGAATTTAATATTTTTGAAAATCCAAATGATGAGTCTAAAGTGCCAAGCGGAATATACAGCACTTTTGATGTGGACACGTTCACGAACCCTGATACAGAAAACTTTAGAAATACCTTGCTTCAAGGAGAAGGTAAGGTAGTTACTGAAAAAGTTAGGCTTCCAAACACTATTAAAACAATATCTCCAGACAGCCCTCTTGTAACTTCAGAGGAAACAGGTGGTGAAGGATCTAAAGTTGTTATAATTGCCTCTACTAGGCCAGAGACCCTGTTAAACCTTGGATACGCAGGGTCTACTAAAATTAGACCTGACGATGGAAATATTCCATTCTATTCTAATCTAGTTAAGTCATCGTGTTCAAGTTCTGGCGTAATTTATCAGCTTGGCGGCTGGACTGGTAGGAGTTCGTTTGACTCCGTTGTCTCTGACTTTGAACAAACTGGTGGCGGGATTATAGAAGAAAGTCGTTCAGCGATAACAGAATTGTTTGACGACCACAGGCATTCATATATTGAAAATTATCAAGATTATAATTACACAAATCTTAGAAAAGCCAATGTCCTATGGATCGCTGACCCGTTGGGCTACAGCGAACAAGAGATTCTTATAATCAAGAATTGGTTGTCGTTAGAAAATAAAACTCTTGTCATAACATATAATATACAACCCGAATTATATGACGAAACAAGCGATGGTAGACGGCTTATATCTGACCCTAAGCCGTTTGACACAATAGAAAATGTAACTAAGATATGTAACACTCTCGGTATAGAGTCCAAACCCGTATACTCTAGTTTAACAGACAGGTATATCGCCACAAGTGAAGTTAATCATATAACCCCACAATTCCTTAATCAGGAAGATGGAATGATTTCTGGGTGTGCGAATGGATACACTTGGCCTAGCATTGGTTACTTCCCTCCAGATTTTACAGACGTTCCTGTTTTGAATGTTTACAAAGAAGATCCTAGTCCGGGTGTTGATCATACGTTTAACTTTGTTCCAGTAGCTGTTTCTGGAGACGTAAGTAAAGTCATTCACTATGATGAAAAAATTATAGATATTAAAGAAAACTGGGGTGAAAACGCTTACTTCACTATGAACGCTGAATCTTCAATAAGTTTCCCTGCGGTTTCTAATTCTGGATACAGAGTGTTTGTTAACTGGGTTTCAGAAAGAGAAGATGATTATATAGACGTGGAGTCTGTTATAACTACTGATGGTGATGCTCCTAGCCTAGGATTTAAAACTCTAACGAAAACTAATATTAGAGAACCTAATACTACTTTCTTTGACATTGACGCTGGAGAGAATGCTACCTCTCTTACGGTTTCCTTTAACGCTTCTGTGAAAGACGCTATTAATCCTGATGAATTTAATAATTTTCCAAAGTCTGTAAGAATATTGTCTGCTTCTGGTTGTCCTTTGCCAAAGATAACAGAAACCACCACTACTAGTGGTGTCAGAGATGTGATTATTGGTTTCAAAGAGATAATAACAGAAACAATAATACCCGCTTCAAGCGGTACTATTATTGGAAAAACTAAACCTTGGAGTTCTGATAGGGATCAGTACTTATATCCAAACTTAAACGATTGTGACCCAGAAATTGTTAACGAGACTTTAATAGAAGACGGTCCAGTGGTCGTGGCTGAAGAGTTAGAAAACTTTTCTTCATTCCCCGCAGGAAAAAGAAGATCAAGAATCGTTGTTGTTACTGATTCTACAATCATTCAAGGTCAATGTCCAGAATACAGAGATGACGCTATTGGGGGTAACCAGAAGTTCCTCCGTAGTTTATATCTAAGAAGTCCCGAAAAATATCGTGAATTTATTTCTGACAAGAATAATTTTGCGGACTCTAACAGAAAGTTTTCTTACGTTCAAAAGATTAGAAGTCCTGAAACTGGAAGTCCCGGTAAATACTACTCTAAGCTTAATGAGGCCGGACTAACTAGAGCTTTTGGTGAAGTTGGACAACCTTCTTTAATACCAACTGTTGGTTTAGAGTCTTACTATCAAACTAATGAAGATCAAATTGATCCTAGACTGGTTCATAGGCAAGATAACCCTAAATGGGACGAGGTTAAAACAGAGGTTGAAAGATTTGAATCGCTGTTCATGAATACGTATGGCATTGCTCCTAGATATAGCGGAGTTTTCCAAGGTCTTGGACCTTTAACTAATGAGCAAAAAGATATTGCTGGTATACCTAGGTTTACATTTGTTAATGGACAACAAGTTGAAATAAATAATCCTTACTATCCTAAAGATGTTAGTGTTGAAGGTGGTATATCTACGGTTCATAAACTGTTGGGTCGCGATTATTTAGATTATATTGATAGTTTTTCTGGTTATCCCGGAGATTTGTTTGGTTACTCCTTAGCGATTGAAAATGGTAAGCTTATTGTTGGATCACCGTTTAACGGGTACGACTATGATAAAGTTTATACTTGGCCGGAAGTTTCTGGTAGCAATGCTAGCGGAGTTACTGTTAGTGAATACGGCGGAGCTGGAGCGGCGTTTTTCTACGATTATAATAACCTTGGAAAAAATGTAAAAGAAAGCTTCTTACCGTTTACGTTTTTAGATAAAATTAAACCAAGCAGTGTTAATGTAGGAATCCTTGGTCCAATTACTAATTCAAATACAGTAAGTCAGAAAAATCTAACAAGATTTGCTGGAGATATGGATGATGATTATCGTCAGACTGATCAGTTTGGACGTTCTGTTTCTATAGCTTCTGACATGATAGCAATAGGCGCGCCTAATCATGATTGGCACACAGACCATAATCACGTTTATGACGGAACTTCTGCTTTCCTGAGAAAAGATTTTACTGTAGAGTTTGATATACCTCAACATATTTACACTGAAGGTAGCGGTAGCGCAATACTAAATAACGGTGCTGTTTACACGTATCGTCATGAAATGGTTGATTTTGGAGGAAAGAGAAAAGAAGTTCAATTTGCCGAAAAGTTGAATAAGAATGGTTATAAGTCAAATATTGGCTCTACTTCGGGTACTCAAAATGACCAATTTGGTAACGCGGTTTCTATCTACAGATCCAAGCGTAGCGATAGTGATTACACATTAGTAGCTGGAGCTGTTGGTCACGATCACGAAACTAGCGGTAACCATCCAACATTATTTGTAGAAAATGCCGGTGGAGCTTTTGTTTATGACGCGATGCTACGTAGGCAGCCTAGAGCTTTACCAACTGAAGGCGGATTTATTACAGGTAAGATCTTTGGTGACAATAAAGACGTTGCGGCCTCCTTCTATGTCCAACAAAATACTACTGGTGGACCCGTAGATTATACGGTTTCTGGCTCTGTGAGTACAAATAGCCAAGGAGAGATCTTTATAGAGGCTTCTGGGTTTGACCCATCCGCTAAAGGATTTATTGCTCACAGACCATTTGTAGAACGTGTTACTGGCGTTGTCTCTGACGTAAATTCCGCAAATCAAATACTACCACTGTTTATGAGTGGGACACCACTTTTAGATAGCGGTCAGATGAACATGACTGTTCTCGGAGCTAATAACGATTTTGTGTATAATAATATAGATTTATTTACGGTCTCCGCGACTCAGGATAGTGGACAGTTAAATCTATACACGTTAGGCGATCAGCCTATATCAGATTTTGATACATTGAGTATGTTTACATCTGGTACGGTAAATTTAACAGACATTCTTAATTTAAGAATAAGAGGAAACTAATGCCAATTAGAATACGCTACAAAAACCAGACAGGTCATGAGTGTTCTCTTAGACCCACTCCGTTTATTTCTATTAATACGAATATCTTAAAAAGCGGCGGAGGCGAAGCGTTTGGTGTTACTTATGAGATAACTTTAACCGGAACTCTTCTTGACGATCAGGGTACTCCCTATGCGATTCAGCATATAGGAGACAATACGGCTTTATTTCCTTTTCCCGGCAATTTAGATTTTAACCCATTCAACGACGTTAGTTTTAATAGAGTTGGACCATATGGGGCTTTTGATAGTTATTTCAGCGCTGATAGAGACAGTGTTTATCAGGGTAAACCTCCCAAGCAAAATGTGCCACTTCGCAGTAAAATGACAGCTCTGATGAATAAACAGAGAGTTCTCAGATCTTTGTTTGCTGTTGACGGACAGCGTGTAGAACTAACTGACATAGATGGTCACGCTTCAGTTCTCATATGTTACCCCAGAGTAACAAACATAAGTTTTAGTGAAGGTAATTATGTAAACAAATGTGAATACACTATAACTTTAGAGGCGGATACCCTACTGTATGGTGATGTAGCAAGACCTAGAGTCGATGACGAAGGACAGCTAGCCCAACCTGCTATTTATCCAAATCCTACTGTTAGCGGAATTGCTCATGAGCAGTCAAGTAAATATCGCACAGGAGGTAACTATAACGAAACTCAATTGATAGACAGTCTTAATAGCGCTTTTATATCTGATTTTTCTGAAGATTGGGCGATAGAAGTAGATGAGTCTCAAGGGGAAACTGTTGTAAGAGATCCTCAAAATCCTGAAAACGATTTGTTTTTACCTAGATCGTATAGAATTACCCATTCTCTGTCCGCAACGGGAAAAAGACACTACAGACAAGATGTTGCTGACGGTATAGAGCCTGTTAATAAAGACATTCCAGCTTGGGCGGAAGCCAAAAAGTTTGTTTTAAATAGAATGTCTGAAAACTGCGCTAGTGGATATCCTAATAATTATCCAAATGTTTTCGGTCAAATTGGAGCCGGAACAATAAACCTTGTTGGTGAGTATGAGGGTTTTAATCATGTTAGAACAGAAAGTATAAACGAATCTCAAGGTTCTTTTAGTATAAATGAAACATGGGTTTTAGCTAGCGGTAAATCTTTAGAGCAATTTAATGTAAGTATAAACACTTCTAATTCCGATCCGTTTGTGGGCGTTACTATAGACGGAAGCATTAAAGGATTAAGCACTATATCTCCAAGTGGTTACGGGGGAAATAATTCTCTTGGTACTCCGCCTTCTGGATGGAGGGCCAATGGAAAAAAATCAGCCTACAGTAATGCTCTAGAAAAATACCAAGAATTAACCAGTAGCGGTCAGTTTGGGTTAGTTAGTGATGTTTATAAAAGGGCAAATAACTCTGTTTCCGTAGAGCTAAACGCACAACCATTATCTTCTAGTTTTACCACTAACGAATATACTGGAGAAATTACTTATAATCTTCAGTTTAATAATAGGCCGGTAAACTTAATTAGCGGAGTCCTTGCGGAACAACTTAGTATAAACGACACCTATCCCGGAGACGTGTTTGCTGTGATACCAGTTATAGGCAGAGCTACTGGTCCTATACTACAATACATAGGAGGAAGGACAGAATATAGAAGAGATATTTCTTTAAACTTAACAATGGACTACACAAAAATACCTTATGGAAATACTAGAAATCCTTTGCTTATGAAAAAACCTAGTATTATAGAACCAACAGCGTCTCAAATTGCTGACTTGATAAAAGAAGTTAGTCCAAAGGGAGAGCCGGGAATTAGAAAATATTTTATCTCTCCTCCTTCGGAAAGTTGGAATCCTAAAGAAGGCACTTATAGTATAAATATTTCTTGGACGTATGAGTTAGATAAATGACGCACGAATGGTTTGATCCAGAGCTTCCTTTAAGTGGCGCGCAGATGGAATTAGTTCCTTCTGGTGCTATTTTGCCGTCTTCGGAAGCTAACTTTTGGGATTCTTCTCAGTATCCTGTGAGCGGGTTATCTTCTGGAGTCAGTGTTACTAACAGGTTTTATTATCAAAACAGTATAACGTCTAGTGGCATTAATTACGGTTCTGATTCTGGTAATATTGAGTGGCAGAATTCTCCTTCTGGAAAATATTATTGGGATCACTCAGGTATTATAAAACTAGACGGACCATTTGAGAGTTCTGGAATCAGTTACTCTGGAGGTCAGATACAGTCTGGTATTTTTTATTACAGTGTTTCTGGTGTAGATGAATTTTTTATCTCTTCTGGAAACCCAAGTGGAGAATTTTATTCCAGTGTTTTTTCTAACGCTTCTGAAAATATTGGAGATGGAATAAATGATTTCACAATTTTTAACGACTATATACATAATTATGCTTCTGGTGAGATAGAGATTGCTTCTTCTGGTGATGATGACACTGCTTCCGGTGTTGATCCAAGCATTTTAGACGGAGCTACTAGAATTCCTTATCTTTCAGACTTAAAAGAAGCAGAGGAATACAGCACATACGGATTAGACGCTGATTATTTGGGTTACAACGCAACAGGTGCTTACGGAGTATTTACTCAAGGTGTTTTATCAAGAGAGTACCCGACTATAGGTAAATTTTTCGGACCAGAAGGCAAAATACTTTAGGAAAAGAGGATTAAATGTCAGATTATTCAATAGTACCTTCGCCTGAAAGTTACGGGTCAGGTTATGCTTGGTGGCAAGAAGAGAATATCCCTAAAGGAAAGGAAGGGGGGCTTTCTGTTGGAGGCTGGACTTCTGGAAACGAAGGGTTCATTCAACAAACGTTTCTTGGGGCTTCTATAAGATCCTTTACAGTAAATGCTGGTTTTGGAGATAGCTCTTCTACTTTAAGTGTAGAACTAATAAACGATGAGTTTAACAGTGGAGACTATACACTTTTAGGTTCTGGTGATGATATATACCACAACTCTCCCAGCGGAGACGTGTTTTCTCCCCCTGTTGTTGGTTCGCCAGTTTATTTTAAGTTTGGTAAAAATCACGCAACCGTAGATCAAGCGTATAGATTATCTTTTGACCAACTTTATGGATACGATACTCTATCTGGAATTGATTCCGTCTCTGAATACACTATCCCTATATCTGGAGTAAGTGGTTTAAGAAGCATACTGGAAGATCAGCAGTTTTTTGCTGAAATTGATTCGGGAGGTATGGCGACAATTATAGACAATTCTTATGTACTAGATCCTGAAAATGACGCAAGAGGTTCTGGTCATTTTACTTTCGGTGGTATATTACAAAGCTACACTCAAAATAAAAGTAGCAATGGAAACCCGCTTTATTCTGTACAGGTTGTAGACCCAAGAGAAATTCTACAAAACACCTCTATGATATTAAATAATTATCAAGGTACTACATACAACAATAAAAATTTACTGAATATATATGGATTCTTAGAATATGATCCTAGCGACGATTTAAAATTAAATTTCTTTGAAACAAAGATTGATGCTTCTGGAGATCCAGATGTTAGTGGCTCGCCGTTATTCTCTGGAGAAGTTTTAGTAAAGAATGTTGATATTAGCGGTGTTGTTGCTTACTCTGGATTGGATGTTTACAAAACGGGAAGTGGTATTTTTTCTTCTAGTCCGTTTTCTAAATTTTTCGATGACGGAGACATTGAGATTTTTAAGTTCATAGAAGAGCAAACTAATTCTGGTGTCGCTATGATGTCTGGAGATTTTCCAATCACCGGTCAAGGTTTTTCTAGGAGGGGTGACAGAGGAATTCCTTTCTATAGAATAAATCAAGCTATGAATGTTTTATTTGAAAAAGAAACCGTACTTCCAGATGAGTATAAACGATCTGGCTTTGGTGGGCCTATTGATTTTCGTGGTTACAAGTATGTAGTGGACTTATCTGGCTTACCGCTAGATAAAGTCAATAGTATGTATTTTATGGACTTTGACCAAATGACTTTGTTGGATTTGGTTTTAGAAATTTCTGAGACATTGAGTCACGAAGTATTTGTTTCGTTGCTTCCGATTATAGACCACCCCGCCTGTAAGTTTATTTTTGAAAAGAATAAATATTTTATTCAAGAAGGAAGAACTAGCGAAATTATATGTGGAATAATTCGTGTAGATTCTATAGACAAATCTAAACAACCTACGTATGGAAGTATTAAGTCATTTCTAGAAGACTTACAGAAGAAAGATGTTTTCTGTGAAAACCAAGATGTTGGTTTTGAACTTGCTAACGTGACTACTGACAAGTTTGTAGTTGGCGCACAAGAAGTAAAAATGTACTATTTTTCTACCAATAGAGATAGAGACAACTTACAGCTCAGAAGAAAGAAGGCTAAAGCCGAAAGAGGAGAAACTAATTTTGATTTACTTCAACAGGATCAGTGGAAACACGAAACCTCTTTGTCTCAACAGGTGTTACCATACTACGGACTGTTGGGTAAAAACGCTGTAACTATTCCAAGAGGGTTTGGTGCTTATAAACAGTTTGTATTAGACACTAGACATTTAGACGCTCATGGTGTTGGTAATTATTACGTAGCTACAGAAATGGAGCTTAGGGCAGCGGCGGTTTCTTACGAAAAATGGGTAGAGTTTCTTTCGCAGTATAACGAAACCTACATACAAGAACTGACAGAAAATCAAATATTTTTTAATGAGGTTAGAAGCAACGTAAATTCTAAATTTCAAGATAAAATACAAAATCTTGTAGAAATAGATGATGATATTCCTGACGAGGTGGCTTTTAGGGAGTACGTTCTCAAGCTAAGTGAAAAAGATTACGGGGTAGCAGTTCCTAGATCATTGTTTAGTTCTGACAAACCTTTCATGGGAAAAGATGGCTATCCAGCCAGTCCGTGTAATCCTCCTTATGGATATCCGCTTTACCTCAAGAGAGGTGAAAAAATAGGCATACCTCAGCTTGGTGTAGCTAAAATACAACAAGCAAAACTCACATTGATAACAAATTTTCAAAAACTGAAAGAAGCAGAATCAGATGAAGAGGCTCACACATACACAAAGACAGTAGAACAGAACTTGGACGATTTTTTGAGAAATGCTCCATTCCAATTGTTAAGAAGCGGACTGTCGGGAGATTTAAGTTGGGAGTTAGTTCAAAGTTACATAGACATATATAAAAATGCTTCAGACACAATGTCAACCTTCAAGAAAAAGAGCGAAGAATTATCTCAGTCTATACATAAAATTCAAACAGAAATTGAAGATTCTAAATTTTTAAAAATGCTTCCAAACATAGTTCGTAAGCATCATAAAAATGCTAAAAAAGTTCACGACTTTTTAAAGAAAGTTGCGGACGAGTGTCTTGGTAAAAAATATCTCGTAAAGATACCAAGAGCCACTAATTTGTTATACAGTAAAGACATTACTGTTTGGGACGACCTAGATCCAATTCAGGTTAATAACTTAGCAACTGGACCTTTTGGATTTAAACCTATTCCAATTAGTGCTTCTGGTGATAAGTATCCTTCTTCTGATGAGTTTGTGTCTAAAATAAACGGACTAATAGAGAGTTTTGTTAATCCTAAGAAAAAAATACACAATCATTATTTAGACCAAGAGCTACACAAAGAGAGGGTGACTCTAGACGGAAAACAGACTTATAAAAAATATTCTAATGGCGCCTTGCGATCTAATTTTAACCCTGTCTCTGAAAGTTGGGAGCATAATTATTTACCACAGCCTATAGGTGGTTTTTTCGATTACGAAGGTTACAATCGCACGTTGTCTATGTTTGAAGTTTCTGGGGTAGAGAGAGAAAATTTACCACCACTGGTTAAAAATGGTTTAGTACCAGTAGATACAAATAATTTACTAAACAATAGCAACAGAATAAAAGCTTATGTTAGGTATGATAATGGACATATGCTTGATTTTCATAACATATCATCTTCATACATCGTTCAGCAAACGGTTCATCCAGAACATTTTATTCCAGACGTAATGGGAGAATTAGACAACTTAGACCCAACCCCTCCGGGAGGGCAAAATATGTCATTCTCTTCAGTAAAGGAGTATGATGAAAATATAAAGAATAAGTCCGAAGGGGAAAAAGTTCTTACTTACATTGCTTGTGAGCTTGATGATAAGTTTTACATGCCCCCTAAAACACAGTTGGTTGAAGATTATGTGTGGGCCAGAGAAATTGATGTTGGTTTAAATTTTAGACCACCAAAGATCATTCAAGTACCTTCCGGTCAAATTGAAGGATATTGTTACTCCACACCTTCCGTCTTGGTTCCAAGTGCGATTATACAAGATCCCGTTGCTATTTTCACGGTTCCTTCTAGCGGCGCTATCGTGTCTAATAATCCCTTCCTTAGTCCAGAAGAAGTAGAGCAAGAGATTGAGCAGAGCATCGAAGCTGGAAGCGGACTGGCGGGAGGTAGGTTCAAGATATCTGGATACGACATGAACAATGATCCAATCTATGACTCAGGAAGAATAGTAAAGTTCTATGATTATGTTAGACATGAAGATGATGCTAATAACACCAAGGTTTCTGGCGCTATTGACACATCTATTCAAAATTTAGATTCAGAAAACGTGTATGCTCTTATAACAATACCGGGAAAGGTTATACCTTCTCACGACCAAAGGTATCAAGACTCTGTATTACAAGCTTATCAGGCAAAAACTTTAAAAAGTGTGTTGACTCAAGATGTAGTTAGAATACACAACTTTTCTGATCCCGCACCTATCATTAACTCTTCTGGTATAGATTGTGCTAGTGGAGAGTTTCCTAGTTTAACCTTTAAACAATTAACAGAAGCTCAAAAAAGACAAAAACTTGAAGTACAAGCCACAACACAGAGAATGAAATTACTTGATTATACTTCTCCTTCTCCTGTGTACCCAAGCTTGGTCGCCCTACCTTTAATGTCTATGGAAAGATGTTATGGTCCTTGGAGATCTTCTAATGCTCTATCTGCTATATTTGGCTCTGGCGTTAAGGACAGATATGAAGACATCGGAGGTAAAATTGAGTTCGACAAAGATGAAAACTTAGCTCCTTGGAATTTTAATGGTTATCAGTTGATGAATGAAGCTGCTTCAATTAGAGCAGATTTTTCAAATAGTTTATTATTATTTTCAGAAAGAGGTGGGTTTGTATACTCAGACGCTCCTACAGGTATAAGTCTTGCTAGCGAGCTTAAAAAAGATGGTCCTTTGGTCACCTCTATATCTGTTAGTTTTGATAATAGTAAAATATCTACCACTGTAAAACTAGATCTTTATACCTCTAGGTTTGGTAAATTACAAAAAGAAAAAGAGATGGCTATATCTCAAATTAATAGAGAGAGACAGAAGATCAAAGACCAAAATAACAAATTATTAAGAAGAAATATAAGTAAAAATTCTTCCAATAACGATTTGTTCGGAGACCTTTTAGCAAATGGTGGTCAAAAAATTATCGACATGTCTAAAAAAAGTTCAGATGATTTATCTGAATTTCAAAAAGGTAAGGCTCAAATGTCTACGATTATTTCAATGCAAGCATTACAAAATCAAGAATATTTAGGGTCAATAGATTCTGTATTTTCTAGCGCCGGAATGATGAATGAAGAAAGTTTTATGGAAGCTTTTTCTGTTATGACTCAAGATGAAAATAGTTTACAAAAAACAATGAACACCACAGCTGCGTTTGATGCTAGTAAAATATATAGCGCTGTAGGCGAAAGCGTTGGTCAATTTGAAAATATGCCTAATATAAACGGACCTTCTCAAGTTTGGAGATTTAACTCTTAGGAAAAACATGGACATACTAAAATCATTTAATAAAGAAAAACATAGTTATCACACTATAACAACCAACCATCCTTACCTATCAGAAATGGGGCTATCTCAGTTTACAACGGGGGTTCTCTATGAATGGTGGAATAAGAAAGAAGACGGGCAATTCATAAATAGGAAATTGGTTGCTTTTGATGATTCTAACCCTTCTCCAGAAGATTTACTTATATCTTATAGCCCAAACTTTTTAGCACCAAACAATTTGACATTTAAGTCTTGGAGAAAAGAAGGGAAAGGAGGAAGGTATAAACACTTTGCTATTCCTTGGGAGGATGTTAACGGCCACTTTAACGACAGGTCTTTTTCTAGCCTTAGAGATAATGTTGAAGACTATTGTTCTGAGATAGAACCTTGGAGTATAAATGCAGAAATTGATGCTGGCCTTTATGGAATTGAGCCAGCGGCAGATTACACTTTTGCTGATTTAGGATTAGAGAGATTTAATAATTTAGCGTATAATCCTGAGACAGGAGAAGAAACAGCAATTTCTGGTGTATACCCTATTACCAATATAGTGGCTTTAAATGATTTATATGTTTATGAAAATAATAAGATTAATTATTCAGCGGGTGTACATAGACCTATTACTGCGTTTTTAAATGATATAAAATCCAGTAAGAACGATTCACTCTATTTCCTACAAAAAGTAAGTTTTAATATTAACCTAGCAGACGGAAATTTTGCGTGCTTCAAGGAAGACGTTGTTGAATATAGGTTACAGTTATTTGATTACCAAGCCCCCAAAAAAACAGGTAAGAAAGTTTCTTTTCCGGGAATTGTTTTATCTACAGACGCAGTTCTTTCTCATGGTCAGGTGGCGCTTAACCAAGAAGACGGTGACGGTGATTTGCCGGTGGAAGAAAATTCACCAGCTTCTAAGGCGGCTGGAGAACTAGAGGTAACATACAAGCCAGCGACTGGAAAATTTACCTCTGGTACTGAACAAATATTAGCAATTATTTCACAGCAGGTTCCCGCTTGCGATTATTCTGCTGGAGCAGAAGATTTAAGAAATATGGATGTGGCTCAAACTCTAGGAGATCCATCTTCCGATGAGTTTTTTGGTGTAGGTAGCGGTTTAGCTATTCCTATTACAATACAAAATGGAAATCCTTTACAGTGGACACCCTCCTATAAAAAACCTAGAGGTATTAGAGGTGAAGATTTATCAAAAATAGAAGTTTCTGTATTCAATCCGACCCCAAAATCTTTTGCTGTAGACGAGTTAGTTTTCCTTAATAAGATTGATGGAGTTTGGGTTCCTCTACCTATAGCTAGTGGAGAGTCATCCGTTACAAATATTCCCGGAGAAATTTCCGACTGGGAGTTTACTTACCATATGACCAATGGTGTTTATTTCTTTAGAGGTGGGAAGAAAGAGGGTTCTTCTAAAGTAGACGCTCATACTCAAGGTAGAGAAGAGTTTGAAAAAATATCTCCTACCGAAATGGAATCATATTTTCACCAAAGGTACTATACAGAAGACGATCTTAATAAAGAACCCGCTGCTTCTTACAAAGGCGAAAAAGCATTTACTAATGATGGCTATTTTCAAGTCTCTTCTTTTGATTTTATGGGTCCAGAGGTTGGTGGGTTAAGAGAATATGACGCACTAAAGTCAACTATATGGAATCTGTCTACTGACGGAACTAAAATAGAAACACCAGAAGACGGTCTAGCTCAACATTCTGCTCCGTTTTTTGGTTGTGTTTTCCCGGACGGATATGCTTCTTCTAAAATCTCTTCATATAAACAGGAAGACAGTACGTTTTCAGCATTTCCTAGCGGTTCTTTGAAAATGGACAAAAGCGATGTAACGCAATACATTAGAGAATCTCACACCTTACCTAGCGGACCATTTCAGCCAGCGCTTTTGCCGCAGGATTTTTCCACAAGACCTTACGAAGCAGGGGTGTATGACAATAGTAGAACTGATAATGTCTTTGGTAAAGGTCGTAGTATGTTTGAACAAGACGATCAGACGCTGAATCATCTACCTGCTGATATCGCTCTTAACGCTTCTCCTAGCGGTCAGAATGGTAGACCGTTAAATATACTAGGTAGAATACAGCACTACGTAACTAAGTTTGGAGAAAGTAGCTCTTTCCGTGAAGGTGACTTGTTACAAAAAAGTGTTCATGATTATTGGTATGACCATGAAGTTTGGCTACATTCAAGTGGTCAGCCTTACCAGTCTACATATGACTTTAAACCTGTAAACAATAAAGTTTTACAGTTTAGACCTCTTTCGGACGCAGTGTATGCTTCTGTTGAGTTAGGATTAGGTCAAAAACACGACGTGTTACTTAAAAACACGGTTGGTTACCTTGGATCAAGGGCGTGGCAGCAACATGCTTACGATAGGTCTCCAATTCAACAGGGAGCATATACGAGAGAAAGTATCTACGCCAACGATCTATTTGGACAAAAGTACACTCCTGAGTATAACTACTTAATAGATCTGTCTAGTAATCCAGAATTAAGTAACTATAGTGTAAATAATTACTTTAATAAGGATTATTGGGGTTCAAGAGATTGGACGCATCCCATTGGTCTTTCTAGCTTTTCTGCTGCTAAACCAGCGTTTGGAGTAGGTGTGATTGGGGCGGTTTGTACCGCAACTGCTTCTCAGTATATTACCTTTACTACCACAAATTATTTTGGCGCTCCTCATTATTCTGACGTAGCAATACCTTCAGATAGACTGCCTTCTTTTGGCGCAAGGGGTGGCAGGGACTTTGACGATCTACAAACAACCTGCCTGTCAGTTAGATTGTATCAGTCTTGGCCTAGGAATCAAACTATATACGATCCTAGATTTTTTGCGGTCCACCATTTTAATCCCGGAACAGAGCTTAGTGGCGTAGTGCCTCCTTGGGAGCAGAACTACGAATTACAAGAAGTGATTACTTCAGGGATTACTTATGAGGGGGAATTGATTGACGTAGAAATAGACGTAAAGATGACTGAAGTAGACCTAAAAGTACCTAGTATTGTTGAAAACAATAACGTCGTGGCGATTGATGATAGCTATATAATATTCGCTGATGGTGCCACCTTGGGGTTCGGCTCTACTCCAAAAACAATATTAGAGCAGGATTACTGGAAAATAGATCCGCAAAGAAGAGCGAAATTACTACCTTATAAGTATTATAAAAAGTCTATAGGTATGCGTCCTCAAATCACTTCTTTGGCTCTATTAGAAGCAGACGTTCAAGCGATTGTTGACAATCTTACGGAAGAAGAAACAATCACGGTTTCTGAATTGTTATCAAACTCTAGCTTGGACCCCTACGATGTTCAATTTTATATTAAGAATGGAGGAGTGGGGTATACAAATGCTGACAAGTTCACAGTAGAAGGTCCATTTGGAGAGCAGGTTGAGCTACAAGCTGTGGTTAACCCCAGCGCAGGTATGGTTATAGGATTTCAGGTCAACAAGCGTGGGCTAGACTTCCGTAGTGAAAACTTTGCGGAATTAGGATTCAAAATTAAAAAGGTTCCTTTAGGGCAAGGTTTCTACACAAGTAATTTGAAAGATAGTACTTCTTTGAAGATTGTTTTACAGAGTGACAATCCTAACGCCGGACAGTTTGAAGGATACGTTTTATTCGGAGGAATTAGCTATGTAGAGGAAGAAGACTATAAACCTAAAATTGCTACGCCCGATGAGGATATAATTAAAATTTCCGCAGAAAGTAACACTCAGGGTCTTATAGAAGGAAGCAACTTAAATCCAGCCGGTGGATTTGGGGGAGGAGCATTTAACTTTGGTGCTGGAGGTTTTGGTAACGGTTCAATAACATTTGGAAATACCGTTAATGGATTTTCTAATCTCTCAACGACTCCCGGAGATTTGGTGTATGGTATAAACAATACATCTGTAGGACTCATAGACTTCTCTCAAGACGAAGAAATACATCCTTTGTATAGAAATTTGGTCTATGAAAGAAACAAATTTGATATATTCTTTCATTTTCAAAATGATATATCTCACACTTGGATGGAATATCTTGGAGGAAAAGGAGATATAACATTTTGTAGAGATCAAACTATAAACTTAGAAATTTTTCCCTTTTAGTGTATAATAAATAGAGCTTTTTCACAGGAGATTATAAATGGCTACTATAGAATTTAGAGCAAATATTAAGCAACCCGCAGGGGAATCTAACCCTAGCGATCCATTAGTTATAGAACATACTGCGCCTTCTAATTCCGGTATTGGGTTTTTTGGTGGAGATTTTGGACTTTCTGTTCCAGTAGGAGCTTCTCAAGAAAGCACTTTTGTCACTAGCGCTGACGGAACCAGTCAGGGGATCAGGTTACAAAACAACAAATATCTTAGCGCAAGTACAGCAGAGTTCGGTGAATCTACTAAAAATTTAAATGTTTTATGTAATTATTACGCCCCCTTGAATATTAGATTTACTCACGCAAGTCCAGTGAGAACTCAAAGTTGTAAATTAAGGATTTTTGACAGACAAGATATCACCAAAGCTGCTCATGATGTAGATACATTTGTTTACGAGGTTAGGCATCCTAATCCAACAGAGGGCGGAGCTACTCTAAATCACAGAGGGGTAGCTGGTCATACTTGGCATGAATTTGAGGGTAGCGATCAAAGCAATAGAAATCAAGCTCCTAGTTCCGACTTGACTCTAACGTCGTCTCCGGGAACAAATGGTTTGAATGGAAACGAAACAGACGGTCAACAGATTGCTGCTAACGACGGAACTCATGACAATTATACCACAGCAGAAGGAAACGGTCATTTAAGCACTCAGCACGACTGGTTCATCTCCTTGAGCGCCCAACCAACTACTATTGGTAGTAAGACAAATTTTGGGTTATACTTTACGTTAGAGTATTTAGATTAGTTAAAATTAAAAAAAGAGCCGCCTTTCGACGACTCTTTCCCGTTTGGTCAAGATTCATTAGCTAGTAGCGGTGTGCTACTAGCTTTTTTATTCCTCTTGTCCAGTTTTGGCATTATACTTGACCCACCCTCGATTGGGTAGCCAGTTACCTTCCTTGTCCTTCCTCTTGGGAAACAGTCCTCCGCCCTTCTTCATAACACCAAATGCTAGTTTTGATCCACATTCGTTACATTTGAGTTCATAGTATAGATTCTCGTCAACGTTTCTTACGACGAATCTAAGGTCATCGCTTCCGCATTTGCCGCACACGGTTTCGTCAAAAACTTCTTGAAAAGAAGATAACTGCTCGAAAATTTCACGCTGAGTGTCTCCGTTCAACTCTACGGAAACGCGACCATTTTTACTTGTGTAATTTACTTTCATGATTTTCTCCAATCTTTATTATATCCGACTACTTCGGAAGGTACAGAACTTTTATCTTGTTGATATTTATTTAATGTCTCAATAGCGTCACTTGCTTCTTTTTTAGTTGCTCTACTGACTTTAGCAACCTTTAAAACCTCCTCTAAAAGTAATCTAGCGTCAACATCTAACTGTTTACATTTACTGTCAATAAATCTAGCTTGTGGGTCAGTCATGGTTCCACTCGAATCATATTCTCCTCCAACGTCCAGTCCTTTCTTTTTACTAATCGTCTTTGCTATTTTAGCTGTATCCTTAGTGGTCATCTCCTCTGCGGCCACAGTCTTCAATCTAAGAGCTTTTCTCAGAGCGCGACCTTCCGCTCGCGTTGAAGCCGTAGCAGTTACGAACACTTGAAATGCGTCATCTGTGTTGCCTTCCCAAGCATCCGCCACGTCACTAAATAAACTTCCGTCTTGAAATATAATTTCCCACACAACGGTGGCTCTACCAATTTCATCTCCAGACGTTGGAGCGAATATTTGTGTCGGCCTACTAGACACCACTCTACCTAACAACTGCTCTGCCACCCTTCTTAAACCGGCGCATAACGGTCTACCGTCAAACATCTCGTTCTCTTGAAAATGACTTAAAACATAGTCATTCCATTCTGGGTCTGTCGGTTTGATTTCATCACCCTCAATCACATCCTTAATAGACGTGTCTGTGTTAGAAGGTGTAGCAAGTTCAACTCCCTCAAATAAATCATCTTTCATTATTCAACCTCTATAAAACGTTTGTCTTTGTCTGGTTTATTATACTTAAATTCTTCTAATTTATCAACAACAATCTTCAACATTTCCTCTCTTTTTTTGAGCGATTCTTCTCCTAAGCTTTTAATCCTAAATACAATAAACCCCTTGGTAAGCAGCGTCCCGCTTTTCCTGATATCGGCATTTAATTGTTTCTGTAATTTCTCTTCTCCCCAAATAGGAAGAAAATGCGATGGCCCGTCAACTTCTATTATAGCATTAGCTTCCGGTATGTAAAGATCTATTTCTAGTTTTTCTTGAGGAATAATATCTTTTTTGTGAACCAGTACAGTATAACCCACTCTTCTTAGTCTTTCAGCAAAGAATCTTTCAAGCTTAGAACCTTCTGTAGATGAAATTCTAATTTGCTGATTAGCTTTTTCTCTCATTTCTTGCTTCTTGCTTTCGCTAAGTTTGCTCCACCTTTCTTTGGCGGCCTCTGACCTTTTCTCCCTCTCTTTTTTATCCATTTCCTCCCAGTAGTCTACCATTTTAGAGCTAATTTTAAGCTTAATAGAAGGGTCTCTGGAGGTTCCTTTTGTGGGGTGTTTACTTCTTCCGTTTTTTAAAGCGTTTTTTTGAGCAGAGCTTTTGCTTTTTAAAGAAATTCCATTTTTAATTAAAGCTCTTCGTACCTTATTTGGATATGTTTTTAAGGCTTCTGCTATTTCGTATGTACTCTTATTGTTTTTTTGGTACATATCTAAAACCTTTTCTTCAAACGTTTTCATTTAACACCTCTGCTATTTTTTTAAAGTTTAGGTTTTCAACAACAGGAACTTTTACTCCAGTTAACCTATAGACCTCTTTTTGTTCTTCTTCGTTTTTAACGATAACTTCCGACATGTTCGCCATAGAAATTAAAACTACGACATCTACAGTTTTTGGTTTATAAAGATGTTTAATCTTAAAATTGTTAACAGTATTTTTTAAGGATATCCAATTTTCCATAGTTGTAGAAATAACATGCCCTGTAAAATTCCATAACTCGGTCGCATTAAATAGTCCAAATAATGCTTTTTTTGGTTCTGGTCCAATATCGTTGTAAAACAGCGTAGCGTCTCTAACTGTTTCGCTCTCTATCATGGAGTTCATACAATCAAAAATCAAATCATTTCCATCGTCTGCGATATTATCTACATAAAAAGCTATGTTCATTTTTGTATCTCCTGTTTATTATTATTTAAAAACCATTCTACTGTTTGTTTTATTCCTGTTTTCAGGTCTGTTTTTGCCTCAAAGTTTAACAACGCCTTGGCTTTTGATGTATCCAAACAACGTCTAGGCTGTCCGTCTGGTTTGCTATCATCGTATTTAATAAACCCATTATACCCCATACAATCAGATATCTCACTTACCAATTCTTTAATAGTTATTTCTTTACCTGTTCCTATGTTTATTGGTCTGAGTCCGGGTTCTGTTTCTATAGCTTTGGCAATTGCTTCTACACAGTCTGGTGCGTATAAAAATTCTCTTGACGCTTGACCAGTACCCCACACATTGACTTCTTGTTCACCATTTTTTATAGCGTTATAAAATTTAAGTATCAGGGCGGGGATAACATGGCTACTAGTCGTATTGAAGTGGTCGTGTGGGCCGTACATGTTGACTGGAATCAAGTTGGCACCCCTCATGCCATACTGCTCTCCATACGCTTGTAGAAGCCGCATAAGTGTCTTCTTGGCGATTCCATACGGTGCGTTGGTTTCTTCTGGGTATCCTGTCCACAAGTCCTGTTCTTTAAAAGGAATTTCTGTATGTTTAGGGTAAGAACAAACCGTTCCTAGCAGTATAAATCTAGGAGTCTTCTCTATTCTAGCTCTTTCTATTAGATTTGTTCCCATGATAAGATTTTCGTACATAAACTTGCCGGGATTATCTTTGTTCGCACCAATTCCTCCAACAGACCCAGCAGCATGTACTATTACGTCTGGATTGTGATACTGAAGCATTTTACGACAAGCGTGTTGACAGCGTAGATCGTATACACTAGATCCCATAACAGTTAATGAATAATCCTGATTCATAAATTGACCAAGGTTTTCTTGAATGTTTTTACCAAGAAATCCAGTACCACCAGTTAATAGTATTCTCATATCAGCTCCAAAATATTTTGCGCTCGATGTTTGTAAGTATGTCTAGATTTAACTAATTCGTATCCTTTTTTCGCGATTTCTTCACGCCACTCGTTCTTTTCTGGGGCAGCTTTACAGTAATTGTATAGCTCCAATTGAGTACTGTAGATTAGACAGTTTTCTTCGTTGACCATTCCTAATTCAGCGTAATCTTTATGGGCAGAAGTCAATAGGCAGGTAGAACAACCCATAGTTTCAAAGTTGCGGTAATTCACATCTACAGATATATTCTTATTCCAATGAACTTTGTATGAATTGATTGCTCTCACCATTTCCTCACCGATTACCATTTCGTCAAATTTCATGTTAAACATTTTCTGTAGTCGCTGAATTGTATCTAATCTGTTTACTTTGTTTCCACAAAAACCTAGCGGTATACGGTTATAAAATGAGTTCTCTAGTGGTTTGATAATAGTGTCATCGTAGCAGTTTGGTAGCCAGCACCCATCTTTAGCGAAGCTTTTTGTCGCATGTAAAACTTTGTCGAACCCGTACTGCTCATAAATCTGTGAACCTTTACAGTGTGCGTCAATTGCCCAAATAAATTTAGGAACACGAACGTTGCTTATGTCTGGCATCCAACCCCAGTCTTCAATAGCAAAGATAAGATCATAAGATTCCCAGACTGGCTCTAAATCAAAGTCATTGTGACCTTTACCCCAAACATCTACTTTAACACCATGATGCTCGAACCCACGTTTTAGGCAAAAGCACTCTCTAAAGTTACGGTTTGCCTCATGATGACCGTTCTCTTGTATAATTAGTGTTCTCATATATTACTCTTTCTACCCCAAAAAATGTTAATAATTTCGTTAATTTTACTACTATTCTCTTTGAAGGGTCTAGGACAGTGAAAGTCAACATAGTATTCGCTCTCAATACGGCTTGGATCAAACTTACACTGAGTTGATCTACATATCTTTCTATCGTTCACACGACTTAATCCGGTAAACTTGTGACCATAGTTGCGTCTAATCATATTTGTGGTGTACGGTTCCTCATAAGCCCAAATTGGTCGCTTATTACGTAGCGCCTCATCAACTAGATTGTTCACATGAAAATCAAACGACTTGTCTAACTCCAGAGCTTCGCATATTGTGCTACCCATACCAACATGATAATGACCCACAAGAAAATCTAGACCTAGATGTGTCCCAGCATCTTCTGCTAGGTGAACATAGTGATCTTCTGGTATGTCAGCGATTCCATCTACAAAGTGTGACTTTTGTAATGGTAGTTGGTCGATGTCACCAATAAGCCAAGTGGTATTTGGTTCATTTTTTGTGTAGTACCATTTGTTAAAAATTAATTGTGGAATTTTGGGTAGATGCTCTACAAACGGAATCTCGATTACTTTTCCGTATTCTTCGCTGACATCACACTCGTCTTTATTTCCGTACAGAAGTAAAACACAATCCATACCAAGATATTTATTATGGATATACGAATTTATATTCCAAAAATCACTATACTCTACGGATGAAGCCCATATTGCTTTATCTATTTTCATTGTTAAACCTTTTGTAAAATTGTAAATATACAGCCACAGCAAGCGTCTGGGTTTCTACATTCTTCTCTGGGGATAACCTTTTTAAAAAGAGTTTTGTACACGTTAAACTTTTCTTTGAGATAGTTCTCTTGTAGCATAATTGGGTGCATAGTATCTCTTGCGATACCAATATCAACTTCGCTCTTTAGGTCGTTTCCAAAAAGCATAACCCCACCGATTTTAAGAGAGTCATACATGTTTTGGAAACATAAATCTGCGTCATAACAGTGATCTAAAACATTGTTACACACAATTAGGTCCATTGTATCTTTATGATTGGTGTATTGCTCTAGTGGTATTGACAGTTTCTCAATATTATGTGCTTCACACAATTTGTGAATACCAGACTGGTTTTTAAAGCAGTACTTATCTAACAATGGGTCCAGAACAAAAAGCTTGTCCCAAGTGATTAACTCCATAGTTTTTACTAGGTTTTTTCCGAACGGACCAACTCCTACCTCAATCACATTACTAAAGTGTTTACTTTTAATTTCATCGTAGTTGTTCATGTTGGATTTCCAGTAATCACTCCAGTCATCACCGTCTCCAACATTAAAACCGCCCCACGTGCGAAACTCTGTTTCTTGAGCTGATTTCCATTCCGACTCAGTTGCTTTTTTTGTATCTACCATTTTACTTCCTAGTAATTAATTGGAAAATCTGTTAGTACCGCACCAGCTTTATTATCTGGCCGTGGTGTAAAATTAAAATGTTCCGGCATAACCATAACACAGTTTTGATCTAGATTATTATTGGGAATACAAAATAAAAACTTTCTAGAAGTTAATACAAACGGATCGTTAGTATGTCCAAAATAATGAATCTCTGAGGGTGCTTGTCTTAGATATAAAATACTTTCTATGTCTTTACAGTGAACCCATAACCTTTCTTTGTGCGCATATATCCATTCAATATCTATTTCTTCGTCTAGTTCGTCGTGACCCATCCATAATTTATTACCACAAAACCGTACATCAATTTCTACATCAAAATTATTGCTTAGTGCTTCTTCTATATATGATTTAGTATTTTCAAGTTCTGGAATCCTACCGTTTATATTGCCTCTATGGGATATTTTTATCATGCCACCTCTCCCAAAAAGCGTAGTCTTCTAGATCTTCTGGTACTCCAAGCGCCGCATAAGGACAAAGATAAGCCTTAACGACAAACCCCTTATTTACTAAGCTCTCAACGGCTTGGGTTACATAAAACTCATTGTTTACTTTAGTCCCACTTAACATTAAATCTAAAAAACACTGTTTCATCAACGATATGCTTTTGAAGTAGTAGTTACCACTAGAACCGAAGGCGGCCTGTTCGTTTTTATCCATTTCTTCTGTAAAGTCTTCATCAGTAAATGGGTACTTTTCTTGGATGTATGTTACTTCTTTATTGACGCTGTTCGCTCTAACAAGACAATAACTTCTACTTGTTCGCCAATGCGGGTTTTTAAGACCGTGAACAGTAAGTCCAGCGTCATGATTCTTGAAAGATTTAAACATTTCCTCTAGTGATGTTTTCTGTAGCGTGTCAATGTAGCTTACTAAAATTGGTCTACTTTGATCGTAAGCATCTAGACGGTCGAATATTTTACTTATAGAATATACTGGCCCACTATTGTTTGTATCAATCCCCATAACGGTGGAGTCAGGAGCGACTTTAAAAATTTCTTGAGACATGTTACTTTTAGTCAAGTCTTCGTTTCTACATAAAAATATCGTCTCGTAGTCTTGAAAATCGCCCCAAGAGTCTACAAACTTCTTTATAGTTGTCTCACCATTAATTTTACACAGAGCTTTGTGTTGGTAGCCAGCATCAATGAATCGCGTACTATTTCCAGATATTGTTACTAAGTGAATAGGTTTCATTGGAATTGCGGCCTTTCGTTTTCGTCGTAAACTTGTCCAACAAAATAAATACTCGTTCTAGCTGGAGATTTGTCTGGAAAAGATTTCTTTTCAAAGAATTCATCATGGACCATAGCTTTATCTTTTACCGATGAGTAAATATGTTCTCTTAAAAAGTTTTGATCTACTTGCCACTTGTTGTCAAACTGACCTTTGTCGTATTGGTGTATCATGTCTTTTATGCCTTTAAGAATTCCATTCCTACAGCCCCACATTCCTCCTAAAATTTCTGTGCCATGCCAAGCATGATCTCTCATTATATGGAAATCTTTATCACTGTCAAGCCATTCTTCAACAGCGAACTTTTCTCTTTCATTAATTCTAGAATCCGTATCCCTAGAGATTACAACATCATTGCTATCCGCAGCAAAAAATCGCCAAAACATACCGTTCCAGCTACACCCATCCATTTTAAATGTTTCTGCGTTGTTTTTTAAAAGCTCGTTTTCAATATCTTCTGAAACGTCTTCCCCAAGATAAAATCTACAGATCCATCCGGGATAAATTTCTTTAGATAATTCCGCATTTCTTATTGCTCCCACTGTATATTTAGGATCGTTCCCCCACAGTGAAAAAGATATTATCTTCATCTAGGAAACCCCTTAGCTTTTCTAGTGTTATATACCGCTGAATCATGGTTCCAATTTTTATAATTTCTACTGACGCTGCTATCAACTTTTCCTGCGTTTCTGTTGACATTCGCGTTGTGAGAGTGTTCATGATGTTCATGTCTTACTATAATTTCATCTATATAACATATTCTTCCTTTGTTTTTCATAATGTCTGTAAATTCGTTATCGCAGAAAAATGATTTATAGTCTGGATGGTATATGTATCCAAACTCTTTGTATAAATTTTTACCAAGTATAGACAGCGTAATTAGATAGTTTCTCCAATCTTCTCTTTCTCCCGTGTTTACGTGAACACATCCATCTAAATTTGGGAAATTTGTTTTCATAGAATCAGCAAGCGTTTTATCCCAATCATTTACTTGTGGTATCATATCATCAGATAGACAGTATAAAATATCATAGTCTTCTATTATTTCGTTTATATGAGCGTTGATTGCTCCAATCTTTGTAGTATTTTCATCATAATGTAAAGAATAAGAGCAGTAAGATTTATCAAAGAATAGATTTTCAATATACTCTTTCATCTCGTCGTTGTTCATAGAATCGTCATCTTTGTCACACACTATATTGAAATGTAAAAAGTTACTTTTGCTACATGTGTTTAAATATATTTCTAAACATTCTTTAAACTCTGTGGGTCTAAATATGGTCGGAAATTGCATTAAAAAATTATAGTTCATATTGACATCCTTTTAAACGCTGTACCACTGCCTATTTGAATCTTTATACGAAGGTCTGTAGTTAATCAACTTATGGTCTCCGTAATATATGTTATGTCCTGATAGAAATAATCTTTTACAAAAATCTGCATCTTCCCCCCATGTAATTGTTTCGTCATATTTTATATCATTTAAGATTTCTTTTTTAATTGATAGGTGTCCATGTGACACATCTTGCCTTGGAGCTTTTAAGTAAGGTTTTGGAAACTGTAAGCCCTTAATCTTTACCATCTTTAATTCTGAATATTTAAATGGATAAATTGAACCAATTAAAAATCCGTGAACAAAAGCTTCCACTTCGTCATTCTCAAAAGCCTTTTTTATAAGCTCTATTTTTTGAACGTGTGGAGTATCGTCTACATCGTGATATATTAATATGTCTCCTCTGGCTAGCTCTGCGGCCTTGTTTCTAGAAAAACTAACAGATCTTCTAGTTGGTTCGGCATAGGTTATAATATTTTTTTCCGTTGTGATACTTTTCAAATCGTTGCCCACAACAATAATTTCATCTGGTTGGACTGTTTGTTGTTTAACGTTAGCCAGTAGCTCTGGTAACATGTATACATCTTTTGACCAACATGTTATACATAAACTAATTTTATTCATTATCTTTTCCGATGGCATTAATAATATCGTTATAAACTTCTGCCTCTGTAAAATCACATAACCTTAACAACTGTTGCGCTCTATTAAATGACGTGTGATTTTTAGCGATTTGTTTTTTCAGAACATTTCCTACAGATTGAGATGTTTCTTCTGGTTTAAATGTTAATTCTAAAAACTCATCAAACATCGTTTGATTGTCTGTTGGTTGTATAGATATCTGGTTGGCGCGTATGGTTGCTTGAAAAAAGAATTGTGAACAACAAAGTTCTGATGGTAAATGTATTTCAGATTTTTCATAGTTACTCAAAGCGCTGACGTTTTCTATTCTATAGTTAAAATCAAACCCCTCTGAAAGTTGAGAGTCGTAGTTTATTAAATGATAAACATCTTCTTTCTCTGCTATTAGTTTAGCTTTCTCTAAGTCTGCGTTAGTAACAACACCTAGCGGAATGGAAAATTGTTTATACACTGTTAAAAATGGGTCAAAGGCTGGCAGAATAATTTCTACACCCTCTGTCCAAAACTGATTGCTGAATAGTTTGAAGTTATTTATACCAAGAGAATGAAATGTTTCTTCTATGCTTTTAACGTCTAACGGGGAATTACTGACATTAACTGCCACCTTCGTATTAAATTTAGACAAGCACTTGAGAATGTCTTCGCTTAGGTTATTAACATGAACTACAAATAGATCTGGATTAAACTTATTAAATACATCAAATGCGGCCATTGATTCAGTGTTCCACAGGTAAACTTCCTGTTGAGCCTGTTGAAGCGAAGCTGTTAAGTATTTACTTTCAGTAGATAATGGTGATGAATAGTCCTGAATTAAAGCTCTCATTTTATTTCCTTTAGTTTTGACGATGAATCTATTTTTAGAATTTGCCTGTTATTATTACTACATGTCTTTATCTTAGTTTTTTGTATCATTTTGTTTATAGCTTCAAACAGAAACTTGTTTTTATAATCGCCAGACTCTAATATTGTATTAAATATTTTTAAATCTTTTTCGTTGGATATGTAGAATATCTCTGACCAATCCAGTCCGCCCTCTCCAAAATTCATCAATCGACAGTAGTTGTTCTCATCTGAGTAAACTTTTATTTTAAACTTGTCTTCTGAAGATTTTTCTGTTAAAACACACGAACTAGAATAATCCATACAGTCTAGGTTTTCAACATTTACAAAAGAAGAAGCCGAACAAAAAACTATCTTATTGTTGTTTGTATTAAGTAAGCACATACGAACACTCTCGCATGAATTACTATTTCTAAATAATTGATTTTCTACAATTCTAATGTTTACCTTTTTAAACTTTTCTTTGATGTACTTGGCAATGGAGCTAGACTCAAACCCACAGCCTAAAATAATTTCACAGTTTTTAAACTTCTTCGTAATAGCTTCTACTTGGTACTGTAATAATGTTTTTTTATTTATCTTTACAAATTGTACTGGACCGACTTTTTTCAATCTATACCCATGACTATCAGAAAATAAAACAATGGTATAAAAACTACTGTCAATCCGTTCTCCTTTAGCTTTTGTCGTAAATTCAGACGTATCTTTCATATTTTTATATACTTCTTTCTTTTTTTAGATTCTTCTTTTAGATGTTTTTCCATCAAATCGTAGTTTAAGAACTTCAAGTAGTTATCTATAGCCAAAGAAGACTTTATAGCACAAATATTCTCGCCTTCCGCAAAATCTATATCCGCCTTTGGAGGGCTGTCTGGTATATTGTAACTGTTAATTTGCTTTAAAAAGTTTTTATCTATAGTGTCTCCAGAATATATTTTACAAAAATAGTCTGCTTCTTTAAATGTTGAAAAACAAAATGTTTCATGACTTGAAGAATGTTCTAGTAGTTGTATTACGGCTGAAACAATATAGTTCTCTTGCTTTAAATTATCCACTACAGAAGGAACGGTGGTCCAATTTTTATTTTTTTTTGTAGATAAAACAATTCCGAACCATCTGTTTGGATAATCTATTTCTTTGATAGAATTTATTGTTTTATTTAGAAGATCAATATCTTCTGAACAGTCTTCTACAACTATTTGAAACGATGTTATTTTCTGTTCGCACATATTTCGTAATTAACCCCTCTAATAAGAGCTGTTTCAACTTCAAAACCCATAGAATTTAAAGTATTAGTAATTACTTTAATAGGAACGATGGTTTTAGAAGCTTCGATTAAATTTGAAGCGTGTTCTTCTTTTATTAATCTGTTTGTCACCTGTCTACAAAATACTGGTAGATCAACTCCTGATAATTTTATTTTACCTCCCACCGCCACTTTGTTGAGACATTCAATCAAAGATGGAAAATGTAGAGCATTAACGTGTAGCGCCAATACTTCTTCACACTCTCCGTCGCTTACGTTTAAAAAACTAGCAACACCGTTTTCAATCAGTACATTATTGTAATTTTCAATTCTTTGAGACTCTTCTTGAATAATATTTAATTTCATTTTAATTCCTTGTATACTTTTGTAAAAAGGTTGTTCCAGTTGTTTACATATTTTTGCTGACAGAATATTTCTAACACAGTTTCTCTGGCAGCTTGACCCATTTTAGCTCTCAGGTCTTTGTCTTCTAGTAGCTGACTTATATAATTTCTAAATTCCGTTTCGTCGTTTGTCAGGAAGCCGTTCTCTCCGTGTTTAATAAAACTTGGTATAGAACACGTAGCCGTACTAACAACGGGCTTACCGCACGCCATAGCCTCTAGGATAGCTGTTGGCATTTGGCTTTCTGTTGTAGTGTTAATATAAACAGCGCACTTATTGTACTCCTCCCTAAGTTCTTCTAGCGACCTAGCAGCTTGAGACAGCCCTTCTGTTTCTCCAAGCAGCTTGGCGGTAAACCCATCTATTATACGTACCCAACCCTGATAATTCAAACAGTAATCTCGATTAATAAAATCATTTTGTACTGTAAATACGCTTTCATCTGATTCAACTTCCATAGGTTTAAAGAAGTCGTGATCAATAGAGTTTTTTATAATAGTAGAATTACTTTCGTCAAAACCCCAAGCGTCAGCCGCATATTCACTAATAAATACATTATAGTCGCCCCAGATATTTTTAAACATCTCTAATTGTTCGGCGGTATAGTTAGATGTTGGTATAGTGTGTTCTAGATGAACTATTGGCAAACCTAGCTGTTGCTGTATCTGTTTGGCTACTTGTAGTTGACCAAATTTACTTTGTGATAGTATAAAGTCATAGTCAATTCCATTTATTAAACTTTCCGACGTGTAATAGTTATGTGGAACTGGAGCAAAGTTAGTGTTCCAAATCTTACAGTCTTTATATCTTAATGAATAAAAATTATGACCCGTTTTAGCCATTTGTGACTGACACCTCTCATGGGTATCGAACGTGATTATATCATATACTTTTTTTTCTTCAGTTGATTTTAATATAATTTTTTTTGTTTGATTAAGCATTGATTGCCTCTTTCATTTTTTCTGCTACATTTTGATATGAGAATTTTTCTGCTTGCTTAAATCCAGCCAACTTGTTTCTACGCTTATAGGAAATTGGATCTTTTTTCCAAGAATCATAGGACTTGCGCATTTGTTTTCTTATTTCAAGTTCACATGGCTGAAACCAAAACTCTTTTGCCGTAAACATGTCTGGAAAAGCAGAATCAGAACATTCACAAGCACTGTAAACCCCGTTGATAAGATGTCCCGTTCTCCAGTTGTTTTTATCTATAAAGTCTTTGGGTCCACCAAAATTAGAGCATATAGGAGTGTTTCCAAAAATCATAGCTTCAAAAGAAGGAATAGACCAAGCTTCTCCGTGACTAGGGCAAATAAAACAATCGCAATATTCGTGTATGCTACAGAGCTGGTCTTCTGAAACAAAATCTGTTATTAAGATTTCTTTTTTGTATAGGGATAAATCTTCATAAATTCTAAGTTTACGTTTAACTTTACCAAGCCTGCTATCAAACTCAGAAGTTAACTCTTTAGAGGTTTTACCAAATTTATTGATTTTAAAAATCAAAGATACATCTTCTTCTGGAGAAAATTCCGAATGAAAACATTTAGCAATAGCGTCTAGATTTTTTCTATCATTCACGTCTCCTATATAGTAAAACTTAAATGTGTTTTCTGCTGGTTTAATGGCTGGAGGGTTGAATCCCCTTTTATACTTTGAAACATCTACTGTATGGGGAACGACCGTTACAGGGACACCGATACGATCTTCCTCAAGAGATTCTTTCAATTGATTGTTTGGAACCCAGATTTCATCCATTAACTTTAATTGTTCAAACCAAGACAAGTGTTTTATGCTTGTTGTTTCAGATTCTAATATAGCAATATTCTTTTTGAACTTACTAGTTCCGACTAAATGGTGAGGCAATAAATGCTGAATACATATGTCACAATCTTTAGTGCTTCTTTTTTCTAAATCTAATATCCTTGGATTGACATTTTGTTTGTCTCTTGTTAGGGTTACATTTCTACAAACGACATCTACGCCCGCACTATCTAAAGCTAATATTTGATCTGTGGCCGCTTGCGCCCAGCCCCCAAACTCTTTATAGTGTCCTATATATAATACTTTCATTAATTTCCCTCTAGTTGATCAATTGTGATAACTTCATTAGCCACATTGTAAAACGTATAAGCAATATTATTTTCTTCTAAGTATTTCTTTAGAAGCGTTCCTTTGATTTTAAAGTCATCTACAATCACTATTGACTTTACATGTTTAATCTTTAAATATTGATCCAGAGTTTCTTGTGGGTCGTTACTCCCATCTAGATAATAGATATTATATTCATCATTTATATGACTTATAGCATCTCCATAAACTAAATCTACCTCATAGTTTAGCTTAGTGGCAGCATAGCTAGAGTGCGCTAAATTGTTAATGTTTATATCAACAATTGTTAACTTTCCGCCGTGCTTACTAATGTATTGTCCAAATATAATATCGCTCCATCCTGAGCCGACACGCCACCTAACGTCAAATGTTTCTATAGCACCAATTTGAAAAATATTTACTGGTTGATTATTAAATTTTTCTAAGCAGCTGTGGAAAATAAAATCCCTAGTATCAGCTCCAGAAATCTCATTGACAACCATTCCATCTAAAAGCTCTGAAGCGAATTGGTATTCTTTCATTGACTGTTTTTCCTTTGTTCTATTACTTCTATTCTTTTTTGCTCCCATTGATTTCTTCTATTACAAATTCCAGCCATTTGATCATAAGCTATATCAAAATTAAACGGACTCCTGTTAGCTTGTCCCGAAAAAGCAGCACTGCTTTCATTAAAGTACATACCGCCTGTAGAGCTTGTGGCGTTTTGATAAATTAGATCTCTTGTAAGTCTAGACTCAAAATAAGAGTTAAGTTTACTTGAGTCTCTCAGAACGTTTGATATCAACCATTTAGCTAGTTCCTTGGGAGGTACTCTTTCTGTTATTTCTATTTTTTCTAGAGGTTTTTGAATATTAGCTGGACTACCCCAACCTTGCTCAAAAGGTTTTACCTCTACGCTGTCAAAGTATTTTTCCCACTGAGCGCCACTAAGATGCCACTGGTAATATTGTTCAAACAGTTCTCTTGTTTGTTGGCCCTTAACAGATCTCCATTCGTCTGATTTGCTGAAAAAATCCAAGAAATAGTTAGCAGCTTCGTGATTGTCTGGGACAGCACGTAAACATCCAGTTTCTAATTCTTTGTATAGAGCCGCTGGCTTAATGGGGTGTCCGTCTAACTTCCTTAAAACACTTTCCATAGCAGAATAATCTGTTCCGCAGACAGGAACCCCACAAGCCGCAGCTTCTACTTGAGGTAGACCAAACCCCTCACAGTTCGCATATTGAGTATAAAGATCAAAGCAGTTCACAACTTTAGACAGGTCTTCATAGCTTAGTCCGTTTTTCACATTAGAAAGCCTTGAACCCCACTTCCCAGTGTATGGAGACTGTGCTATTGCTCCTTTAAACGTAGAAACAAAAGGTTTTTTGGTTTCTGGACAAATGTATGTAAATAAGACATGAGAAGACAACTGATACTGCTGTAGTAATTCCGGTATATCCCATCCTAAGTCTGGGTATGATGTATGACAATATAAGTAATATTTTTTATTTTCTGATCTATCTAAAAACTCTCTAAATGCAGCAAAAAGATCTGGGTAAAGTTTTCGCCTTTGGTTGCGCATAACTGTTCCAATAACCTTATACTCTGGGTTTATACCCATCGACTGTTTGTGGGCTTTTTTGTCTTTAATTACTTTATAGGCTGGGTGAGCAGAGGGTGGCGCACTACCAAGATAGTTTATTTTACCACCAGATTGATCTTTTAAAACTTCACCAGCCCAGTCTGAATAAGTAAAGCAGGCGTCTGCGCTAGAGTAGGTAGCCACCCACTGTCTAGCTTGCGGTCTAGCGTCTACGGTTGGCATTATAGCCCACTTAAAATATTTTCTAAACGGAGAACGCTCCGCGAAGTCTAGCATCCAGAAGTCACGAATATCACAAACAATGTCTGGAAGAAAATCTAGACATATGTGTTCAAATATCCACTCTCCGAACTGATTGGTAGGAACAGAGTTGTAAGCGTCTAGGTGTTCTTGTGAAGCTTTCGGCTCTGAGTTTTGATTGGGGACGACTCCATAGTATTTCCAAGGAATACCTTTGGCTCTGGCGTCATTCATCTCTCCGTATGCGCCCATTTCGGCAATTTCATATTTGCCTGTTCCATGTAAATAATTCAATATTTCTCTTGTGTAAGTAGCATAACCAGTATTTAAAAAGGTAGCTTCGCTACAAAACAGAATTCTTTTCTTTCTCATTTTATTCCTTGTCTAAACAGCCGAAGTCAAACTCGTTAATTCTAAATACAATATCATCTACACTTTCTGTTTTCATAAATCCGTTTCTAGCAGAAGCGTAAACTGTCATTTTAATTCCCTTCTTACCAAGCTTCGCGATGGTTTCTGCTCCGCTGGCCCATGCTTGTAGTGTAATTGTTGTGGGAACTTTCTTCTTTTCTCCGCGTTTATTTTTGCGATATTCGTAAGTTACCATCTTTACGGTACAGCAAGCCGGACCATCATCATCGCTATCTATTTGTGGGTCGTGTAAAAGATACCCAGTAAAAGTACAATTATTCATTCCTTGTCTCCAGTTTAAAATGTCTTACCTATATTACTCTATTCCAGCTAAAAAGCAAACTATATTTCATGAATTTTATTAACAATAAAAGACCCGTCTTTTTCAACTTCTCCGCAAAGCAGTAGATTTATACCCTCCTGAAGAATAAACCTATATTTTGATCTCACAGAAGGAAAAACTACTACATTATCAATAGAACAAGTCTCGTCTTCTAGCGTTAAGAAAGCCATTAGCTCTCCAGCAGATTTACCTTTTTTACATTTGTGTTCCATATATCTTGATATATTGGCTACAATACAAATATCTTTTCCGTGCTTTCCATCTAGAATTTGTTTACAAGTTGTGTTAGAATGAGAAGTGTCTGAAGACTCAACTCTAGATAAAGAGATTGGACATCCTAAATATTTCTTTTCTTGTTCTATGACCCATTCTGGGTCGTCTGATAAATCGTATGGAGGATTTTCTAGAAAATGAACTTCATTTTCTATTACCTGTTTTCTGGAAACCTTGCTTGTTCCACCTCCTTCTTTTTTGGTTGGAGCTAAATCAATAAAACACTCTTGAAGAGTTTTCCATTTACGAGAGGTGTAGTTCTCTGTAACCCATTTCAATTCTGCTTTTGTTAGGTTTTTAAATATTAGATACTCGTATAGCGCTTGGTTTCTAGTGACATTAGTTGACCTTGTAGAGAAGAACCCAATAGAACACAATGCTTTAAACCCAGTAGAATTTATTTTAGGAGAAAGATATACAAGAACATCCATCCAAGTGAACTTTCGCATAGACTTACTAATAAGCCCGGACGCTTCCTTGATAGCCTTGATGGTTTTGTCGCCATTTACACCCGTGAGAGACTTAATATCTTTTATGCCAAAAAATAACTTACTCTTGTGCGTAGAAAAGTTTTTACTCCAATTAGATAGATTTGGAAGCTTTACTTCTATATCAAACAACTTAGCTTCTGAAACAAGCTCATAAATCTCTTGGTGGGGATCTTGTTTTTCATTCGCGTAGGTTAAGTAAGCCAAGAAGAACTCTTTAGTATGGTTAGCTTTATACCAAGCACTTTTATATGAATTAATCGCGTAACAAATAGCGTGAGACTTATTAAAAGAATATCTAGATGATTTTTCAATCCAACCAAAAATTTCTTCTGCGGTCTCTTTAGTAACGATCCCTTTACTTTCACATCCGGCTAAGAAAGATTTCTTTACTTTTGCCATAAGGTCTGCTTTCTTCTTACCAATAGCCTTGCGTAAAACGTCTGCCTCCTGAAGATCAAATCCAGCAAGTTCTTGAGCAATACGCATAGACTGTTCTTGATAAATAAGAACGCCCTTGGTCGATTGTAATACATCTGTTAGGGATTCGTGTAAATATTTAATTACATCTAAACCACTTTTTCTATCAACATAATGCTGCGTCATAGACTTACCTTGCGTTTTCGCTTTTAGCGATCCCGGTCTAATTAACGCAATCAGCGCACCAAGTTCTTCGCAGTTTGTAGGTTGAAGTCTTTTAGACCAAGCACGTCCAAGATTGCTTTCTAACTGAAAGACACCTTTAGTTCTACCTTCTTTAAAGAGATTCCAAGTTTTTTCATCATTATAATCAAACGTAAGTGTTTCCATCTGCAAATGCCTTCTCAAGTTTCAAGTTTTTGTACACTGCTCTGTGTGTTTTCATAAATTTAATCATCAGGTTTGCTGTATCTTTAACGTCCTGTAGGGCGTCGTGAGCATCTCCGCTATATTCTTTCCACATCCTGTCTCTAATTGAGTCCATGCTCCTAGATTTTATACTAGGATCTCCTTCTGTCCACATATAATAGTTGTCCATCATGTCGATTTTGTAAATTTGATGAAACAGTTTTTGTCTCTGTCTTTGATCGTCCCAAGGTCCGTACTCTTTACAAAGCCTGTCCACAATAATCATATCGTATCCCAAAATATTATATCCTGCTGGAATGGGCGCAAAGAACGATGTGCCTTTCCAATTGTACTTATCTACAAATGCGCAGAACTTTTTCCATACCGCTTTTGGTTTAGGGGCTTTTGATATTTGTTCTCTAGTTTTTCCTGTGACCTTTAAAGCACCATCTTCAATTGGACCTAAACCTTTTTCTGTTGCTTTTTGATCATCTGTTTCTGCCCATATTTCGCTATTGAACTCGCCTTTAAGCCTAAAGTTTCTTCCATCTAAAGCTATCGCTGCCAACTGAGTTGGTTGACATGTAACTGGATTTCTACCACCTGTCTCAAAGTCAAAAACAATTATATCACGGTTCGACATTATTTTCCTTCATTTTTACGGAATCTGGATTGGCTACTATGTAGTCAATATACATAAGTTTATCCAGCAGGTTGATTGCCAGAACGTCAAACTTAACGTGACCAAGCGCCTCTAAGTCTGCCATCTCTAGTCCTGCTATCTTTTCATCACTACTTTTAGAGTTTACCATTGGACAAACTTCTGAAAGCTTGTTTGCTGATATAACCACACCCGCAGCATGTTTGCCTTGAGTTTTCAGTGTACCTTCTATCTTGATCGCTTGCTCAAAATATTCTGCGTAGTCACCTTCCAAAAAACCTCTTTCGTTTATGTGACAGTAGTCGTATAGTTCTTTTTCATTGTTTTGTAATGCCCATCTAATAATAGATCTATCTTCTTCATCCATCTGTGATAGTTGATCAGAAATGGCTGCTTCGTCTGGAATATACTTTGTAATTTCATTCATTACGCTAAAGCCACACGCTTCATTTACACGTAAGATTTCTTTGATTGCGCTACGACCCTGTAGTCTTCCGAATGTCACCATTTGACTAACATTACCATGACCGTACTTATCTTTGATGTAAGATATAATCTCATCTCTTTTCTTTCCGGGGATATCTATGTCGATATCTGGAAGTGATATATTATCTTTAGTGTTTCTACCACTATTATAGAATCTCTCAAACAATAAATCAAATTCAATTGGGTCAACTTCTGTAATTCCAATTAAATAAGATATTAGACAACCAGCAGCAGAGCCACGTCCCGGACCAACCATCCAGCCTTGATTTACAGCATATTTAATAATATCGTAAACAATAAGAAAATAACCAAACAGATCTGCTTCTTCAATAACTTCAAACTCTTTTCTGAATCTGTCTCCATAGATTTTACGATCCTCTTCGCTCTTTATTTTATTTTGACACTTTTCTGACCACCCTTTTCTAGCTAGCGATCTTAGATAGTCTTTTTCTGACTCTCCGTTAGGAGTTTGGAACTTAGGTAAAACAGGCTTGCTTAATATGTTATAGCTTTCGCACTGTTCGTATATCTCTTCAAGGTCTTTTAGACCTTGTGGGTCTTCAAGTATAATTTCTTCTGCTCCAGTTTTGTCTGGCACAAAAAAATGAGAGTCCTTAAAGAACTTACTGTTTTCAAAATCTTCACCAGACTGATGTTTTTTACGCATCTTAGGTAATGTAGTTTTCATTTCAGAACACAAAAGTATCTTGTGTAGATTAGCATCTTCTGGCTCTGTGTAGTGTATGTCTTGAAAACATCTCCCCTGAAGATACCACCCATCTTTTACCGGAGAATCGCTAGAAGATTTTGCTAAGACAATTAGATTGCCTTTTTCACACACACTGGACATGTCGCTACTTTTGTGGTTGCCGTGTTCATCTAGCAGCGATACAATCTTAATAAGATCGAACCAACCATCTAAGTTTTTAGCGAACAAAGTAAAGTTGTCAAAAGAACAACCTATAATGGGCTTTATGTTGTTGTCAACACAAGCTTGATAAAAGGCGACCGCGCCAGATATAGTTTTATAGTCCGCAATGCCACACGCGCGAAACCCATTATCCGCGCATTTTTTGGCAAGCTGTTTGGGTTTAGAAAACCCTTTAAGTAAAGAGTAGTGTGTGTAGTTACAGATTGGAAACCAAGTCATTCAACATTCCTTTCAATATTAAGTTCAATGTATTATACTCCAAAAGGAGTAAAAGTAAAAGCCTTTTATGACTTTTTTTCATATTACCAAGTAAAATAACCCGCTAACATACCAACCGCAACAGCAACAAATATTGACATTACATAATTACTTGTCCCACAGCATAGCCTCAGTGTGTATTGAGGCATCTTGTGCGAGTTGTTTACACCTCTGGATCTAGCTTTTAATATCTCTGAATTAGAGAAAACTAGGTTATGTAAATCTCCGTCACTGTCTTCAATTACTACAAGGTTATACCTGTCGTTTATGTTATAAACTTTTGTTGGAGACACATTTGTAATCATTGTATTACCAAGCCCTACACGACCAATACCTTGCTTTCCATCTTGGCCCCGGATTACTACAGTTGTGTCTTGCTCTAAAGTTTTTACGACGACCCGGAATATTCTTTTTAATTTTCATGTTTGGATCACCGAAGCGAACTATAACTACTTTACCTTTATCGTTCTTTACATAAACTGCGCTTTTCTTTGGCCCTCCGGGAGTTCTGAAGGGTTTACCCAATTTAACTTTGCGGCCTTGATACTCAGCAGACTCGGTGTATTCTACTTCTGCTTTACCTTTGTAAACTAAAAATCTGTTGTCTTTTTTGTAGACGCCTTTTCTTTCGTATTCATACACTTGACCAGTTTTAGGGTCTTCGTATTTATAGCTAGCTTTAGATTTACCTGCTCTTGGATGTCCTTTTGGTAGCAAATCATTATCTGTAGTATACTTAGGGTTAGATGGTCTACCACTTCTAAGTAGCTTGAGGAAGGCATTTACTCTAGCAATAGCCCAGCCATGACGACTCATCTTTGGTGCGTGACTAGTGGAAAATGCCCCAGAACCACGACGGTATACAGCCTTGAGCATACCTAGTGTAGCCTTAGATCCTTTACCTTTAGCGTTATGCTCTTTAACTTTGGTTGCGAGTTGAGCAGTAACTTCTTTGCTAAAAGTAATTTTACCAGACTTGTCTTTTGCGCTGTCTGGCTTATTCTTTTTAGAACCTTTCTTCTGATCTTTTTTAGGAGCAGGAGTTCTTCTTGGGTCTTTTGCTCCCGGCTCGTCTGCTTCTGCGTGATCCGCATATACTTCTACTTCTGACTGCGCTCTTTTAAGTTGATCTTGAGTGGGTCTACCTTCTTTTACGGTTTTTGCTGGTTTATAGTTTTTACCTTCGCGTTCTTTTTTCCTACGAATATTTTCCCATAAGCCCGGACGATCTGCCGCCCAGTCCCATTCTACAACTTCTCCATCGTCCCAGTCTTCATAATCTGCTTCTGCTGGGACGTAAAAGTTATCTTCGTCAATTTCTTCTGTATATCCATACTCGTTTACGTTTAGGTGAAAGTCTGCTGCCTCAATGTAACCCATATCTTCAGTTGCTTTGCTGATACAAACAGCAGTCCTTTGCTTGTTGTCTGGATATTCTTTAGACATCTTAGGGTCAGACATACATCTTGACATAAACTTATTTCTATCTTCACCGTCTTTTTTTGATGGAAGTGGCATTATTTGCTCCTATAAGGTTGTAATTCGGGGAATAATTTATATCTAATATCTTGCCAGACTGCTCCAGTTATAACCATTGACGCTTCGTTGTCAGAAGGGTAGTGGACACCTTGTAGACATCTTGCGTTACTAGCGATTCCTATTATCTGAAAAAATTCAGATGAGTATTGTGGATACATATCAGCAAATAAATATGAGGCAATAGCAGTATATACAGTATGACCAGAAGGATAGGCTGGGGTTTGATGGGTGTCTGTTTCTGTCACCTTTATTTTATAATTTAACAAATCTGCCAGTTGTTTAGGTCTAGGTCTATTAAATTTGTGTTTAAGATTCAACGTGACAGGTTCTATTATTTTGTACGCTTTGTCAAAATCTTCTTTTGGAATAGGTTGTCCTATTTTCTCAAATATAGGCTTGTATAAATCTAAAGGTTCCTTGTCAACCGTTTCTATTAAATACCTATCTTCGTAACTTAGATTGTTAGTTATTATTTCTAAATATTTAAGTTCTTTTTTAGTTTCTTCTGAAGTGTTTTTGGGTGGTGCGGGTAAGACACCCTCCCAGTCTATAGTTATAGAATTTGAAACCTTCCAAGTTTTTGGCTTTTTAGTATAAACAATAGAGTCTACTCTTTGAGCAATTGATTTATTTATTTCTGATATAAAACTCATTTAAGATATATCCTTTAAAATATTTTTAGAGTCTTCTTTTACGATACTGTGAGGTCTACCATCCGTAGCGGTGTATCGGGTTGGTTTCATCATATCTAGATGATCGTAAATCGTCCAAGCTAAATCTTCTGGCCCGCACCTTCCGCTGTCGAAATCGTCTGCGTTTGGAGTAGAAGCACCGATAGTCCTACCCATCTCGTAACTTCCACAACTAATCATAAGGGGGGCGAGCTTACCAAAGTGATCTCTACCTTGGTTTGCGTTTACCTTTGGTGTCCGTCCGAATTCGGAGGTTACAACAAGCATAACCCTTTCGTACATACCTCTTGCTTCTAGCGTGTCCATAATTTTAGCGAGATAGTGGTCTAGTTCTACTTGTTTTGTGGCTAAAGACTGCCCTATGTTTGTGTGCATATCCCAACCACCATAACTAAGAGATACAAATTTAGAACCTGCTTCTAGCAACCTAATGGCAGTAAGGGCATCCTGCCCAAGTGTCGCTTCCTTGAACTTATCGTAATCTTTATCGTTCTCGTAACGGAAAGCTTTTGACCCATTACCAAGGATAATATCTACAGACTGGTTACGAAGATCGCTCCAGTCCTTTGCCATTTGTTGTTCTTTTGCTAGAAAATTGCTATCAATAACATTTAGGGCATGT